>Ga0207711_10000625_pt1 | contig 35512 bp, 39 predicted proteins | sample KBSS34metaG_FD_184401 | JGI IMG/M metagenome (GOLD analysis project Ga0207711, IMG submission 184401) | Switchgrass rhizosphere microbial communities from Kellogg Biological Station, Michigan, USA - KBS S3-4 metaG (SPAdes) (version 2) | ecosystem: Host-associated > Plants > Roots > Rhizosphere... | reverse complement strand
CCACGTCCGACGCCTCGAGCTCCTCAAGGAACGCGTAGCCGCCGGGCTTGGCGGCGCCCTTGTGCACGTAGGCGTAGCCGAAGCAGATGTGCAGCGCGGTCAGGCCGCCGACGCCCTTCACCGCGCGGTTGATCGCTTCGATGGCGAAGCTGCGCGCCTCATCGGCTTTGGCCTGCAGGTAGGGCTCGTCGAGCTGGACGATATCGACGCCGGCGGCGAACAGATCGCGGGCCTCGGCGTTCACGGCGTCCGCATAGTCGAGGGCGAGCGCGCGGGCGTCGGGGTAGTAGTCGTTCTGCGCCTGCTGGGTCATCGTGAATGGTCCGGGGATGGTGATCTTCACCGGCGCGCCGGCGCGAGCCTTCAGGAAGGCGGCGTCCTGGGCTTCGATGGGACCGTTGCGGCGAATCGGGCCGGCCACCCGGGGCACCGGGTTGAGCGCGCCGGTTCGGTCCATGGCCACCCCCGGGGTGTCGATGTCGATGCCGCCCAGCGCCGTCGCCAGCCGGTTCGAATAGCTCTCCCGGCGCATTTCCCCGTCGCCGATGATGTCGATGCCGGCCAGGCGCTGGTCGCTGATCGCCATCAGCGTCGCAGCCTCCTGCGCGTCGGCGAGGTAGGGCGGCTTGATCCGCCACAGCTCCTCGGCCCGCACCCTGGGCGGCAACCGCCCCTTCAGGCCCTCACGGTCGATCAGCCAGTCCGGCTGGGGGTAACTGCCGACGATCGCGGTCGGCAGCAGGGGCAGGCCCAGAACCGGCATGTTCACTCTTCCAATTAGTTAGTATTCTATGCATTCCGGAAGCTGGCGGGCCTGTCAATGGACCCGATTGCCGGGCGAGAGCGGGGATGGAATGGTCCGTTGATGAGCCAAACCGAATTCTACGCCGACCCCAGCAACAGCATCGGCTACCTGACGCGCATCGCTTTCCGCGCCTTTTCCCGGGCGCTGGAGATCCGCACCTCGCCGCACGGCGTGTCCAGCGGCCAGTGGCGCTTCCTGCGGGTCCTCTGGCGCGAGGACGGCCTCACCCAGCGCGAACTCAGCCGCCGTGTGGGCATGCGCGAACCGACCACGGTGATCGCGCTCAAGAGCCTCGAGCGCAGCGGTTTCGTGCTGCGCCGTAAGAGCGTCGAGGACCGTCGTAAGGTCCACGTCTACCTGACCCCGCAGGCCAAGGCGCTGCAGAAGGTCTTGCTGCCGGCTGTGGCCGAGGTGAACGCCATCGCGCTCGCCGGCCTCTCGAAGGCGGAGATCGCGGTGCTGCGCAAGGCGCTCGTTCAGGTCGGCCGCAACCTCGCCGAGGACGCTGAAGACATCACCACCGACAGCGCCGTCTGATCGGCGAGGGACCCTCAACATGGCCGTCAAGCTCCTCGCCTTTGCCGGCAGCACGCGCACGGGATCGCTGAACCAGGCGCTCCTCGACCTGGCGGTGACGGAGGCGCGGGCGCGCAGCGCCGAGGTCACCTCGATCCGCCTGAAGGACTTCGTGCTGCCGCTCTATGACGGCGATCTGGAGGCGACCGACTTCCCGCCGGCGGCCCGTGAACTGAAGGCCCTGTTCCAGGCTCACCAGGGCTTCCTCATCGCCACGCCGGAATACAACGGCTCGGTGAGCGGGGTGCTGAAGAACGCCATCGACTGGGTGTCGCGGCCCACGGACGGGGAGAACTTGGTCGCGCTCAGCGCCTTCCGCGGCAAGGTCGCGGGCCTGATGGCCGCCTCGATCAGCCCCTTCGGCGGCCTGCGCGGCATCACCCACATGCGCCAGATCCTGTCGACGATTCAGACCCTGGTGGCCACCGAACAGGTACTGATCCCCTTCGCGCACGGCGCCTTCGAGGAGGGCGCGCTGAAAGAGGCCCTGCCGGCCCAGCTGTTGGGCGGCCTGACGGCGCGGGTGATCGAGCTGGCCGAGCGGCTAGCCTAGCGTCTGTATCTGATATCGCTCGTCCCGGCCGGCGCCCAGGCGAACGCGCACCGCCGAAATGGGCGTTTCGGCGTCGAGTCGCGCCTACAGTCTGGGTGGGGGTTGCCAGCGCCAAGTAGATCGACTTGCCGTGCATCGGCCGCTGTCACTGCGCGCTAGTCGTCTGATCTTGGCGAACACCCGAGCCATTTCCGTACGCTCTCAGCCTGAGCCAACCCCGACGCCGGCGCAGTCTTCGGCGGGTTTCGCAGGGCCGCACAGGCCTCTTCAAGCTCGCCCATGCGGTACAGCGTTAGGGCGAGGTATATGCGGCTTAGCGTATTGCCTGATTTCCACCTGGGTTCGGCCCTGCCAAACGACCGCGCCTGGTCCTCAAGACTGCGCCGGGCTTCGAAGAATGGCGGCGCATGGACCCGGATCCCGTCGGCCAACTCAGCAGGACCGTTGGGATCGTTTTTCCACCAACGATCATTGCCATTCATCAAGTTTCCGATGCGCATTGCTGAAAGCACCATGCCGACATCGGGCTTCCACGGGATGGCCTCTCTCAAAAGGTCGCCCGTCGCCGCATCATATGACCAGAGGTTGGCTGTGGTGCCGGCGATCGAGCTGACTTGCAGGCCAACGTGCTCGACGACCGTCCCTATTCGCCGTGACCATTCCTTGCCCTGGCGCGTGAAGCCCATCGGCTTCAGCACCTCGTCAAGAGCGCTCACATAGGACCGCCGGGTCACATGAAATCCTTTGGATCATAGTATATGGCCCGTACTTTTTGCTGGGTGGCGTCGATGTACTTCTTAACAGCGCGGGCGGCTGCGGCGCGCCCGCTGGGCGTATTGGGTTTCAGTTCCAGGTAGTTGCGCTTGGCGAGGTCCGCGGGATTTCGTTGCGGGGTTCCCACGTCAGGTTTCAGCGGCCTCCCTATTTCCCTTGGCACCTTCGGTTCATAGTCCCAGCCCGGCTTGCTCGCGAGCCGGTCCTCAAGCCAAGAATGTGCCTGCCGGCCCGCTCGTGTGGCCCAGTTGTCGCCGACGCGAAGGTACGGATCGCGTTCGACGAACTGCAAAGCGGCCTGTTCGGCCTCGGGCAGGGCGGAGCGCGCCGCCCACGCCGCCGCACCTTCCAGACCCATCACCGCCAGCGGCGCAGCCAACACCGGTGCCGCAAACCAACTATTCTGCAGATCGATCTTACGAGTCGTATTTGCGAAGGCTGCTTGTTGCCGCCGAAGCTCCGCCAGCTCCTGATCCGAAGGAGCGGGCGTGCGCAGAGCGCCGTAGGCAATCGTCTGACCAGCCCTCGGCCCTGACGCCAGGACGGTCTGAGGCAATGGAGTGGCGGGTGAAGTCCGCACTGATGTGGCGGGGGGTAGGGGCAAGCGGCCATAGGTTGACGCCTGCGGCCCGGCTTGAGTGGCGGCTAACTGCATCGGGCCAAACGCTGCGGCGGGCGGACCCCTTAGTTCTCCGGCCAATTGCGCGGCTGCCTGCGGCGTCAGATCGGGTTCGGAGGCGGAGGCGTCCGATGGGCCCGCGTCCTGATATCCTGCAAGGGCGCCCGGGTCCTCGGGCGGCGTCGGACCATGCGTGGGCAGAAGCGGCCATGAGTCGGCCGACTGACCGTCGCTTGTGAGCTTGACGCCGCGAAACCTGTTCGGCCCCGTCGGAACCCAAGTGAATCCTGGATCGACGTCCTGCGATGTCGACGGAACAGACACCGCAAAGTTGGGATCCACATCACGTTCAGGCGTGGGCGCTTCTCGCGCGAACCCAGGATCTGGATCTGGTCCGGAGGGACCGTAGAAGAAGTCCTGATAGCGCCTAGCCGCAGCCCCTTGGCGCTCCTGCTCGATATCTGCGGGTGATCGCAGGTACCATCGCGTGAGTGCATCGCCGTCTAGGCTTCCGGGATCAGTCCAACCTTCAGACACGCGAGGCCTCCTCGTGTAGATAAGGCGCCCGCCGGGCAGGCGGACGGTCAAAGCGGATGAATCGCTGTTCTCACTCGTCGGGGTTACGTACCGTCTTGCCGCGCCGTGTCCGCTCAATGGCGGGTGGCGCCTGCAGTGATCAACGCCACTTCAGCTTGGCAGATTGCGATCACGATGTCAAGAACAAAATGAGAACATTAGTGCCTGCGCGGTCTTGTCCCTGAACCCTAGCGCCGCAGGCCCGCGTCGAAGGGCAGGCTGTAGCCGGTCAGCCCCTGGCGCAGCAGCTTCTTGTCGATCTTGCCCGTCGGGCCGAGTGGCACGACATCGACGAACAGCACGTCGTCGGGCATCCACCAGCGGGCGATCTTGCCGTCCAGGAAGTCGAGGAAGTCCTGCTTGTCGGCCGTCTCGCCGGGCTTGAGCTGGACCAGCAGGATCGGCCGTTCGTCCCACTTGGGGTGGACCACGCCGATGACCGCGCAGAGCTCGGCCTTGGGGTGGGCGAGGGCGATGTTCTCCACGTCGATGGAGCTGATCCATTCGCCGCCCGACTTGATCACGTCCTTCGCCCGGTCGGTGATCTGCATGTAGCCGTCGGCGTCGAGGGTCGAGATGTCGCCGGTGTCGAAGAAGCCCTCGCCGTCGATCACCTCGCCACCGTCGCCGCCGTAGTAGCCGCTGGCGATCGTCGGGCCCTTGATCATCAGCCGGCCGAAGGTCTTGCCGTCGTGGGGCAGGCGGTTTCCGTCGTCGTCGACCAGCTTGAGATCGAGATTGCACAGCAGCCGGCCCTGCTTGAGCTTGTAAGGGATCTGCTCTTCGAAGCTCAGGCCCGCGACCTTGGGCGAGGGGACCGACATGGTGGCCAGGGGCGAGGTCTCGGTCATGCCCCAGCCCTGGATCACGTCGACGCCGTAGTCGTCGTGCAGGGTGCGGATGATCGATTCCGGGCACGCCGCCCCGCCGACCGTCACCCGCTGCAGCGTCGAGAACCGGCCGCCGGCCGCCTTCACGTGGGCCAGCAGCATCTGCCAGATGGTTGGCACGCCGGCGGCGTAGGTCACGCCCTCGGCCTCCATCAGCTCGTAGAGCGAGGCGCCGTCGAGCTTCTGGCCGGGCAGCACCAGCTTCGCCCCAACCATGGGCGCCGAGTACATCACGCCCCAGGCGTTGGCGTGATACATCGGCACGCTCAGCAGGATGGTGTCGCGGGACGACAGGTTGAGCGCGTCCGGCTGCAACGTCATCATCGCGTGCAGATAGTTGGAGCGGTGCCCGTAGAGCACGCCCTTCGGGTTTCCGGTGGTGCCCGAGGTGTAGCAGAGGCCGGCCGCGGCGTTCTCGTCGAACCCGCCCCAGGCGGTGTCGCCCGGCCGCCCGGCGATCCAGGGTTCGTAGCTTTCGGAAGGGAAGGATGTGGGCGGCGTGGCGCCCGGATCGCTGAGGAAGATCACTCGGCGGATGGTCGGGCACTTCGGCAGGGTCTCTTCCAGCAGCGGCGCGCAGGCCGGATCAGCGAACAGGATCTCGTCGCCGGCATGATTGGCGATGTAGACGATCTGTTCCGGGAACAGGCGCGGATTGAGCGTGTGCAGCACCGCCCCGATGCCGATGGTCCCGTACCAGGCCTCCAGGTGCCGGTCGCTGTTCCAGCCGAGGGTGGCGACCCGGTCGCCCGGCCGGACGCCCGCCTCCAGCAAGCCGTGCGACACCTGCTTGGCGCGGCGGTGCAGGGTCGCGTAGTCGGCGCGGACGATCGGCCCCTCGACCGAGCGGGTCACCACCTCGCGGTCGCCATGCCAGCGCGCGGCATGGTCGAACAACTTGTCCAGGGTCAGCGACCAGGGTTGCATCAAAGCCTGCATGAACGCGCACGCCTCCTTGGGTGTGGATCGTCGATAATGATTAGATTACGAAGTATCTGCCGATGCAGCCCTTGGCTACTCGGCCAAACAGCATGGGGGAAGAGACGTGGTGATCGACGACAGTGCGCTGCTGGCCGGCCTGGACCGGGAATTCATCGGCCTGGTGTCGCCGAGCTCGCCGCGCATCCAGGCTGGCGGCCATCCGTGCCAGGGCATCTACACGACGCCCAAGGGCCAACGGCCGAAGACCGCCTTTATCGCCACCCACTACAACGTCGACTTCTCCGAGCACTACATCGCGCCCTACCTGGCCTCGCGCGGCTATGGGTTCCTGGGCTGGAACACGCGCTTTCGCGGCGCCGAGGACCAGTTCCTGCTCGAGCACGCGGTGATCGACATCGGCGTCGGCATGCGCTGGCTGCGCGAGGTCGCGGGCGTCGAGACCATCGTGATCCTCGGCAATTCCGGCGGCGGCTCGCTGATGGGCGCCTACCAGGCCGAGGCCATCGCCCCGACCCTGAACACCCTGGTCGAGGGCGCCGGGCGCGCGGCGCTGGAATCCCTGGTCAAGGCCGACCTCTACGTCTCCCTCAACGCCCACCAGGGCCGCCCCGAAGTGCTCACCGACTGGATGGACGCCTCGGTCGTCGACGAGTGGGATCCGGTGGCCACCGACGAGGGCCTCAACCCGTTCAACCCCGACAACGCGCCGCCCTATTCGGAAGCCTTCATCGCCCGCTATCGCGCCGCCCAGCGCGCCCGCAACCAGCGGATCACCGATTGGGCGAAGGCGGAACTGCAGCGGCTGAACGAGGCCGGCGTGCCCGACCGCCTGTTCCCGCTGTTCCGATGCTGGGGGGACCTCCGGTTCATGGACGGGACGATCGACCCCTCCGAGCGCAAGTCGCCGGCCTGCTACCGCGGCCATCCCGCCGTCGCGAACCGCTCGCCCAGCATCGGCCGCGCCAACAACCTGAAGACCTGGCTGTCGATGTGGAGCCTGGAGACGTCGAAGTGCAAAGGCGGCGACCAGCTGGCCAAGTTCGACATGCCCTGCCTGGTGGTCCAGGGGTTGGGCGACACCGGCGTGTTCCCCAGTGACGCCCGCAAGATCTTCGACAGCATCGGCACGTCCGACAAGGCGCTGCACCTGATCAAGGGCGCGCACTATTTCGAGGACAGCCTTGAAGAACGCGAGGCCGCGGCGGCGCTGATCGCCGATTGGGTCGGGGCCAGGCGTTAGGCCGGCTTTTTGCCGGCCGGCGGCTTCGGAAAGGTCAGCGGCGGGCCCCAGTCCAGGTCCAGCAGGTGGGCCGTCTTCAGCAGTTGCGTGCGGCCGACCCGCCGGCCGAGTTCGTCGGCGAGCACCACCATCGCCTGCTGGGCGTCGGCGCGCATCTGCTCGCCGAGCGGCGTCATGGTCAGAAGCTTGACCCGCCGATTGGTGGGATCGTCCTGCAACGCCAGCATCCCCAGCTTGATCATCTGGTTGATCGTGGCGTGGATCGCCTGACGGCTGACATCCATGTTGCGCGCGATGTCCGAGGGTCGCCGGAACCCCAGCACGACGTTGGCCATGACCATGGATTGGGGCCGCGTCACCGCGGGCCAGCCTTTGGAGCGCAGGTAGTTCTGCAGCCCTTCGTCGAACCAGTAGAAGCCCTGCAGCAACGACAGGATCAGATGTCTGATGTCCTCATCCGCCGTCACTGGGCCGCCGCCTCCGCCGTCGCAGCCGCCTCAGTGGAATGCTTCCGGCCGATTGTCAAAAGCCGGTCCGGCGAGGCTGGCGGTCGATGCGGGACTATTGCGCGGGGACCAGATGCGGCTGCGCGGAGCGCCGTGTGAAGGCCCGCCAGTCCGTCGCCTTGGGCGCCATGCCCTCAAAGGAGGTGAGATCGGCGCGGCGCACGGCGAGATCGACGCCGATGGCGGGGCCCCCCGCGGCGAACGCCCGCGCCGCCGCCACCATCTGGCGGCGAAACTGGATGATCGCGGCGTCGCTTGATCCCAGGTGGTCGGCGCTGCGGTCGGCGATCGGGCCCATGCTCTCCCACATCGCCATGTCCTGGGTCGGGATGCCGGTGATGCCGGTGAAGTCGCCGGCTTTCATGGCCGCACGGTCCTGGGCGTAATTGTTCCCCAGGTTGCGCAGCTTGCGATAGTCGGCGTCCAGATCGGGGCCGACCTCGGCCGAGCAGAACTTGCGCCAGGCGTCCTGGCCGATGCCCTTCGTTTCGTGCCAGGCGATCCAATAGAACATGCAGGTGACGTCATCGACGGGCACCAGCATCTGCGCCAGCTTGTATTGGTCGTTGGGCGGGATCAGCACGGTGAAGGGCGCGATGAACACCGTGGTCCGCACATAGACGTGCGTTTCAGGGTTCACGATCGGCCGGCGGATCGCGGCGTAGTGGAAGCCGAATTCGGTCTCCTCGACCTCCAGCCGCGGCGCCTTGTCGTTGGAAGGTCGCAGCCAGGTGGTGGCGGTGGCGGTGGAACCGGCGACCTCGGCGGTCGGCATGTTGGTGGAATGCAGGCTCGAGGAATGGGCGCTGTCGATCGAGCCCTCCAGCACCTGCGCCCAGTTGCAGTCCGCGCGCATCTTGACGATCGAGATGCGGGTCTCGGGCGTCGGCGCCCACGCCGGCGTCTCGAACGCGCCGACAGCGTCCTGCGGCCCCATCCACACCCAGACGAAGCCGCCGGCTTCCTGCGTGGGATAGGCCCGGTGCTTCAGGTTGCGCATGCGGCTGTCCGGCGGCTCCGAGGCCATCTCCTGGATCTCGCCGTCAACACCGAACTTCCAGCCGTGATAAAGGCAACGCAGCCCGCAATTCTCATTGCGGCCGAAGGCCAGGGAGGCGCCGCGGTGCGGGCAGTGCTCGTCCATCACGCCCACCCGGCCCTTGGTGTCGCGGAACACCACCAGATCCTCGCCCAGCAGCCGGGCGCGAACCGGAGTCCCATCCGGCTCCGCCACCTCCTCGATCATGCAGGCCGGCAGCCAGTGCTGGCGCATCAGCTGGCCCATCGCTGCCTCGCCTTCGACGCGGCAGAGCAACTGATTGTCCGCAGGTCTCATGGGCGATTTCCACCGTCCGCGCCTGTGAGCGGCGCGTTGCTAAAGCTTAGAGTGCGAAGTAATTTACGGAAGCGGTCCGCGGCTGTCCAGACGTGCTCATTGACCGGGCTTCTGCAGGAAGGCGTCTCGACCGGATGACCGGCCGCGTCATCAGAATCGGCGTGATCGGCCTCAGCCGGGGGTTCGATCTCACGCGCCCGACGCTGCTGGCCGACCCGCGCTGCCGGGTCGTGGCCGCCGCCGACCCCCGCCCCGCGGCTCGAGCGGCCTTCGCCGCGGAGTTCGCCGGACAGGCCTACGAGACCGCCGCCGGCCTCCTCGCTGACCCGCAGGTCGAACTGGTCTACATCGCCACCCCGCACCAGTCCCACGCCGAGCTGTCGATCGCCGCAGCCCAGGCCGGCAAGCACGTATTGGTGGAAAAGCCGATGGCGCTCGACCTGGCCGCCTGCCGCGCCATGCAGGCCGCGGCCGACGCCAATGGCGTGCAGATCATCGTCGGGCCCAGCCACAGCTACGACCCGCCCGTGGTGCTCGCCGCCGACCTCATCGCCACCGGCAGGTTCGGGCGGCCGCGGATGGTCACCGCCATCACCGCCACCGATTTCCTCTATCGCCCCCGACGGCCGGAGGAGCTGGACACCGCCCGCGGCGGCGGCGTGGTGTTCAGCCAGGCGGCCCATCAGATCGACGTGCTGCACCGGCTGATGCCATCGCCGGTCGTGAGCGTGCGGGCCAGCGTCGGCGTATGGGACGGCTCGCGCCCCACGGAGGGGGCCTATCAGGCCTTCCTGTCCTTCGAGGACGGCGCCTCGGCGGTGCTGACCTATTCCGGCTACGGACGCTACGACACCGACGCCCTGATGGGCTGGATCGGCGAGACCGGCGCGGCGCGCGACCCCGACGACTATGCGGCCGCTCGCCGGCGCCTGTCCGGGGCCGACGAAGGTGACCTCAAGGCCGGCCGCGCCTATGGCGCGCGGACCGCCGGCGCCGCGGCGCCGGTCGGGCACGAGCACTTCGGCTTCTGGCTGGTGAACTGCGAGCGCGGCGACCTGCGCCTCACCGCGGGCGGTGTCGAGACCTATGGCCCCACCGAACGCGAGACGATCACGGCGGCTCTCGACCCGGCCACCCGGCGCGGCGTGATCGACGAGATCTGGGCGGTGGTGGCCGAGGGCAGGGCGCCGTTGCATTCCGCGGCCTGGGGGCGGGCGAACCTCGCCGTCTGCCTGGCCATACTGAAGTCGGCCGCCGAGGGCCGGGACGTCGCCGTCGGCGAGTTGGAGGATCCATCGTGAGCAAGCTTCGACTGACCCTGGCGTGCTGGGACTATGACCGCACCCGCGCGCTCGCGGACGGACGCGTCGCCCCGGAAGGTATCGACCTGAACTTCCTGCCGCTTCACGTCGAGGAGACCTTCTTCCGTATGCTGAGGAACCGCGAGTTCGACGTGGCCGAGATGTCGCTGTCGTCCTACTGCGTCTCGCTGACTCGAGAGGATCCGGCCTTCGTGGCGATCCCTGTGTTTCCGTCGCGGTTCTTCCGCCATTCCTGCATTTTCGTCTCGGCCAAGAGCGGTATTTCCGAGCCGAAGGACCTGATCGGCAAGCGGATCGGGGTGCCGGAATACCAGATGACGGCGCCGGTCTGGATCCGCGGCGTGCTGTCCGATGAGTACGGCGTCGATCCGGCGAGCGTGACCTATTGCAGTGGCGGCGAGGAAGAGCCGGGCCGCGACGAGAAGCTGAAACTGAACCTGCCCGACCGGTTCAAGCTCACGCCGATCGGCCCGGACCAGACGCTGTCGGCGATGCTGGCCGCCGGCGAGATCGACGCCCTGCACTCGGCGCGCACGCCATCGACCTTTTACTCAAAGCCGCAGGCCGTGAAGCGGCTGTTCCCGGACTTCGTGTCGGTCGAGAAGGCCTATTTCCGGCGCACCGGCATCTTCCCGATCATGCACGTCATCGCCATCCGCCGATCGGTCTACGAGGCCAATCGCTGGATCGCCCAGTCGCTGCTGAAAGCCTTCGAGGCGGCCCAGGCGCTGACCTACGCGAACCTCGCCGTCACCTCGGCCATGACCACCATGCTGCCCTGGCAAGTGGCCGCCGTTGAAGAGGCGCGCGCCGAACTGGGCGATGACTGGTGGCCCTATGGGTTCAGCCGCAACCGCGCGACCCTCGACACCTTCCTGCGCTACCACCACGAACAGGGGCTCTCGCCAAAGAAACTGGAGCCCGAGGCCCTGTTCGCGCCCGAGACCTTCGAAACCTTCAAGATCTGAGTCCGCGGAGACCCTGCATGATCACCCTCTATGGCGGCCCCACGCCTAACGCGCGCAAGGTCGCCATCGCCCTGGAGGAGATGGACCTCGACTGGCGGCTGCAGCTCATCGACATCCTCAACGGCGATCAGCTGACGCCGGCGTTCGTGGCGCTCAATCCCAACAACAAGGCCCCGGTCATCGTCGACGACGAGGCGGCCGGCGGACCGCTGGTGCTCTCCGAGTCCGGCGCGATCCTCTGGTATCTCGCCGAGCGGACCGGACGGTTCCTCCCCACCGCGCCCGGCGAGCGGGCGCTCTGCCATCAATGGCTGATGTTCCAGATGTCCGGCGTCGGCCCGATGTTCGGCCAGAACGCCCACTTCTCCTTCTACGCCAAGGACCGCCACGAATATTCCATCGCTCGCTACGCCAACGAGGTGACGCGGCTCCTGCGGGTGCTCGAGGGGCGGCTGGCCGACGCGCCGTTCCTGGCCGGCGAGGCCTATACGATCGCCGACATGGCGACCTATCCCTACACCTTGCGTCAGGTGGAGAGCCGGGCCGCCGATCTGCCCAATCTCAAGCGCTGGTCCGACGCCATCGGCGCGCGTCCGGCCGTGCAGCGCGGCATGGAGGTGGGTCGTGAGACCCTGCGCAAGGAGACCATCGAGGGCGGCCTCAGCGGCCTCTCCGACGAGCAACGGTCGATTCTCTTCGGCGATCGGCAGTACGCGCCGCGCTGAGCACGTCAGAGGATAGCGTACATCCAGTGGCGCACGCCGCCGGTCTCGCGCTCGCCGCAGCCGACGGCCAGGGTGGCGTTGAGCCAGGCGTAGCGGGGGTCAGCCGTCTCGAACACCGGGGCGATGTGCAGCTTGTAGCGGCTGGGATCGACGGGCGGCTGGGCCGGGTCGCGGAACGCCTCGCCCACGTCGGCGGGGATCAGGCTGCGGCCGGTGTAGGTGACGTAGATGATCGCGCCGTCGTCGGTCTTCCAGGCGCAGCGCGCGTCGAAGGTGCCCACGGCCGCCCCGTCCGGGCCAACGCCGGATTCCGGCCAGTTGCCGCCGCCGGGCAGGATGTCGCCGCTGAGCCGCGGCCCCTCGAAGCGCCCGCCGGTGATGTAGCCCACGCGGCGGTTGCGCCACGGCGATGGGCCCAGTGCCATGATCTCGCCGACGTCGAAGCGGGCGCAGCACAGGGGCTCGCTGCGCAGCGCGCGGCCGTTGAATTCGAAATCGGACATCTGGCTTCCTCCATTTACTTAGAAGGCTATCCAATCGGGCCGCCCGCGGCCATTGCGATCGGCCGGGAAGCGCGTCAATTTCGTTGACGGAATCCAGGAGGGCGAACCCGCGTGATCGACCTGCACTACAGCGCGACGCCCAACGGCCAGAAGGTCGCCCTCATGCTGGAAGAGGTCGGCCTGCCATATCGCGTCATCGCCTACGACATCTTCGAGGGCGATCAGCTGACGCCGGCGTTCGGCGCGATCAATCCGAACCACAAGCTGCCGGCCATCGTCGATCAGGCCCCGCAGGACGGCGAAGGGCCGCTGGCGGTATTCGAGTCGGGGGCCATTCTGCAGTATCTCGCCGAGAAGACGGGGCGGTTCCTTCCGGCGAGCGCTCGCGCGCGCAGCCAGACGATCCAGTGGCTCACCTGGCAGATGGCGGGCCTGGGTCCGATGGGCGGCCAGGCCAGCCACTTCCTGCGCTATGCGCCGCCCGGCCAGGACTACGCGACGCAACGCTACAGCAAGGAGCTTGAGCGGCTCCTGCAGGTCCTCGAGGGTCGCCTGAGGACCAGCGAATACCTGGCCGGCCCCGACTACAGCATCGCCGACATGGCCGTCTGGCCGGGCCGTGCGTCGTCCTTTGTGATGGGCCTCCAGATCGAGGCCTACCCGGCGACCCATCGCTGGTTCGAGACCGTCCGCGCGCGGCCTGCGGTCGGTCGCATGCTGGCGCGGGCCGACCTTGCGGCTCCGGCGAAATACATCGGCCGCAAGCAGGTGCTCTCGGCTGACGAGTGGTCGAATATGTTCGGCGACCGCATGCTCGGCGCCGTTCGGCAGCCGCCGCGCTGAGTAGCGCCCACGGCCGCCGGCCTGTATTCGAGGGTCACGTGGGGCGAGCAGGAACGGACAATCGGTGATGCGCAAGATCGCGGCGGCCCTGGCGGCCCTCCTTTGCCTTGCGGCCTCGGGCGCGGCCCGGGCGGCGGCCGACCCGGCGGCGGACCGGGTGGAGGCGCTGTGCAACGGCGTCGTGGAGGCGGTGAAGCAGGTCAAGGGCGCGGCGCTGCCCGCCCGCGCCCACGCTCTGCAGCCCGTGCTCGAAAAGGGCTTCAACCTGGAGGTCATGGCGCAGTTCGCCATCGGCGAGCCCTGGACGAAGATGACCGCCAAGGATCAGGCGGCGGTGGTTTCGGCGCTCACCCGCTACACCTCCGCCCGCTATGCCCAGGAGTTCGACGCTTTCACGGGCCAGCGCTGCACGGTGGACCCCGCCGTGACCACCCGCGGCCCTGACAAGCTGGTGAAATCGCAGATCGTCGATGCCGGCGGGGCGACCGCGGTGAACTATCGCCTGCGCGCCTTTGGCGGCGAGTGGCGGGTCATCGATGTCTTCTACAAGGGCGTCAGCCAGCTCGCGACCCAGCGCGCGGATTTCGCCTCGGTCGTGCAATCGGGCGGCGCGCCGGGGCTGGTCGCCAAGCTCAACGAGTTGACCGCGAAGACCCGCTAGGCGCCTCTCGTCGCGAAGCGCAACAGCGCCGGCTGCACGACCAGCGTTACGGTCAGGGTCCAGAACAGCGAGATGAGCAACAGGACGCCCATGCTGGCGGTGCCCGGATGCTGAGAAAGGCCGAGCGCGCCGAAGGCGGCCCCGGTGGTCAGGGCGCTGTAGATCACCGCCCGCGCCAGGCTGGACGCCAACAGCGCCCGCTCGCCGCTCTCCCAGGCGACCACGAAGTAGATGTTGAACGACACCCCGATCCCGACCAGCAGCGGCAGGGCGATCAGGTTCTCCAGATTGATGTCCTGACCCAGCAGGACACAGGTCCCGATGGTCAGCAGGCCGCTGAGCAGGACGGGTGCGAGCGTCAGGATCACCGGACGGATCTGTCGGAAGCTGACGGAGAGGAGGAGGGCGATGGTGACCAGCGACAGGGCGCCGGCCTGGCCGAACGCGCCAAGGATCAGCTGCCGCGTCTGCGGGACCGCGACCGGGTTTCCGGTGGCCCCGGGCGCCACGCCCTGAACGGCCGCCGCGAAGCGCGCGACGCCGGCCTTGTCGGCATGGGCGGCGCTGGGAAGGACTTGCACCCGCGCGCGACCGTCGGGGGTCAACCAGTCGGCCTTGAGGTCGGCCGGGAGGCTTTCGAGCGTGGCGGCCTGGGCGCTCAGCACGCCGCGCACCTGATCGAGCCCGACCGGAAGCCCGGCGACCAGGGCGCTCTGCAGCCGGGCGCGCCCTGCCGGCGGGCCGTGTTGCGCGGTTTCCAGCAGGCCCGCGAGGCGCAGGGCGGGTGCGCGAACCGGGGCTCCGCTCGGCGCGTCGGCCAGGGCGCGCAGGGCCGTCACGGCCGCGCCCAGGCTTTCCACGAGCTCGGCGTCGCTGGGCGGGGCGGCGATATCGAAGGGATTGATCGTCGGGTCGAGGATCAGGGCGGCGTCCTGGATCAGCGCGAGCTTCGGGGCCTGGTCGGGCGGGATCAAGCTGTCGGCGGTCAGCACCGTGCGCACGCCCGGCGTGGCCGACAGGCGCGCGGCGATCGCCCTGGCGTGGGCGTGGTCCGGCGTCAGGATGTCCAGGCTGTCGGGTCCGGTCTGGGGATCGTTCGCCAGCTGCAGGAACGTCGCCACCGACTCGCTGTGGGGGTTGCGCAGCCGCAGAGGATCGAAATCGAACCGCAGGAGGGGGCTTGCCGCGAGGCCGCCGAGCGCCAGGACGATGGCCCCGACAAGCACCGCGCGGCGGCGCGCCAGAAGCGGCGGGTCGGCATTGCGCAGGCGGGGAAGACCGGCCTCGGCCGCGGGGCTGCGGGCGTGCATCAGGGTCAGCAGCGCCGGTAGCAGGGTGAAGACCAGCAGGAACGAGATCAGCATGCCCGAGCCCGCGATGAGGCCGAGCTCGGAGACGCCTCTGTAGCGGGTCGGCAGGAAGGCGAAGAACCCCAGCGCCGTGGCCGCCACGGCCAGGCTGAGGCCCCCGGCGACCCCGGCGCCCGCCTTCGTCAGGGCCGCGGCGATATCGGGCTCGTCGATGGCCTCGGCGCAATAGCGGACCGAGAACTGGATGGCGAAATCGACCCCCAGGCCCACGAACAGCGGCAGGAACGCGACCGAGATCAGGTTGAACCGGCCGTAGACCGCGAGCCCCAGCGCCGCCGTCAGGACCAGGCCCACCAGCACGGTCACGACGATGGCGGCGACGATCCGGGGCGAGCGCACCGCCAGGTAGATGATCGCCAGCGCCAGGGAAAAGGCGAAAAGGGCGATGGGTCCGGTGGCCTCGCCCAGCGTGGCGAGCTCGTCGGATTCCATGGGCACGGCGCCGGTGAGCCGAAGCCGCACGCCGTGCGCGGCGTCCAGGCCAAGGCGGCGGGCTTCGGCGCGAACGTTGGTCAACGCCGAGTCGGGCGCCGATCCGTCGGCGCCGACCCTGGGATAGGCGATCACGAACTGCCGCCGATCCGCCGCGGTGACGGGCTCGCCGGTGACCAGAGGGCGCCAGGAGAAGTAGGCGGGGCGTCCCCGCAGCGCGCGGGCGGCCGTGTCGGCCACGGCGTGGAGCGGGGCGGCGATCTGCTGCGGTGAAGCCAGGCCCGCGGCGACGCCCTCGGCGCCGGTCGAAAGGGCGGTCAGCACGCCCCTCAGGCTGGGGTCGGCGGCCACGGGCGCCAGCAGGGGCTGAGCACGGATCAGCGCCTGGGTCGTCTCGCGCACCTGCGGCTCGGACAGGAACAAGACCCGCTCGGCGGCGAAGTAGGGGCCGGCGCCGGGTCGATCCACGCGGCGGAAGAGGTCGCCTCGCTCGGCCAGGGCCGCGGCCAGGCGGGCCGCGGAGGCCTCGGCCAGCTCCGGCGTCGCGCCGTCGATGACCATGGTGATGTCTTCACCCTGCGAGACGAAGGCCCCCTCCAGCGCCCGTTCCTGCACCCGCCAGGGGGTGTCAGGCGGAATGAGCGCGGCGAGTTCGGTGTGGACTGAGAAATGCGTGGCCACATAGGCGCCGGCGCCGGTCGCGGCGATCAGGGCGGCGGCGACCAGGACAGTGGCGCGGCCGCAGGCGAAGGCCACCAGGGCGGCGAGGGCGGCGGACAGCCTTGCCGACATCATGATTGCGGCTCGGGGGGCGCTGGCGGCGCCGGGGCGGGCGGCGAGGGCAGGTCCGGCAAGGGTTCGAGGCCGGCGTCCTCGCCCTTGATCGCGGCGGCCCGGGACTGGAGATAGACCGAGCGTAGGGTGGCGTACGGATCGGCGGCGCCGGCTTCCAGGCTGAGCAGATCGTCCTCGGCCTCGACCCGATCATCGATCAGCGACAGCGACGTCCGCGCGAGATTGATGGTCTTGGCGTCGCGGATTCGGATCCAGGCCAGGGGGTCGGCGACGAAGTCCACGCCGGCGCCGATGGCGTCTCGCACGCTGGTCGGGCCGAGCACCGGGACATAGACGTAGGCCCCCGGGCCGAAGCCGTAGCGGCCCAGCGTCATGCCGAAGTCGTTGTCATGGTGGGGCAGGCCGCCGGATGTCGCCGGATCGAACAGGCCCGCGACGCCGAGCGTGCTGTTGCTCACGAACCGAACCGCCGTCCGGGCGGCTGTCCCGAGCCGCCCCTGCATGACGTCATTGAGCAGGACCAACGGCTCGTCGGCGTTCTGCAGCACGTTGTGTAGCGCCCGGCGAAGCAATCCCGGCGAGTGCTGGTAGCCCCGCACCAACGGCCTCAGCAGCCCATGGTCCAGCGCCTGTCCGAGCCCGAACAGCGGACGATTGAGACCTTCGAGCGGGTCGCCAGGCGCCGGGCTCGCCCGCCCGGCCCCGCCCGGCGCGCCGGGCGTCGCGCAGCCCGCGAGCCCCAGGGCGCAGGCGATCGCGAAGGCCACGGCTAGGGGGTAACCTGGGTATCGACGCACCGAGCCTCCGGTCGTTTGCCAACTAGGACGCCGCGGCCGGGCTGCCGCCGCCACGGGCCGCGACTCACAACAGCCTATGCCCGCCCCGCACGACATCGGATATGAGGTGGCGCAGCGCGTCACCCGGAAAGGCGACAATGGGTCTGATCTCCTGGCTTCTCTTCGCCCTGACCGTCATTCTCGACGTGTTCGGCCAGACGGCTTTCAAGCTGGGGCTCGACCGCATTGCCGATGGGTCTGGCGCGGCGTTCTGGCGGGCCGTGGCCTTCAGCCCGTGGGTGGTGGCCGGCTTCCTGGGCTACTGCGTCGAGGCCGTCTCCTGGATGTATGTCCTCGGCCACGCGCCCTTGTCGATCGTCGGCCCCATGGCGGCGCTGTCCTACGTGGGCGCGGTGCTGACCGGACGGCTGTTCCTTGGCGAGCGGCCGCGCGCGCGACGCTGGCTGGGCGCGGGCCTCGTGACCCTGGGCGCCGGGCTGGTGGGGGCGAGCCTTGTCTGAGGCTTCGCCCGCCGATCGTGCAGTCCGGTCACGCGCCCTGGGTGGCGGTCTCGCCGGCTGGGTGCTGTTCATCGCCGTCGAGACCGCCACCCAGGTGGTCTTCAAATACGCCGGCGCGACCCTCGATGACCATTTGGGCGTCGGCCACATGGTCGCCCAGGCCCTCGCCACCCCGGTCGTGCTGCTGGGCTTTGCACTCTACTTCTGCGGTTTTCTGATCTGGTTGACGATCCTCAAGGGTCTCGATCTTGGCCGCGCCTTCCCGATGACGGCGATGATCTATGTGAGCACCCTGGCCAGCGCGGTCCTGCTCTTCCACGAGACCTTGAGCCCGACGCGGATCGCCGGCGTCGTGGTCATCGCGCTCGGCGTGGCGCTCCTGGCCTCGGACACGGGCGGGCCCATCTCAGTCTCCAACGAAGAAGGCTGATCGCGGCGATACGCAGGCCGGGACGTCTTGTCAGCGGCGGCCCGATCGATCAAAAAAAGCGGCGGTGAAACCTGAGAAGTCGGCCCGACAGATTTTTCGGACCAGCGCCTGGGACAGCCTGCCTGCCGGCCTGGCGATCCTTCAGCTGGCGCTGGCGATCACCCTCTACGCGGCCTGGCCTGCGATCGGCTGGGGCGCGCGGCTGGGGTGGCTGGCGCTCTATGCGTTCAGCGTCGGATGGAACCTGAATTCCGTCGCCCACAACTTCATCCACAACCCGTTCTTCCTGTCGGATCGGTTGAACCGGGCGATCAGCATGGTGATCACGCTGGCGCTGCTTTCGCCGCAGACGATGTACCGCTACGTGCATCTGCGACACCACGCCGGCAACGCCGACCGCCCCGACGCCAATGGGGCGACCATCGACCCCCTGTCGATCTATCAGCACGGTTTCGACGGCAAGCCGGAGCCGATGCTGTCCTACGTCTTCCTGGAGTTCTTCCGCGGCGACAGCCCGTTCGAGATCGCGCGCAAGATCGGCCGGCGGCGGCCCGGCGAGGCGCGGCAGGCGCGTACCGAGTTCTGGGCGGTGATCGTCGTCTACGGCGCGCTGCTGGCCGCGGGCGCTTTCACGGGCCGCTGGGCCTTCGTCCCGCTGATGGTGGTCGCCAGCTACCTGGGTCAGTGCGTCTCCAACCTGAACGGCTACTACGAGCATCTGGGGGGCAATCCCGACAAGCCGATCGCCTGGGGCGTTTCGACCTATGGCCGTCTCTACAATTGGATATTCCTCTACAACGGCTATCACGCCGAACATCACTACCGGCCCAAGGTCCACTGGACGAAGATGACCGACTTGCACCGACAGATCGCCGAAGAGCAGCGTCGCGAAGGCGTTGCGGTGATCCGCCCCGCGCACTTCCTGGGCTTCCTGGAGCCGGCCAACCGTCGCGTGCCGACGGCGCGGCGGCCGGCGAGAGCGCCATGACGGTGGCTGCGACCGGCAAGCGGACGCGCCCCCGGGCCCACGCGGGCCTCTTCCGCTATTCCGCCTGGGACGCCATCCCGGCGGCGCTGGTGTTCATCCACATCGGGCTGCTGCTGGCGTTCTTCCTGGCGTGGCATCACCTGAGCTGGCCGCTCAGGCTGGCGGGCGCGGCGGCCTATGGCGCGGCGATCGGCTGGAGCCTGGACTCAGTTTCCCACAACTTTATCCACAACCCGTTCTTCGCCTGGGAGCCGCTGAACCGGCTCACCAGCCTGATCCTGACGCTCGAGCTCGGCACGCCGCAGACGATGTACAAGTACGTCCACATGCGTCACCACGCCGGCAATTCCGACCGCATCGGCGCGGACGGCCACACGATCGATCCTATCTCGCTCTTCCAGTACGGCGCCGACGGGAAGGTCGAGCCTGCGCTCAGCTATGTCTTCCAGCAGTTCTGGCGCGACGACGGCCCCTTCACCGTGGCGCGCGCGATCCGCGCCAGGCGGCCGAAGGAAGCCCGCCAGGCCCTCCAGGAATTCTGGGCGATCGTGGGGGTCTACAGCGTCCTGCTGATCCTGAACTGGCAGTTCGTGTTGGTGCTCGCCCCGTTCTATTACCTCGGCCACTGCCTCTCGTTCCTGATCGCCTGGTACGAGCACGCCGGCGCGGAGCCGGACGAGCCCATGGCCACGGGCGTTTCGACCTATGAGCCGATCTACAACTGGGCCTTCCTGAACAACGGCTTCCACGGCGAGCACCACTACCGGCCCAAGGTCCACTGGACGAAGATGCGCGCCCTGCGCGACGAGACCCGCGAGGCCCAGGCCGCCGCCGGCCTGCGGACCCTGAAGGTGGCGCACTTCCTGGGCTTCCTGGATCGAACAGCGCCGCCCGTGCCCACGGCGAAGGCCCACAAGGCCGTGGCGGCCAGCGCCTAGGCGGCGGCGAACACCAGGGCGACGTTGAGGCCGCCGAAGGCGAAGGCGTTCTGGAGCAGTAGTTTCGCGCCGATCGGCCGGGCTTCCCCCACCACGAGATCGAGGTCGCAGGCCGGGTCGCGGCTGTTGAAATTCTGGATCGGCGGGGCCAGGCCCTCGGCCAGGGCGCGCAGGCCCAGAGCCGCCTGCAGGGCGGCCGAACCGCCGATCAGGTGACCGTGGGCGGACTTGGTGGCGATCACCGGCAGGGCGCGGCCACGCTCGCCGAACACCTCCACCAAAGAGGTGGTCTCCGCGGCGTCGTTCAGCGGCGTGCCCGTGCCGTGCGCCGAGATCAGAATGTCGGTACGATCCGCGACTCCGGCATGGCTCACCGCCTGGCGGATGGCGCGCGCCTGGCCCTCGGGCGAGGGCTGGGTGATGTGGTGCGCGTCCGAGGACATGCCCCAGCCGATCAGCTCGCCGAGGATCGTCGCGCCGCGCGCCTCAGCGTGATCCCAGGCCTCGAGCATGAGGACCGCACCACCTTCGCCCAACACCATGCCGTCGCGGTCGGCCGAGAAGGGGCGGCAGGTCACCGGCGACATGGCCCGGATGGCGTCCCAGGCCCGCACGCAGCCGGCGGTCGAGATCGCCTCGCTGCCGCCCACCAGCGCCGCATCGACCTGGCCCGTGACGATCATCGCGGCGCCCTGGGCGATCGCGTGGGACGACGAGGCGCAGGCGCTGGAGGTGGCGAACACCGGGCCCTTGATCCCAAACGCCATGGCCGCGGCGCTGACGCCCGCGCTGACCATGACCTTCGGTACGGTCGAGGGGTGCAGCTTCGCCAGCTTCTGGCCGAAGAACCGTTCGTAGCCGACCTCCAGGGTCGCCAGGCCGCCCAGGCCGTGGCCGAAGATGATCGCCGTGCGCTCGCTCAGGACCGGGTGGTCGCGCAGGCCGGCCTGCTCGATCGCCTCAAGGGCCGGGCCGAGGGCGAACTGAGCGAAAGGATCGAGGCCGCCGGCGACCGGCCGGCCGATCGCGGCGTCCAGGGCCTTGTCGTAGCCGTCAGCCACACGCGCCATGGGCAATTCGAGGCCGCCCGGGCCTAAGGGCGAGTCGCCCATGACGCAACGTGCGATGCCGCCCCGGCCGGCCGCCACCGCCTGCCAGTTCTCCTCAAGCGAGCCTCCGAGGGCGGAAACTGCGCCCATGCCCGTTACGGCGATACGTTTCACGCGCGCTCCCGGCTCGTCAGGCGTCGGCTTCAGCCCGGGCTTTCAGCTTGTCCATCAGCTGGCCCAAGGTCTTGCAGTCGGTCAACTCGCTCTCCTCGACGAGGATGCCGAAGCGTTCCTCGACCTCGAACAGCACGCTGATCACATCGAGCGAGGCGATCCCGAGATCTTCCAGGGCGGCGTCGCGGTTGAGGATCGCCCGGTCGACCAGGGCTTCCTTGGCGATGATGTCGAAGAGCTCATCATCGGTGGGCACAATCTGCGGCATTAGGCTTTTGGTTTCCGAACCGAGCGCCCCCGCGGCGACCCCTGCAGTTTGGACGCCGCCAGACCCTTGCAACCTCAACCTGAGACGGCCGAGGGGTCAAGCGAGACGCCTGGGATGGGATATAGCGCTGCGGCGGCGTAAATCCACTGACCGATGTTAAGGCCGAGCTTTATGCCGCAAGGCCGGCCGTGGGATCGGCGGCGAACAGGGGCGCGAAGATCTGCATGACGCCGTTCACGGCGGCGTTCCGGTGGCGGAAGTAGATCGAGGTGCGGGTCAGCCGGCTGCCGAGCCGCAGCTTGTTCTCGTAGGCCGCCTGTCCGGACCGGTAGCAGCTCAGCCCCCGCTCCAGGCATAGCCGCACGTTGGTGAACCAGCTCAGGAAGTAGAGGTTGAGCCGGCGGCCCCGCTCGGGGTCCATCAGGAAATACTTGTCGAGCAGCACCCCGCCGTCCTGCAGCAGCAGGTTGGCGGCCACCAAGTCGTCGCCCTCGAAATAGAGCACGTAGAAGGCGCGCTCGCCCATCAACCGGGGCACGCCGCGGAAGTAGTCCGCCGTCAGGTGCTCGAATGACATATCGGCGCGCGCCCGGGTGGCCTCGTAGAAGGCCATCAGGCGGTCGGCCACGTCGTCCACGTCGGTTCGAATCTCGACGCGCAGCTGATCCAGGGCGCGAAGTTTGCGGCGCATGTCCTTGCGCGCGCTGTAGGTCAGCCGGCTCAGGTAATCGTCTAGGCTGTCGAAATCGATGTCGAGATCGGCGATGGGCAGGCTGGCCATGGGCCGATAGCCCAGCGGGCGCAGGGCCGCGTCCCAGAGCGGCCGGTCCGGCGCGATCACGTCCTTTGACGCGTAGAGGCCACAACGCGCGGCGGCCGCCTCACGCTCGAAGGCGTCGATGAGCTGGCGCAGCAGGGCGGGCCGGTGATCGGCGTCTACGTTGGGCGCGAAGCCCAGGCTGGCTGTGGTGGTGCAGGGCGATCCGAGGCAGGCGAGCCTCAGGGTGAGCGCCCCGGGGACGAGTTTGCGCGCACCTTCAAGGATCCTGCGCGGCGCCCCGGTCAGGGTGGTTTCGAGCCCGTAGGCGGTGAGGAAGGCCGGCGCCGCGGCCAACAGCGTGTCGCCCTCGCTCACCAGTACATATCGCCACTGGAAGTCGGGCAGTGCGGCCTGCTCGACCGCCAGCAGATAGTCATAGCGCTCGGGCACGCCGGGGAAGAGGCTGTCCCAGGCCGCGCGGTCGACGTCGGCCAGGCTGCCGACGACGCGGGCTTCAGGCATTGACGGCCTGGTGCGCCACCGCCGGCGCAGCGGCGGTAAACAGGGCCGCCGTCAGTTCGCCGACCCTCAGGTGCTCGTTGTCCACATGGACCATGTGGTAGCTGTCCTCCAGCACCACGAGCTCGCTCGGGCCGCCGAGCGCGGCGCGCAGGCGGTGCGCGTTGCGCAGGTCCGCCAGGTCGTCCTCGCGGGCGTGAACGATGAGCACGGGACAACGGATGTTCGGCGCGACCTGCTCCACATGCCGGGCCAGGCGATAGAGCTGGTACATGCAGCCCAGCGGCATGCGCTCCAGCGCGCCGGGGATCATCGACTGCAGGGCCTGGGCGGCCATGGTCCGGAGCCGCTCGTCCTTCAGGCCGAAGGGGCTCGGCTGGACGAAGCTCAGCCGCCGCAGCAGCGGCAGGTTGGCCACCGCCTGGATCACCGGCGCGCCCATGGTGATCTTCGGCATGTTCCAGCCGTCGTACTCGAACAGCACGGAATAGACTGCCGCGCCGCGGATCTCGGGGTATTCGGCGGCCAGCTCCAGGCCGATCTCGCCGCCGGCGCAGATGCCGGCCACATAGACCTCGTCCACCTCCTCGGCGAACTTCAGATAGGCCGCCCGCGCCGAAGCCACCCAGTCGCGCCAGTCGGTCTTCAGCAGGTCGGCCTCGGTCCCGCCGTGACCGGCCAGCATCGGCGCGCAGAGGTCGAAGCCCTGGCGGTGCAGCACGCGGCCGACCGCCTTCATCTCGGCCGGCGCGCCGGTCAGCCCGTGCAGCAGCAGAACGCCGCGCTTGCCCTCGCCCCGCACCCGGAAACTGCGATCCTTGATCGTCACGGTCCCACGCTTCCAATGATCTGCAGGAGTTCCAGGTTTACCACCTCATTGGCCGCGCGGGCCTGCGCGGGCGGTGGGGTCCAGGGTTGATCCAGCATGGCCTCGCCGCGCTTCAGCAGGCCCGCGACCACCCCGCCGCCGTAGATGGCCTGCGACCAGTCGCCGACCACATCGGCGCCGATCAGGCGGCGTCCCTTGAGGGCGGCGGCCAGCAGGGCCTTCAGGAAGGACAGGCTGGTCTGGCCCTGGTCCCAGTTGGTCGCCGCGTCTTCGGCGCGCAGCACGTCCTTGTCGATCGTCACATAGACCGCCTCGGTGGCGATCCGGCCCGGCAGGAAGTCAGAAAACGCCTCTTCGCCCATATCGGCGATGGTCGGCCAGCTGCGGCCGCACAGTTCGACCGAGCGTCCACCGGCGGGGTCGCGATAGGCGTACAGCTCCAGGCGTTCCTCGCTGACGAGCTCCAGATCGGCCCGGCGCGCGCTGGGGCGGCGGATATCCGCGCTGCAGACGCCCACGGTGACGACCTTGGCCACCCCCGGCAGCCGCGCCGCCCAGCCTACCCACGAGCCGCAGTGCGCGCCCTCGCCATACCGCACCCAGTCCGGGTGGTTGTCGAAATGCAGGACCGTGACGGGGCCGCCCCCGGAGGCCGCGATCGCCCGCTCCAGCAGGATCGGCGTCACGTGATGAAAGTCCCCGGACCCGCAGAACGCCAGGCTGGGCCCGACCGAGGCGGGCAGGGCCTCGGCGAGGCGGCCGCGTAGCTGGTCCAATGCGGGCGGCCGGCTCCACAGGCGCAACGCCGGCCCCAGGTCGCGCAGGTCGAGCGAGGCGCCGCCCAGCGCCGTCACTTGCGCGGCCAGTTTCGGTTGCCGGATCAAGGCGTCGTCCAGGCAGATGAGCGCCGCGCGCATCGTGCGGGGCTTACGGGTTCACGCAGCGCCGCAACAGCTGGTCGAGCAGCCGCAGCGCCAGATCGATCTCCTCGGTGGAGATGTCCAGCGACGGGGCCAGCGTGATGACGTTCTTGTAGTAGCCGCCGACATTGAGGATCAGGCCCATCGACTTGCCGCCTGCGTCCAGGTCGCCCTTGAGGCCCTCGGCGACCATGCGGTCCATCAGCGCCTTGTCGGGGGTGAAGCCGTCGGCGGCGCAGAGCTCGCAGCGCAGCGCCAGGCCCAGGCCATCCACGTCGCCGATCTGCGGCCAGCGCTTCTGCAGCTCCTGCAGGCCGGCCAGGAAGTAGGCGCCCTTCTCCGGGACCGACCGCTCGTAGTCGCCCTCGGACGCCATGCGCAGGGTCTCCAGCGCCACCGCCGTACCCATGGGATTGGCGTTGAACGTCGAATGGGTCGAACCGGGCGGGAAGACCGTCGGATTGATCAGTTCGTCGCGGGCCCAGACGCCGGCCAGGGGATTGAGCCCGTTGGTCACGGCCTTACCGAACACCATCACGTCGGGCTTCACCCCGAAGTGCTCGATCGCCCAGAGCTTGCCGGTCCGGTACATGCCCATCTGGACCTCGTCGACGACCATCAGGACGCCGTGGTCGTCGAGCACCTTCTTGATGCCCTTGAAGAAGGTCTTGGGCGGGACGACGTAGCCGCCGGTGCCTTGGATCGGCTCCACATAGAGGGCCGCGAACTCGGACTCCTGGGCCTTCACGTCATAGACGGCGTGGAAGTCGCTTTCGAACAGGCGGGCGAAGTCGGCGACGATCTTCTCGCCGTACTCTTCCTTGCTCATGCCCTTGGGGCCGCGGAAGGCGTAGGGAAACTCCAGGAAGTGGGCCGTGTCGCTGAAGTGGCCGTAGCGGCGGCGATAGCGGTAGGACGAGGTGATCGTCGAGGCGCCCAGGGTGCGCCCGTGATAGCCGCCCTGGAAGGCGAACATCCGGGTGCGGCCGCCGGACGAATTGCGCACGATCTTCAGGCTGTCGTCGATGGCCTGGGCGCCGCCCACGTTGAAGTGCACCCGGCCCTTGGTCCCGAATTTCGCCTCCATGTCGCGGGCGATCAGGGCTGCAAGCTCGATCTTCTCGCGGTGCAGGTGCGAGGAGGCCACCTGCGGCAGGCGGTCCAGTTGGCGTTGCGCGGCGGCGTTCAGTCGCGGATTGCGGTACCCGAAGTTGACCGTCGAGTACCACATCTGCAGGTCCAGATAGGACGTGCCTTCGGCGTCGAACATGTACGAGCCCTCGCAGGACTCGAAGAATTTCGGCTGGTCCACGTAGTGGACGGTGTCGCCCCACGAACAGTATTGCGCGTCCAGTTCACGAAGCTCGGCTTCGCTCAAGGCGGCGGCGGGGGCGTCGTACATCTCGAACTCCGGAACTGTTCAGACCGAGGCCGCTTCGCCTAGCATGGCCTTGGGATCGTCGGCCAGCAAAGCTAGAGCGTGCCTCACATCGTGAAAGGTATCAAAGGCATGATAGGGCCGGCCGCGTTCGGCGGCGTATGCGGCAAGAGCGCCCTTGGCGAACAGGATATCGGCGCGGTCGGACACGCAGAAGTCCGAGCGGCCGTCGCCGACATAGACGAATGGCCCATCGCCTTCTGACGCGGCGCACTTGCAGACGCCCGACCCGCTTACGCAGGCGGCGGGCTTGGCGGGGTGGTCAAGACGCCGGGCGCCGGGTGCGCCGGACAGGCGATTGGTCGTCACCGGCAGCCGCTCAAGACCGTGGCGGGCCAGGATCCGGGCGATGAAATAGTCGACGCCATCGCTGGTAATGCTCAGGGGGATGCCGGCCGCCTCCGCCCAATCCACGAAGTCCGGGAAGCCGGGATCGAGTTCGACGCGGTCGAGCACCGCGTTCAGGTCGGCGTCGGAACCCCCGATCAGCGCAATCTGGCTGCGCATGCATTCCGCTCCGTCTATCCGGCCGGCCAGCCAATCGTCCTGCAGAGACTGCCAGTGGGGATCCGCCAGATGCTCCAGCACCCAGTCGGTGGTGTCCTGTCGGGTCACCGTCCCGTCGAAATCACAAATGACGCGCATACCAACGATTTCGACTACAGCCGCCCACCGTCCGGCCCGTGCTCCCCCAATAAAAGGACGCCGCGGAACGTGCGCAACCTCAAGTCTGCTCTCCGCGTGAGCGCGCCGCCTCGGCGGAACGCCGGTTGATGAATAAGCTTCACCGTGGCGTCTAACATATGCGACCTTGGGGGCGGGAGGCGCCGCCCGCACTTTATCTGCGCGGGAATCGCCTGGGGGCCGCCGTGATCTACCGCATCATCTTCTTCGATGGCGACCGCCAATTCATGGCCTTCGACTGGACCCTCGGGGTCGATACGGCGATCACCGCCGCGCCGGACTTCATGGCCATTTGCGGCGCGACCCGTGGCGCGATTCGCGACGATCAAGGCGTCGACGTCTGGGTGCGCGATCGCGCCTAGTCCCGACCGCGACGCGGCCCCGGGAGGGGAATCACCAGGTTCGAAGAAGAATGGTGGGTGCTGTAGGATTCGAACCTACGACCCGCTGATTAAGAGTCAGCTGCTCTACCAACTGAGCTAAGCACCCGCCGTCGCACCGGGGAGGTATCTGAGGCAATATGAGCCCCGGCGGCGAGGGCGCGGAAAATACGCGAAATCGCAGCCTTGGCAAGGCGCGTGAAGTCAGGGGGCAAAGTGGCGGGTGAAGGCGAGGGCGGGGCGGTCGATTTCGCCTATCTTGAAGGGTTCGTCGGCGGCGACCGGGCGGTGGTCGGCGAGGTGCTTGACCTGTTCCGCCAGCAGGCCGACGGCTGGGTCGGCGCGCTCAGCGCCGGCAACCCGGATTGGGCCGACGTGGTCCACACCATCAAGGGCGCGGCGCGCGGCATCGGCGCCAACGGCCTGGGCGAGATCTGCGCCCATTGCGAGGCGCACGGCGCCGATGGTCTGGCCGCCGTGCGCGCAACGCTCGCCGACGTGCTGGCCGAGATCGCCGCCTATCAGGCGAAGGCCTAATCCTCCTCGGCCAGCAGGTCGCCCAGGCGGTCGAGGCGGCGCGTCCAGAGGCTGCGATGCTCGGCGATCCACTGTTCGACGGTGCGGAAGCCGGCTTCCTCGATGTGGCAGGTGCGCACCCGGCCGACCTTCTCGGTTCGCGCCAGGCCGCAGGCCTGCAGCACCGCCAGGTGCTGGGCGACCGCGGTCAGGGTGATGTTGAGCGGTCGGGCCAGGTGCGAGACCGACTGCGGTCCCTGGCTCAGGCGGTCGATTATGGCGCGCCGCGTGGGATCGCCCAGGGCATCGAAGACCCGGTCGGCGGCAAGCGTTGCGACGGTCGCCATCAGGTCGCCACGACCTGGCCAAGGCGACTGAGCAGGGCTTCCCAACCGCCCTTGCGCATCTCCGGCCCGTCGGCGCCCTCGTAGAAGGCCGCCTGGTGGGTGCAGACCAAGACCGTGGCCTCGCCCTGGTCGAGCAGCTCGAAGGTGACGATGGCCGTGGAGATCCGCCGCTCGCCCAGGCTCATGGTCGCCGCGATCACGACGCGGAAGCCGTCGACGATGTCGGCGACGACGCCCTCGGTCGCCAGGATGGTGCCGGGGAAGGGTGTGTCGGCGCTCATCACATAGCGGGTGCGCTCGGCGCCGCCGACCCGGAAGTCCATCTCGTAGAGCTCCGTGTCGTGGCCATGGCCCTCGGCGAACCAGCGGCGCTTCTTGGCGGGATCGGCGAGGAAGGCGAACACCTTGGTTCGGGCGACGGGGTAGGTGCGTTCGAGGGTGAAGGTGTCGTGGACGACGGCGGGGGTTTCCATGGTGGACTCTCGGCCTAATAGTGAAGTGATAACTTCAGTATCTACGTGAGTGCGCTAATTGTAAAGTGTGAACTTCAGTATCGCTGGTCAGGCCGGCGCGCGCAGAGCGTCCCAGGCCCGCGACTCGTGGGCGATGCAGCCCTCGATGAGCGTGCGCCAGACCGGTTCGGCGATGGCTTCGGAGAGCCCGGCCTCGCGGGCGGCGGCCTTCACCTTGGCGATCACGTCCTCGACGCGGGCGGGATCGCGGACGGCGGCGCGCTCGGGCTTGATGCGGGCCGCGGCGTCCATGTAGCTCTGGCGTTCGGCCAGGACCGCCACCAGCAGCCGGTCGATGGCGTCGACGCCCTGGCGGACCTGCGCCATGGACTGGCATTCAGCGGCCGGGAGCCGCTCGTCGGTCGTGAAATCCATACTGAGCTCTACTGGTTGGGTTAGATGCCGGCGCCGTTGTCGATGGCCCGCAGCGCCTCTTCGTGCGCCAGGGCCTCGGCCTCGATCCAGCTGACGAAGGCCTTCACCTGCGGCAGACGGCCCTTCGCCTTGGGATGGACGAGGTAGTAGGCGAAGTCCACGGCAGTGGCGATCTGCAGGGGAGCCACCAGGCGGCCGGCCTCCAGATCTGCCTGGGCGAGTGTGCGCTTGGCGAGCGCCACGCCGCGGCCGTTCACGGCGGCCTCGATGACCAGGCTCGACTGGTTGAAGCGCGGCCCGCGGTTGCCGTCGACGCCCTTCAGCCCACGCGCGGCCAGCCACATGGACCAGTCGGGACAGCTGTCGTCCAGGTCCGGCGACCCGTCGTGCAGCAGGATGTGGCTGGAGAGATCGCCCGGCGAGGTCAGCGGATTGGCCTCCAGGTGCTCGGGGCTAGCCACCGGGATCACCGTCTCGCTCATCAGGCGGCGGATCTCCAGGCCGGGATAGCGGCCGCCGCCATAGCGGATGGCGATGTCCACCTCGCCCGCGGTCAGGTCCACGAGCTCGATTCCGGCCGAGAGCCAGACGTCGACTTGCGGATGGGCCTTCTCGAAGGCCCCCAGACGCGGCACCAGCCACTTGGCGGCGAAGGACGGCGGGGCGGTGAGCGTCAGGCGCCGGCCATCCACGGCGGCGGTGAGCAGGCTGGCGGCCTCGGCCAGGCGGTCAAAGGCTTCGCGCAGCGCCGGCAGCGCCGTCTGCGCCGCGTCGGTCAGCAGCAGGCCCTTCGGCGTGCGCTTGAACAACGCCGCGCCCACATAGTCCTCGAGGTTCTGAATCTGCTGGCTCACCGCGCCCGGGGTCACCGACAGCTCATCCGCCGCGCGGCTGAAGTTCAGGTGGCGCGCGGCGGCCTCGAAAGCGCGGAGCGCGTTCAAGGGCGGCAAGCGTCTGCGTTCCGTCGGTCTTTCCATAGAATTCCTGACAACCCCGGCAGAAGTCCTTGGCTTGCGAATTGGGCGCCCCGACACCTAATTGCAAGCGTCCGGCGGTGTATCGGCCCTTTTCATCGGTGGACATCGGCGGGGCGGGCGTCAGTCCGCCCCGTTCTGACTTCGAGTAGCGAGGCTTTAGAGAAACTATCATGGCGCAGGGACAAACGAGGTCAAGGCGCGGTGGAAGCCTGGTGGTCCTGGCGCGCGGCGGCGCCTCAACCGGCGGCCGGACCGGCGCGGTATGGCTGGTGGGCGCGGGCCCTGGCGATCCAGACCTTCTGACTATCAAGGCCCTGAAAATCCTCCAGATCGCCGATGTTGTGGTGCACGACGGCCTGGTCTCCGACGAAATCCTGGAACTTGCGCCCGCGAGCGCGCGCCGGATCAGCGTCGCCAAGCGCAAGTCGCGCCATTCCTACAGCCAGGACGAAATCAATCGGATGCTCGTCGCCTTCGCCCTTGAGGGGCTGAAGGTCGTGCGGCTGAAGGGCGGCGACCCGTTCATCTTCGGCCGCGGCGGCGAGGAACTGGAAGCCTGCCGCGCAGCCGGTGTCGAATGCCAGATCGTGCCGGGCGTCACCGCGGCGCTGGCCGCCAGCGCCTCGGCAGGGGCGCCGCTCACCCATCGCGGATCGGCTCAGGCCGTCACCTTCGTCACCGGCCATGCCTCGAATGGCGCCGAGCCCGACCTGGACTGGGCGAGCCTCGCCAAGGCCAACCAGACCGTCGTCATCTACATGGGCCTGTCACAGGCCGCCCCGATCGCCGGGCGCCTGTTGGCGGCTGGCCGGTCGGCTTCGACCCCGGCCCTGATCGTCGAAAACGCCAGCCGCGCCGACGAGCGCCGCCTGGTGACCACCCTCGCCGGGCTGGCCGAGGCGGCCGCCTCGCTCAGCGGTCCCGCACTGCTGATCGTCGGCGAGGCCATTGCGCTGGCCCAGGCTGCCGAGGGCCGCGACGGGCTCGAAACTCTCCTGGAGGCCCGGGCATGAGAGCCTTGACCGCCAACCGGCTGATCGATGGTGAAGTCGTCTTCTGGCGCAAGGGCCAGTGGGTCGAGCGCTTCGGCGACGCCGAGCTGTTCGCCAACGACGACGAGGCCGGGGAGGCCGCCGAAGGTCACGCCAAGACGCTGATCACCGTGGTGGTCGAGCCGTATCTGATTGATCTCATCGAATCCGAAGGCCTCTGGGCGCCGGTCAGCTATCGCGAACGCATTCGCGCGCTTGGCCCCAGCAATCTCAACCACGGCAAGCAGGTCGAGGGCGGCGCCGCCATCCAGGCCCTGTTGCATGCACATGGCGCGGCCCGCTCCACCGGGCGCGTCGACCTGATCAAGCGAAAGTAGGGCGCCATGTACCGGTACGACGCCATCGACAAAGACTTCCTGGCCGACCGCTCGGCCGAGTTCCGCGGCCAGGTCGTTCGACGCCTCGCCGGCGAACTCAACGAGGAACAGTTCAAGCCGCTGCGCCTGCGCAACGGCCTCTATCTGCAGCTCCACGCCTACATGCTGCGGATCGCCATTCCCTACGGCGCGGTGAACCCGACCCAGCTGCGCAAGCTCGCCTGGATCTCGCGCACCTACGACAAGGGCTACGGCCACTTCACGACGCGCACCAACCTGCAGCTCCACTGGATAAAGCTGGCCGATACGCCGGACATCCTGGACCACCTGGCCAGCGTCGACATGCATGCCCTGCAGACCAGCGGCAACTGCATCCGCAACGTCTCGGCCGACCCCTACGCCGGCGCCACGGCTGAAGAAATCGACGATCCTCGCGTCTGGGCCGAGGCGATCCGGCAGTGGTCCAGCGTGCACCCGGAATTCTCCTGGTTGCCGCGCAAGTTCAAGATCGCCGTCACCGCCTCGCCGAAGGATCGCACGGCGGCCAAGACTCACGACATCGGCCTGCACCTGAAGCGCGCCCGCGACGGCTCGCTGGGCTTTGAGGTGATGGTCGGCGGCGGCCTCGGCCGGATGCCCTACATCGCCCAGACGGTGCGCCAGTTCCTGCCGGCCACGCGACTGCTGTCGTACCTGGAGGCGATCCTTCGCGTCTACAATCGCCACGGCCGCCGCGACAACATTCACAAGGCCCGCATCAAGGTGCTGGTCGCCGCGCTCGGGCGCGACGAGTTCGCCAGTCAGGTCGAGGCCGAGTGGGAGAAGAGCGGGACCGCCTCGGACCTGCCGGACACCGAGCTGGCCCGCATTCGCGGCGCCTTCGCACCGAAAACCTTCGAGACCCTGCCCGCGGTCTCCGAAGTGCTGGAAGGAGCCCGCGCCAAGACGCCGGCCTTCGCCCGCTTCGCCCGTAACAACCTGAAGCCCCACAAAATCGCCGGCTACGGCATCGTCGAGGTTTCGCTGAAGGCGATCGGCGCGACGCCCGGCGACGCCACCGCCGAGCAGATGGAAGTCGTCGCCGATCTCGCCGAACGCTACGGCCAGGACGACATCCGGGTCACCCACGAGCAGAACCTGGTGCTGCCGCACGTGAAGCTGGACGACGTTCCGGCGGTGTGGGCGGCGCTGGATGCGGCGGGCCTGGCGACGCCGAACATGAACCTGGTCAGCGACATCATCGCCTGCCCGGGCCTGGACTACTGCGCGCTCGCCAATGCGCGGGCGATCTCGGTCGCCCAGAACATCGCCGAGAAGTTCGCCGATCCGGACCTCGCCGAGAAGGTGGGTGAGCTGAAGATCAAGATCAGCGGCTGCATCAACGCCTGCGGCCACCACCACGTGGGTCACATCGGCATCCTGGGCGTCGATAAGAAGGGCGAGGAGTTCTACCAACTCACCCTCGGCGGCTCGGGCGCGGAAGACGCCGCCGTCGGCACGGCGCTGGGCCCGGCGCTGCCCTACAACCGGGTGGCCGACGCGGTGGACACTCTGGTCGAGACCTATCTGCGCGAACGCCACGACGGCGAGCGTTTCCTCGACACCTTCCGGCGCACCGGCGTCGCCCCCTTCAAGGAGGCGGTTTATGCCGACGCTGATTAGCCTGAAGGACGGCGTCTATTCGCTCGCCGAGGATCCGTTCACCGCGGTCGGCGACGACGAAGCCGTGCCGCCCGGCGACGTGATCATCTCCCTCACCCGCTTCCAGTCGGAAGGGGAGGGGCTGCTCGGTGAGGGCCGTTCGGTGGGCGTGCGCCTGGAGAGCCACGAGGAGGTTGAGGCGCTGACCTATGACCTGCCGCAGATCGCGGTGGTGGCGCTGGCCTTCCCGAAGTTCGGCGACGGCCGGGCCTATACCGGCGCGCGGCTGCTGCGCGAGCGGTTCAGCTTCAAGGGCGAGGTGCGCGCCGTGGGCGACGTGCTGCGCGAGCAGGCGGGCTTCATGGTCCGCTGCGGTTTTGACGCCTTCGAGCCGGCGGACGGTTCGACCGTGGAGGTGTGGGAAAGGGCCGCCCATCGCTTCCGTCATGCGTACCAACGCTCCGACGACGGCCGCCCCGCGGCCTTTGCGGAGCGGGGAGAATGAGTGTGGCCTACGACAGCACCTATCATCCGGCGGTCGCCGAGACGCGCGCCGCGCGCATGGACGCCGAATTGCGACATGCCCACCCGCGCACCATCATCGAGGCGGCCGTCGCTGAGTTCGGCGACAAGCTGGCCCTGGTCTCGTCCTTCGGGGCGGAGTCGGCCGTGTTGCTGCACCTGATCTCCAAGGTGAAACCCGACATGCCGGTGCTGTTCCTGGATACGGGCATGCTGTTCGGCCAGACGCTGGACTACCGCCGCCAGCTCGCCGCGACCCTGGGCCTGACCGGCGTGCGCGATCTGCGCCCCATGTACCAGGACCTGGCCACCGGCGACCCGGAAGCCAAGCTCTGGCAGACCGACACCGACGCCTGCTGCAACATCCGCAAGGTCCTGCCCCTCGACCGCGCGCTGACCGAGTTCGACGCCTGGCTGACCGGCCGCAAGCGTTTCCACGGCGGCGCGCGGCTGTCTCTACCGGTGGTCGAGCAGGCGGAGAACGGTCAGCTGAAGTTCAATCCCCTCGCCAACTGGACCAAGGCCGACCTCGACGCCTATGCGGCCGAGTACGACCTGCCGGCCCATCCGCTGGTCGCCCAGGGTTTCCCCTCGATCGGCTGCTGGCCCTGCACCAATCCGGTGGAAGAGGGCCAGGACGTCCGCGCCGGCCGATGGGCGGGCCAGGACAAGACCGAGTGCGGCATCCATGTCGCCCGCGTCCCGGGCGCGATCGAAAACGTCGGCGGCGACATTTGACGCCGGCCATCAGAGCGTAGAAACCCCGATGAATGACATTTCCCTCGCGCCGGCCCCCGCGCCCGTGAAAGCTGGCGGCGCCTTCTTCGTCGAGACCGTGACCTGGGTCCAGTGCTGGACCCCGAGCCTGTTCTCGTTCCGCACGACGCGCGATCCGTCGTTCCGCTTCTCGAGCGGCCAGTTCGTGATGGTCGGGCTGACCAAGGAGGACGGCAAGCCGCTGGTGCGCGCCTATTCCATCGCCTCGCCGGCCTGGCACGACGAGCTGGAGTTCTATTCGATCAAGGTCGCCGACGGCCCGCTGACCTCGCGTCTGCAGCACCTGAAGGTGGGCGACGAGGTGCTGATCGGCCGCAAGCCCACCGGCACCCTGGTGCTGGACGGCCTGAAGCCCGGCAAGCGGTTGTGGATGCTGGGCACCGGCACGGGGCTGGCGCCCTGGCTGTCGCTGGCCCGCGATCCGGAGGTCTATGAGCGCTTCGAGGACGTCATCGTCACGCACACGGTGCGCGAGGTGGCCGACCTGAACTATCGCGAGCTCTTCGAGACCGAACTGCCCAGCGACGAGATCCTGGGCGAGCTGATCGGCGGCAAGCTGCACTACTACCCGACCGTGACGCGGGAGGCCTTCAAGACTGAGGGCCGGATCACCGACCTCATCGCGTCCGGCCAGGTCTTCGCCGACCTCGGCCTGCCGCCCCTCGATCCGGCGGAAGACCGGGTGATGCTGTGCGGCGGTCCCTCGGTGCTGGCTGACCTGAAGCAGCAGCTGATCGACCTGGGCTACGTGGAAGGCTCCATCGCCGCGCCGGGCGACTTCGTGCTGGAACGCGCCTTCGTCGAGACCTGAGCGGCTTAGCGCGCCGCCGGTTCGGCCTGAGGGAGCGGTCCCTGCAGGATGAGGTCGTGGGCGTCGAAAGTCTGTTTGGCGATCCTCTCGTACTTCCCGATCAGCTCCGGCAGCGCCGGGCGGAAATCCATCAGGAATGCGAAGCCGCCGTCCCGGGCGCCTACGGCCGCCGCCGTCTTATCTGCCGCCGCCGCCTTGCCGGCGCGGCTTTGCGATGGCCCATCCTCGATGGCCTGGATCGCCTCGAATATGCTGTCGAGGGTGAGGCTCACCTGAAGCAGCAGCAGATGCGTGCGGGCCCGCAACGCCGGGTCGCGCACATCGAACAGCGTCTCGCGATTGCGGTCATAGATCTGGGTCTCGCGCTGGGCCGCGCGCAGGATGCGAAGCGTGATCGACCCAAAGGGATCGCCGCGGCCGTGCGCCTCGTACGCCAGCCGCAGGATCAGCCGCAGCGCCGCCAGGATTTCCCCGAACAGCAGGGCGGCGCTCTTCTCGCGCTCCAGTCGGCGCAGGTGATGTTCGAACTGACCGGCCAACAGCCCCCCCAGGGTG
>Ga0207711_10000618_pt1 | contig 35771 bp, 31 predicted proteins | sample KBSS34metaG_FD_184401 | JGI IMG/M metagenome (GOLD analysis project Ga0207711, IMG submission 184401) | Switchgrass rhizosphere microbial communities from Kellogg Biological Station, Michigan, USA - KBS S3-4 metaG (SPAdes) (version 2) | ecosystem: Host-associated > Plants > Roots > Rhizosphere... | reverse complement strand
CGATCGCGAGCTGTTTGCCCGGGTTCGTTTCCAATTGCGCGACGACCTTCGCACGCGGAAGGCCCAGTGGCGCAGTTCCGTACCACATCACCGGCCAGCGGTGGATCGTAAGGCCTAGAGGTTCGGCGTAAACTCGGAAACCGGCCAGCACCAGACACACCAGCGGCGCGTAGCGGACCAATGCCAGACCCGCCGGCTTGCATTGCCGCAAGTGGCGCATGCACTGCAAGAGCATCACATAAATCGCCGCCGTGAAGGGCGCGGCATAGTGCGGAAAGAACCAGGCGTTCACGCCGAGTCCAAGGGCGAACACCGCGCCGGCTATCAGCAGATACCGCACGCGCGAATCCCGAAACAGTCTGGGCAACATGATCAGCGGGCTCAGCAACGCGATGCCGAAGAAGAATAAGAGTGCCGTCCCCAACTTCTGCGCGGTCTTGTCCCGGAATCCCTGCGCCGTCTGCGCCAGTCGGAAATCGTGCATCTCCCAGATCTGGAAGAAGTCGTGCATTTCCTTGCTGCGATACTCCGGCGCCGGCCGCGGCGACTCCCATAGAAACACCGGCGCTGAAGCGTAGGTCATCCGGTTGGTCTGATACGGCAGCGTCAGCGCGCTCCCGAACACGCGCTGGTTGTAATGCGCCATCAGCCCGGCTGCGATCAGCAGCAAAACCAATGGCGCAAGGAGAATCCGCGGGTTTCGAATTACCGGCCAGACCAGTACCGCTACGGCTGGTCCGCACACCAGCAGTCCCTCATACGGACGACTGATCGCAAGAATGATCGTCCCGATTGCGAACACACAACCGTTACGCACAGTCGCGCGGCTCTTCATTCGGGGAATCGCCCCCAGCACCAGCGCGCCTCCGGTCGCCGCGATCGCGCCGCCATAATATCCATTCACCCAGTTGCTGAACAGACCCAGCCGGAGCACCGCCAGCATTCCGCCCAGCAGCGCCCATCCGGGAGGCAGCCATCCTTGCATCATCCAGCACATCGCGGCGCACATGAACCCTACGCTTAACAACACCCCGTACCAGGGATGCCCGAACAAAACTTGCCCGGCTGCCATCGCCAGACCCTGCGCCGGAAAATACATGGACATGTAAGACGGCTGCTGGTTAATATGAAAACTTTCGAAGTGCGTCCACAGCGGATGTGTGGGATTGGTCAGCCTGCCCGAGGCAAAGGTGTCCGCCGCCAGCAGATAGCTGAACTCGTCGTGAATGAAGGGTTGGGGAATCAGCTCCAGCGGAAGAATCGCCAGCCGCAGCACAATCGCCGCCGCGCCCACGGTTATCACCGACGCCACGCGTTTACGCGCCAGGATCCCCAGGATCCGTTCCACCGTGGCGAACCACTTGCTTCCTATCCCCGGCCAGCAGAGAGCCATCACCCCGGCCAGCAACGCGATTCCGGCCTCAAGCACCAGCATCCACACACTACTGAGCACTTCCCAAGCCACAACGAGCGTAAACAGAAGTGGACACTTCGCTGCGTCCTGTGTACAAATACTCAGGAAGCCCGTTATCATCAGCCTGTGAACCGGCGGCCCGCATCGTTCCTACTCCTCTACGTCGCGGCCATTCTTTACCTGTCTCTCTATCCATGGAGGTTTGATCCAAGCTCCCGAGTGCTTGGCTGGGTTCCGTTGATTACTCGCCGCACGATCCTGGACGCATTTCTGAACGTGGTGTTTTATATTCCCCTGGGCGCGGCCGCGTTTCTGTCGTTCCGGCGTCGAGCGGTTGGCTTCATAGCAGCCTTGGTCTTCGGAGCGCTCGTTTCATTCACGGTGGAGTGGGCCCAGCTCTCTATCCCCGGCCGCTTCGGAAACCTGACCGATCTGACGTGCAACAGTCTGGGCACATTGGCGGGCATCGCGGCCGCTTTCATCGCGAACACCCCACCTCTCGCATCGCGAACGCGCGTCTTCCATTCTCCAAGTATTCTGCTGCTGGGACTCTGGGCGCTTTGGCAGGCCTTCATGTTCTTGCCCCAGTATGGGCCGGCGATCGATATCAGCCACGAGCTCGTGGGATTACTGATTCTGGTCTTGCTGGCTGCTCGCCGGCGATTCCCAGTAGCCGCGATTCTATTGCTGATTTGGCTGGCCGTGGATGAATTGCGGCCCTTTCAATTTCGAGGCCCGCCGCAGCCGTTCTGGTGGTTGCCATTCGAGAGCTGGTTCGTCGGGGCGCTCGAATCCTACTACGGGACGTTCTTCGGAAAACTGTTCTTCTACACCGCGATCTTATGGGCGGAACGCAGTTCGGGCATGCGTTGGATCTGGGCGCTGGTTGCGCCGGGCGCGATCCTGTTCGCGGGCGAGCTCACCCAGTGCTTTCTGCCCGGCCGCACACCCGAGACTACCGATGTGGTTCTGCTCCTGGCTGGCGCCGTTCTGCTGAATCTGGCCGAGCTGCATAATAAAGATTCAGCATGATTCCGTACGCAGATTTGAAAGCGCAGTATCACAGCATCAAAGCCGAGATCGACGCAGCTATCTCCGGCGTCCTCGAAAGCAGCCAGTTCGCCTTGGGATCGGAGGTCGCCGGGTTCGAGAAGGAGTTCGCGTCTTACTGCTCGAATAGCGAAGCGATTGGGGTCAATTCCGGGACCAGCGCCCTGCATCTGGCGCTTCTCGCCGCTGGAATCGGACCAGGCGACGAGGTCATCACGACGCCGTTCACGTTTGTCGCAAGCGTCGCTGCGATTCTATACGTTGGCGCTACGCCTGTCTACGTCGATGTCGATCCCGAGTCCTACAATCTCGATCCCGGCAAGCTCGAGTCTGCCATCACCTCGCGCACCAAAGCCATCCTGCCGGTTCACATCTTTGGACAGCCCGCGGACATGACCCCGCTACTGGACATCGCCCGTTCCCGCGGCATCCTGGTGATCGAGGACGCGGCACAAGCTCACGGTGCGGAATACAAGGGTCAGCGCGCGGGATCGCTGGCCGATCTTGCATGCTTCAGCTTTTATCCCGGCAAGAATCTGGGAGCTTATGGCGAAGCCGGCGCCGTGGTCACGGCGAATCCGGAATACGCCAAGACCATCCGGCTGCTGCGAAGCTGGGGTGAATCGCGCCGCTATTATCACGACTTGCGCGGTTTCAACTACCGCATGGAAGGCATCCAAGGTGCGATCTTGCGCGTCAAGCTGCGCCACCTGGAGCGCTGGACCGAAGCCCGCCGCTCGCACGCCGCTCTGTACGATGCTCTGTTGAAGGACTCAGGCGTTGTCACGCCGCGCCAGAAGCCCTACGCCCGTCACGTGTATCACGTCTACGCGGTCCGGACGCAGAACCGTGACGCTCTCGTGGAGGCTCTAAAGGCCGCGGATATTCAGTACGGCATCCATTATCCGATCCCGGTTCATCTGCAGCGCGCGTATCGCGATTCCCGTTACGGCGAGGGATCCTTCCCGGTTGCCGAGCGAATCGCCGGGGAGGTTCTCTCCTTGCCGATCTATCCCGAGATGCAGCGTGCTCAGATCGAAGAGGTTTGCGAAGTCGTCAGCCGGAACGCCTGCGCGATCAGTTCATAACAACGAATCCGAGCGGCAGGATCGTGGACGATGTTCACGACGAACACTTCATCCGCGCCGTATTCCGCCGCGACACTTTCGAGAGACTCGCGCACGCGCTCCGGCGAGCCGGTGATGATTCGGCGGCCCTCCGGCACCGAGCCGACCGGAACGCCTTCTTTGGCCAGAAACGTCATGGCTTTCTCGACCGAAGGCACTGGGATCAGCCGTCCTCGGAATAGATGCAGCAGCATCATGCGCGCGCTGGAGGAAACCCGCAGCGCTTCCTCGTCGGTCTCCGCGCACAGCGCCCAAACGGCTACGGAGACTTTGGGCTTGGATAGGCCCGCGGATGGGCGGAAACGGTCGCGATAGTGTGCCGCCATCGCAGACCCACCAGGATTGATAAAGTCGGCAAACACGTAGGGCAATCCCAGTTCGGCCGCCCACACTGCGCTCTGCGGGGATGACCCGAGCAGCGACACTTCGGGGCTCTGGAAGCGCAGCTCCCGAAGGCCCCGGCTGAAATGACCCAAGAGCTCGTCCATCTGTTCTCGAAAATCGTCGGGCGACGGTTGCCGGCGATCCCGTTGGAGTGCGAAGGCGATCTGCGCGCTGGTCCCTGGAGCGCGACCGATCCCCAGATCGACGCGGCCTGGAAAGAGCGCAGCTAGCATCGAGAAGTTCTCGGCGACTTTGAGCGGGCTGTAATGCGGCAGCATCACTCCGCCGCTGCCCACGCGGATCTTCGAAGTAGCGGCGGCCACTGGTCCGATCATGACCTCGGGACTATTGCAGGCGAGACCGGGCGTCCCGTGATGCTCCGCCAGCCAGTAGCGGCCGTATCCCAACTGATCAGCGCGCTTCGCCAGTTCGATGGTGTTTCTAAGCGCATCCCCGGCGCTGGAGCCCTCGGGAATCGGGCACTGATCGAGGATGTTCAACTGCATCCAGTCCTATGGATGCGTGATGGACGGGGACGATTCAAGAGGCTACTTCGAAGCGACTTGGATGTCCTTACCTTCGCGTCCGCCTAGCTTACGGATCAGATCTACCGTGCTGTCATGGGGAACGGGCAACTGGCCAAAAACGTTCTTACCCATGGCGAAATCGAGCGCCGTCAATCCCTGCTTAGTCTTGGTGTCGAGTTTGGCGCCGTGATCCACCAGGAATTGCACGATGGAATCCGCTCCTCGGCCGGCCGCTCCGTGCAGCGCGGTCTCTCCGCGGGTGCTGGTTTGGCTGATATCCAAGCCGGCTTCGACAGCCACCTTCAAGGCTTCGAGCGCGTCGGCTTCCGTTCCGCGAGTGAATTTATCGCGATAGCCGACGCCCGCCGCAAACATGAGGGCGGTGGTTCCATCTTTGATCGTGAGCTTGGGGTCTGCACCCTTTGCGAGCAGAGCCCGCATCACTGCCGCGTCTCCGGAGAGAGCGGCGCGCATGAGTGGCGTGGTTCCTTCCCCTAAGCTCGTGTCGCCTGAATCCATCCCGCTGCGACCCGGAAGGTTCTTGGTGAGCGCCATATTAGGATTCGCCCCGTGAGCCAGGATCGACTTCACGAGTTCGAGGCTCGGCGTCGGATCGTCTTCCTTTCGATTGGGGAGCGCCGAATAGTCTTCGTTGCGGATGTCGACCGCCGCATACAACGCCGCGCGGCCCTTGACATCGGCCAGGTTCGGATTCGCGCCGCGATCGAGAAGGAACTTGGCGAAGGTGTACTTCTTGTTCATGATGGAGACAACCAACGCGTTGGTGCCGTCAATGTCGGTTTGATTGATATCGACGCCGCTATCCAGCATCACCTTCGCGGATTCGATATCGCCCTCGCGAGCCGTAAACAGAAAGGCGGTAAATCCTCCGCGGGCAATCGGGGAAACCGAAGAGGCCGCGCTCAACTTCGGCATCTTGGTTTCGCGGTCGAAGGAGACGACTTTCCAGTCGGCTCCATGCGCCAGCAGCACTTTCACCACGTCGGGATGACGCTCCGCCGCGGCCCACATCAGCGCAGTCTGACCCTTATACTTCTCGCGAGCATTGACGTCGGCACCGCGATCGAGCAGCAGCTTCACAGCATCCACATTGCCGGCGCGCGCTGCCGTCATCAGTACGGTTTCGCCGTCGGCCGTGGTCAGGGTCTTGGGATCCGCGCCAGCCTTGAGAAGCGCCTCAATCATGGGCGCGTTCCCCACGGACGCGGCTTCGGAAAGCGGCGTGGCGCCGTAGCGGTTGGCGAGCTTCGGATTGGCTCCCGCGCGAAGGAGCAGGTTTACGGTTTCCAGGTCGTTCCAATGGGCTGCCCAGTGGAGTGCAGTGCTGCCATCGGGCTGAGCTGCGTTAACGTTGACGCGTTGTTTCACCAGCGCTTGAACTGCATCCTTGTCGCGATGCTCGACTGCATCTGCGATCTGGGCGTTGGCAAGGCCGCAGGCTAGCAGGCCAACTGACAACAGGGTCGCGAGGGTTCTCATCTCGTTTAAACCTCCGACAGCAGTCCCGTGCTGTCGCCGACGCTTTCCTGGTGCACTCCGGCTTTATCCAGAATCGTCAACAGCAGATTCGCCATGGGCGTGTTCTCCGGATACTTCACGTGACGCCCGCCCTTCAACTTTCCGGCTGCGCCGCCCGCTACCAAGATCGGCAGCGGCGAATGGTTGTGAACGTTGCTGTTGCTCATGCCGCTTCCGTAAAGGATCAGGGAATGATCCAGCAGGTTGCCATCACCGTCCGGCGTGGCTTTCAGACGTTCCAGCAAATGCGCCACCAGGCTCACGTGATAGGTGTTGATCTTGGTCAGATTCTCCAGACGTTCCGGATTGTTTTGGTGATGCGACGCCGGGTGGAACCCTTCCGAGATGCCCAGCATGGGGAAGGTCCGATAGCTGACCTCGCGCGCCATCATGAACGTGGAGATGCGGGTGATATCCGCCTGGAACGATAGCGCCATCAGATCGAACATCAGCTTCGTATGTTCCTGATGATCGTCGGGAATGCCACTGGGAGAGGCGGGCACGCTCAGGTCGGAGTTGGCGTTCTGTTTCTCGGCGAGCTGGATGCGGCGCTCGATTTCACGCACTGTATCGAGATATTCAGCCACGCGGTTGCGATCGTTCGCGCCCAGGCCGCCTTGCAAGCGCCGAACTTGGCTGGTAACCGCGTCGAGAATACTGCGCTGCTGTTCGATGCGTTCCAATCGCTCGGCCGCGGTGGCGCCGTCGCCGAACAGGCGGTCGAAGACCAGACGTGGATTGATCTCCATCGGCATCGGCGTGGTGGGCGTGCGCCAGGAAATCGTATTCATGTAGGCGCAACTGAAGCCGACGTCGCAGGAGCCGACCAGTCCGCTGTAATCCTCAGTCGCGAGTTCGAGCGAGGGCAGCGCCGTCTCCTGACCGATTTTCTGCGCGGCGATCTGGTCGATGGTTACGCCCGCGTGAATGTCGGCCCCGTCCGTACGCTTGGGGTGAACGCCGTTCAGGAATACCGCGGGGGAACGGGTGTGGTCGCCACCGTTATCGCCGGGTCCGGCGGGCGCAGCCATCTTGTGAGCCAGGTTGCTGACCACCACGACCTGATCCTTAAATGCTTCGAGCGGGGCCAGCGTGCGCGAAAGCTTGAGCGCGCCTTCCTCGGCGGGCGTCCAGTTGTTCATGACGCCGCCGTGCGGGATGAAGCACAGCCCCAATCGGATCTGCGGGTTGGCGGCGGTCCTCGCCAGCGGTGTCTGGGCGGGAATCATGGAGTCGAGCAGCGGGAGCGACATGGTCACGCCCAAGCCGCGGAGAAACGTCCGGCGCGGAAGGTGCCGTTTGGTGAGGAATGTCATAGGTTTCGCCTCTTGGTGGCCGTAAGTATTATCGCTCGCCGTGGGCTGGGAGGATAGGGGGGTGGGGCTGCATGCAGCCCGGCAAAGTCGCCACGACAAAACGAACCCAACCCGTCAGCAGGAACACAGGAACCTCCCATCCGGACCATATTGACGCGCAGCGCCTGCGCGGCCGGACGGCTTTGCAGGGAAGTGGCGACGTTCAAGGAGGTTGTGGTTTTGATCCAGGAGAGATTCCGGTTATGCGGGCATCCAGAGGCGTAGCTCTGACGGCCTCACAGGCAACAGGCTCAGGCTACAATAACTTTCGAGACCGGCCATGGCTCGCCTAAATCTCGAACCTCTCTTCACGCCGTTTGCGATCAAGGGTGTCACCTTGCCCAATCGCTTCGTCATGCCGGGGATGCAGCGCCAGTGGTGTGACGACGGCGTGCCGCAGCCCCGCATGGCTGAATACTACCGGCAGCGAGTAGAGGGCGGCGTGGGACTGATTATCACCGAGTCGTGCGCGGTCGATCACCCTTCCTCCACGCAGGTGCCGATTTTCTGCCGGATGAACGACGCGACGATGAGCGCCTGGGAGCGTTGCTTCGACGAGGTAAACCGCGCCGGGGGCCGCATGTTCCTGCAGCTGTGGCATGAGGGAGCAGTGCGGAAAGAGGGCGGTGACGGTCCCTACTCCCAGTTCCCCACGTTAAGCCCATCCGGGTTGGTTCACGAGGGGAAGCCCAACGGACGCCCTGCCACGGGGGCAGACCTGGATGCGATTCGCGATGCCTTCGTCCGCGGAGCCCTCGCCGCCAAACAAATCGGCGCGGCGGGTGTGGAAGTTCATGCCTGTCACGGCTATCTGCTCGATCAGTTTCTTTGGGCGGAGACGAACCGGCGCACCGATGGCTACGGTGGCGAGGATATCCGGGCTCGGGTACGGTTCCCCGCAGAGATTGTGCAGGCGATACGCCAGGCAGTGGGTGAGCAATTTCCGATATCGTTTCGCTTCTCTCAATGGAAGGAAGTAAACTACAAGGCGCGCATTACACCAACCCCGCAGGATCTTCAGACCATGTTGACGATTCTGCGCGCCGCCGGCGTCGACGTGTTTCACGCTTCCGCACGTTACTTCTGGGTCGCCGAATGGCCGGAGTCGGATCTTGGCCTCGCCGGGTGGACGAAGTCTATGACCGATGCCCCAGTGATTGCCGTCGGAAGCGTTGGCCTGGATACGGATGTGATGGACAACTTCTTCGGCAAAGAAGCCAAGTCAACCGGCGAAGCGGGACTCAGCGAATTGCTGCGGCGCTTCCATAACCGCGAGTTCGATTTGATTTCGGTTGGCCGCAGCCTCATCGGCGACCCGCAGTGGGTGAACAAAGTGCGCGATGGCCGCTTATCCGAAGTCCGCATGTTCACGAAGAAGGACGTGCTGGGCGATCTCGAGATCGAGGGTTTCGTCGCCGAGGCTCACGCGGGCGAGGTTTGACGCTTCGCCGATCAGGTACGGAGCGACATCGATTCGCGATGGTACGATTCGGAAATGCTGCGACGGACTCTACAACTGACCCTGATTACTTCGGTTCTCCTGGGCAGTTCCTGCGCTCCGCCTACAGCCCCCGACACTCGCGCGGCCGACGAACCCGCCATCAGGGCGCTAGACGAGCAGTGGTCCGCCACAGCGGCGAAGAACGATCTCGATGGGACCGTCGCGTTCTATTCCGATGACGCCGTTCTGCTGCCGCCTAACGCGCCGATCGCCAGGGATCAGAAATCGATTCGTGAATCCTGGGCGGGCCTGCTTGGTCCGAATACAGCGGTATCCTGGAAAGTATCCAAGGTTGAGGTGGCGAAATCTGGTGAGATCGGGTACCTCTACGGAACGTATCAACTCTCGATAAAAGATCCCAAAGGCGGTCCGGCGATTAACGACACGGGCAAGCTCCTTGAGATCTGGAAGAGACAGCCCGACGGTAAGTGGAAGTGTATTGTGGACACCTATAACTCGGACCTTCCCATTCCCGGAGTGGTGCGTTGATCTGACATCTTGACCAACGGCTGCGGATACGCCGTACGGCATGAGTTACCGCTTCCGATGGAGTAACCTGAGTGCAGCTATTCGCATGCTCGAAAGGAGATTCTGTGACCCAAGCAATCGCACTTCTGCTGACCGCCGCGAGTCTGCCCCTTGCGGCGCAATGGCTGGACCATCGCGATCCGCGGATCCCGCGGACGAAGGACGGCAAGCCGAACTTGACGGCTCCCGCGCCGCGTATGAACGGCAAGCCGGATCTCTCCGGATTGTGGCAGGCGGAACGGACTCCCAAGGATGAGTTCGATCAGGTGCTGGGGAATAGTTTTACAGCGCTGCAGATCGACTATGACGTCATCACGAAGCACGTGATCAACGTATTCTGGGGCCTCAAGCCGGAAGAAGAGCCCCTCAGGCCCGAGGCAGCCGCGATCCTCAAGCAACGCAAAGAAGGCCCGCTGGGGTCTCCCAATTCTCGATGCCTTCCGGGGAGCATCCCTCATGCCATGTTCGTTCTCACGTTCAAAATGATGCAGACGCCCCATGAGATTGTAATGCTGCCCGAGTCCGACCGACCTCGCCAGATCCACACGGACGGTCGCAACCTTCCTCAGGATCCTCTGCCTTCCTGGATGGGATACTCGGTTGGCAAGTGGGAGGGCGATACCCTGGTGGTTGAAACGAACGGTCTCAACGAGCAGGCTTGGCTCGACGCATCCGGCCACCCTCGTAGCGAATTTATGCGCATCACCGAGCGCTATCGACGCCGCGATTTCGGCCACATGGATCTGGAAATCACGTTCGATGATCCGAAGTACTACACTCGGCCCTTTAGCATCAAGGCCGGACTTTTTCTCGTGCCCGACAGCGACCTTCTGGAATACGTCTGCGGGGAGAACGTGAAGGTCCGTGCTCGCTTAGCGAATTGACGATTGTGTCCGGTCATTGTTCACCAGGTGGGGACACTGAGAGGTTCCGCTATTGCTTGGTCCAGATGCCGGTGCTCGCGCCGCCGAGCTCACGCGGAGTATATTATTGAAAAGCAGCAAGCGACTCAGCCATGGATCAGGAACTTTGGCGGAGAGCGAAGGCGATTTTCCACGCGGCTCTCGAGCGTGAGCCAGAGGTGCGGCAGGCATTCCTCGACGTCGCTTGCGGCGGCGACGCCGATCTGCGGCGGCTGGTCGAGTTACTCGTCTCGCAAGGAGAACAAGCCGGGAGCTTTCTGGAAAGACCCGCGCTTGACGATCTAACAGCGACGCTCACTGCGAGGGGATCGTTGCTGGGCCGCCAATTAGGACCCTATAAGATCATGTCTCCGCTCGGCGCGGGCGGCATGGGCGAGGTCTATCGGGCACATGACAGCAAGCTCGGCCGCGACGTCGCCATCAAGACTTTGCCGTCTGAGTTCGCACGCGATCCGGATCGGCTGGCGCGCTTCCGCCGCGAGGCCCGCGCTCTGGCTTCTCTGAACCATCCCAATATTGCGGCCATCTACGGACTCGAGGAATCCGGTGACGTCGATTGCTTGGTGCTGGAACTGGTTGAGGGCGAGACCCTGCGCGGACCGCTGCCTATCGAGACGGCGCTCGATCATGCGCGGCAAGTCGCCGAGGCACTGGAAGCGGCGCACGCGAAAGGCATCGTCCATCGGGACTTGAAGCCGGCTAATGTCAAAGTCACGCCCCAAGGACGGGTGAAGGTGCTGGACTTTGGTCTGGCGAAAGCCATCTGGGGGCCGGAGCGTGAACGGGATATCTCGGAACTGGCAACCGTAGAGGGCTTGGAGACGCTGGCGGGACACGTTATTGGTACGCCTGGATACATGAGTCCGGAGCAGGCGCGGGGGCAAGATGTCGGCAGGCCCGCGGACATTTGGGCTTTCGGATGCGTGCTGTACGAGTTATTGGCCGGTACGCGCGCATTTCAGGGCCAAACCGTCCAGGAAACACTCGTGGCTGTTCTGGACCGCGAGCCGGACTGGCAGGCTCTGCCGGCGAAGACCCCAGCAAGAGTAAGTGAGTTGATCCGCCAGTGCCTTCAGAAGGACCCCAACCGCCGGCCGCAAGGTATTTCTGAGGTCCGCGAGGTGATCGAGAAAGAACAGCGTGGATGGAATCGCTGGCAAATTGCAGCGATTGGTGCAGTGGCACTAGCGGTACTTGCTGTTGGAGGCATACTTTGGCAGAGAGGTCCTGCTCGCCCGACGGACTCTTCCCAGTGGGTCCAGATTACGAAGTTTTCGGATTCAGTGACTCAGCCCGCACTTTCGCCGGACGGCCGGATGCTCGCGTTTCTTCGGAGTGATTCCACCTTCATTGGGCCTGGCCAAGTGTATGTAAAAATCCTTCCCGACGGCGAGCCGGTGCAACTGACGCACGATAATCTAGACAAAATGAGTCCAGCGTTCTCGCCGGACGGCAGCCGTATCGCCTACACCATCGTCAACCAGCAGTTTCAATGGGACACTTGGGCGGTTCCCGTGCTTGGCGGTGAGCCGCAACTCCTGTTGAAGAACGCCTCCGGGCTCGTCTGGACCGGCCCGCGGCAAGTTCTGTTTTCCGAAATCAAGATGGGGGTCCACATGGGGATAGTGGGCGCCGAGGAAAGCCGGATGGGAGCACGCGATGTGTACATGCCCGCGAAGGAACCGAGTATGGCCCACCGGTCCTATCCATCGCCTGACGGTAGGTCGGTGCTGCTCGTGGAAATGGATGAGGACCACAAATGGGAACCTTGCCGTTTAGTTCCCATGGGCGGCGACTCACCAGGCCGCAAGGTCGGTCCACAGCGGGGCGGATGCACTTTCGGCGCCTGGTCGCCTGATGGGAAGTGGATGTACTTCACGTCCAATGCCGTCGCCGACAATCATATCTGGCGGCAGCGTTTTCCCGACGGCCAGCCGGAGCAGATCACGTCCGGGCCAACCGAGGAGGAAGGTATCGCTGTCGCGCCGGATGGACGCTCGTTGATCACGGCCGTAGCGCTACAGAATGCCGCGCTCTGGATTCACGACACCAGGGGCGAACGGCAGATTTCGCTGGAAGGCAATCCTGCCGACCCGCAATTCACCCCGGACGGCAAAGCGCTGCTGTATCGCGTTGTCAGGGAGGCCCCGAGTGAATTTAACGAATTCAAGGATTCCGGGGAGGTGCGGTTGGCCGATTTGGAAACCGGACACTCCGAGCCGCTGGTGCGCGGCTTTGAGGCGCTCTCTTTTGCACTGTCCCCGGATGGCCACCAGGTGGTGATGGAAGTTGCGGACACGGAGGGTAAGCCGCGTCTCTGGCTCGCGCCGCTAGACCGGAGCGCGCCGCCCCGCCAGATTCCCAACGTCGAGGGCGGATCGCCCGCATTTGGTCTCGGTAACGAAGTATTGTTTCGGCATGTAGAGAGCGGTGATGGATTTGTTTACCGCGTTCATTCGGACGGTACGGGACTACGCAAGGCTCTCGAGCAACCGGTTCTGCTTATGGGCGCGGGTTCAGTTTCGCCAGACGGACAGTGGCTGGAGGCATGGGCTCCCCTTCCGGGTAACGGGCCCCCCGCAACCCAAGCCTTTCCGCTGAACGGGGGGCCAGCTGTGGAGATCGCCAATGCACTGCGCTTGGAATGGTCACTTAACGGCCGATTCGCGTTTCTCAGTTCCAATACGTTCGCCGTCGGCAAAACTTTTATCGCTCCGCTGCAGCCAGGCCAGACCTTACCTTCGATCCCACCGGGAGGATTTCGTTCAGAGGAAGATTTGGTCCGGCTGCCCGGAGCAAGAAGGATCGATACGGTTGCGGTGCCTGGTCCTTCCGCGGACGTCTATGCGTTCTATCGCGGCGCCACCCAGCGAAACTTGTACCGCATCCCGATACCGTGAGTCTCGAGACGCGAGCAACGTTCAACTACAACTTGAGGCGCCACCGTCTACCGGGGAGGCAGCGGACTGAAGCTGAACGTCCCGTCCCAGTGCGTTAGTCCTGTTAGGAAATCTATGCGGACATCGACCCGAGCAGTGAAACCCGCGAACTGCCCTTTCCCATCCGAGAACGTGCAGATTCCGAGACCGGTACTCGCCTCAACTGTGCAACGGCCGACCGCAAAGTTTCCGACCCCTGCGTAAAGGAGGACATTACTGTCCAGCATGCCTGCCGGAATACCAAAGGCCTGGTCATAGAAGACTTTCGTTCCGCCCGCGATCGCGTCCAGACTCGAGGACGTGACGGTGCAGAAGCCACCGGGTTGGAAGTTGTATTGCGAGCACTCCTTTATCAAATGAAGCTGTCCGTTTCGCGGGGAATCCGCCGATACCCAAGCCGCACCCATGGTTAGGGAGAGAATCAGAGTTGCAAAGCCCGCGACCAGCCCGCGGGGGGCGATGTTTGTGAGTTTCGTCATGATTGAAATACCTCCTGCATGTATTCCGGGAACGGGCGGCAAAAAGGACACGCGGAGCCGAGCTTTTTTTGCTAAGATCGTCCCGGCATGACCGTCGAAGGCCCACCGGACATTACCGGGTTGCTCGCTGCCTGGGCCAATGGCGATGAAGATGCGCTAAGCCGCTTGATGCCCTTGATCTACCCGGAACTGCGGCGCATTGCGAGGTTGCACCTTGGGCGTCGCGCCGCTGGCCACACCCTGGAGTCGGCGGCCCTGGCAAATGAAGCCTATCTTAAGTTGCTTCGGGCGGGTGGTCTTCACTGCGAAAACCGCGTGCACTTCCTGGCCCTCTGCTCGCAAGTCATCCGGCGAATTCTGGTGGATCATGCCCGCAGTCGAGGGTATGCCAAGCGGGGCGGTCAAGCGGAGCGCGTGCCACTGGATGTGGTCCCGTTCGGGACGCCAGCGCAGGGAATCGAAATCCTGGCCTTAGATCAGGCGCTCGAGTCGCTGGCAGAGATCGATTCCCGCCAAGCCCGTGTGGTAGAACTGCGCTACTTCGGCGGATTAAGTGTTGAGGAAACGGCTGCGGTCCTGGGGATCACGCCGGTGCGGGTAAAGCGAGATTGGAAAATGGCCAAGTCGTGGTTGTATGGCGTACTGACCGCAGAGTAAGGCCCGTCAAGTATCAGTCGGGCGAGGCATGTCTCGCCCCTACGACTCATTGTTCACCAGGCTTATTACTTGATCCAGATGTCGGTGCTCGCGCCGCCGAGCTCCAAGATGATTCTGTCGCGGTCGACAGACACGTTGTTCCATATGGGGTCCATGCCGGGGACGAGGGTTTCGTCGAATTCGTAGATTGGCATTGCCGCTCCCACGGGACGCTTGGTTGCGGCATCGAGTTTCTGGGCATCCAGGAATCGTAGATTCCCGCCGGCGGCGTGCGATGACAACGTGTATATAAGATCGTTGCGCGCCGACCAGAACGCGAAGAAAAACCTGTCAGACGGCGGCGTGACCGGCACCCAATCGGACGAAGCGAGCGGTTTTTCTCCCGACACGGGTGCCACGAAGCCCTGCCAATGGTCTTTGCCGACCTTGGCGATAAAGCTGATCCAGCGGCCATCCGGTGAAAGGCGGGGGCTCTTCAAATCCTCGCTTGTCCACACGATCTGGCTAACCTGGCGCGTTGCGAGGTCGAGCAGGTCGAAGTGCTGGATCGGCGGCGAGTCGGTCCACAGGAGCAACTTCTTTCCGTCGGGCGAGAATTGACGGGGCATTCCGCAGTTCTGACACAAGGTCGAGGACCACAACGACCACCAGCTCAGCGATTTCAGGTACACATCGAGATGTTCCTTGGTTCCGTCGCCGTAGGTATATCGCGAGCCGTCCGGAGCGAGCACGGAGAAGAAGGCATCGCGCAGAGTTGTTTCCTTGCTGCCGTCCTTCAGAAAGAGCGAGAACCGATCGCCGTTTTCGCCGCTGTACAGCAGTTTCTGGCCGGCCGACGACTGCTGGCCTTTGCGAATAGGGGTCGATGTGAGCGGCGCGGGTGACGCCAGGACATGCTCGCCGGCCGAATCGAGAGGCAGCGTCCAGAAATTCATGTCCACGCGCGAGCGAGCGAATACCAGCTTTCCTGCGGTGAAGGACGCGCCATAATCGCCCTCCGCATCCTTGGTGGCGCGGATAGCCTTGCCCACAGTCTTGCCGTCGGGACCAAGCTGAACCTTCCATAGAGTCTGCGTCTCGCCTTGACGGCCGGTGAAGACGATCCAATCGTCCGCGAGCCATGCGTTTGTCCCGATGTAGTTAAAGTTCTGGACGCGCAGATCGGCGCCGAACGAAGTTTTGCGCGGCTCGCCTCCCGCAATGGATGCGATCCACCATTCGGGCTCGCGCTGCTCGGGAGTCGACGTCGTGACCAGGATGTGCGCGCCATCGGGCGACCACAGCGGTGCATAAGAATTGTCGATCATGGGGAGCACCAGCGTCGGGGTACCACCCGCAAGAGCGCGCTGGACGAGCTTGCCGCTGCTGCCGTAAAGAATGGTGTTGCCGTCAGGCGAGATTTTCGCTGAATATCCGTTCGGGATGGCCATCTCGGCGGCGCCGCCAGAAGAGGGCACGAGATAGATTCCTTGCGGCTCGCGCGATGAAGTGAAGTAGATGCTCCGGCCGTCGGGCGAGAACTCGGGATCGTAATTCTGTGAGGCGTCCATCGTTAGGGGACGTGCAGGCGCCGATCCGTCGGCGCGGCCCACCCAAATTTGCGGATTGGTGTAACCAGTCGCGACCGCCGCGAAGGCGATCATGGTTCCATCGCGCGACAGTACAGGGGATGAGGCGGTGCCGGTCCGGCTGGTGATTTGGTGCTCGTCCGGAACGGAGGGGGACGTCGAACACGACGCCAAGAGACAAACGGGCAAAATCCCAACCCACCATCGCATGATGTTCTATCGGACAGTGGCGCACGGCGCCTTAGAACAGCAAATCGGGAGGGAGGCTTACTTTGCGGGGGCGATCGAATCCACTTTGATCGTCATGGTCTTGGCGTCCAGAGCGCCGGTGACGGTCACTTTTTTGCCCGCGAATTTTTCGGGCGTGGTCTGGTCGCTAAGCATGTAGACTTCCTTGCCGTCGTACAGAACGTAGAGTGCGCCGTGAGCGAGGACGCAGGCGACGGTGCATTCGGCGTCGGTTGGCCCCATGCGCATGCCCTTATGGTCGGCGCTGGAGCACATGCTGTCGGTAATGACGCCGGTGAACTTGCGCTTGCCCTGGGCCGCAGCTAACGCGGCAACCAGGGCAAGGCTAACGATCCACGACTTCATTATTTGGAAGGAACGCTACTACTCGCCCGGCGTCATGAGGTGCGCGGTGGTGGTCCCGGCATTCATGATCCACACGCCACCCGACGCACCAGTCTCGGGCAGTCCGAGGGTCTTAGTGGTCGCGCCCGGAACGGCGATGGTCATGTGCGATCGCGGGTTCGCCGGATCGCCCATCGAGTGATACCATACCGATCCGTACTCGGGCTTCACGCGAGTTCCGTCTTTCTCGGCGGCGTCGAGCGCGGCTTGTTTCTGAGCGCCCATGGCCTCGAACTTCAGGTTCTGAGCGGCCCGTTCCAGGTTGCCGAGGTTGGTGCATTCCACTATGTATGCCGCTTGCCCTTGCAGCCCTGACTTGTCGTAACAGACCAGTTTGTTGGTGCCCTTCTTCAACGTGTCATAAGTGTAGTCAGCCTTCCACTTGATGACGGTGGCTCCAGCTTTCAGCTGGGCCGGGGCGGCGAGCAGCGCTTTATCAATAGCAGCTTGGTCTTGCGCAAACGCGCTGGCCGAAGCCACCAAAATGCCGAGAACGATCAGGTTCGTGCGTTTCATTGTGTAATCTCCAGATGTAGACGCGATTCGCGGATAGGTTCCGGCGACTCGATTTAGTATATCGCGGAGAAGCCGGGCGTGAGTCCTGGAGCCATAGCGCCGCAGTACCTGTGTCATAATCTTACCGGAGTCTTACCGATGGAAACCACCCGGCTCTCCACCAAGGGCCAGATCGTCCTGCCCAAGAACCTACGCACCTCCCGAGCCTGGGCGCCAGGTACGGAGTTCACCGTGGAAGAAACCGACGAAGGAATTCTGTTGCGCCCCAAAGATCGGTTTCCTCAGGCCGGCCTCGAAGAGGTCGCTGGATGTCTGCGTTCCAAGCGCAAATCGAAGACGCCTGAACAGATGCAGAGCGCGATCCGGCGCGAGGTGATGCGGCGTCATGACCGCGGTCGATACTAACGTACTGGTCCGCTTGCTGACCGAGGATGACCCCAAGCAAGCCGCCGCCGCGAGATCTCTGTTTGCCTCCGGGTCAATTTGGATTGCGAAAACGGTATTGCTTGAAACCGGTTGGGTCCTGCGCAGCCTCTACGGATTTGAGGAGAGCGCGATCCGCGATGCGTTGATCAAGCTGCTCGGCTTAAAGAACGTGCATATAGAAGATGAACCATCCGTCGCGGCCGCTCTTGAATTGACGGTTCACGGAATCGAGCTTGCTGATGCCCTACACCTGGCCAGCAAACCGCCCGGCGCCACCTTCGTTTCGTTCGACCAGCCCTTCGTTCGCCGCGCGACGCGCGCGGGTATCGCTGGTGTTTCTGGAGTGACGGCTAAGGAATAACATCGACGGGTTCGAGGCAAACTGAAGTCGTGCCGGACACGGACATCGGAGAGGGTCTGAACTCTTGCCTGTCGCTTCCGCTGCGGGATTAGGCAGGGCTAAAGCCCCGCGCGGGCTGAAGCCCGCCCCACCTCACCATTGACGGTCATTTACCGACGAGATGGGGCACGTCGCGATTATTCTCGGTACAGATATACTCGAGAATTTCCCAGCCAGGAGCCAATTGCGACGATTCGTACACTTTCCACGGCTTGGAATACGCGCCGGGGTCGTCGATGGTGATCTCCATATTGATCCGGCCGAGCTCGGGGCGTGTGTAGCGCTCGATAATGTGAGCTTGTGACGTTCGCGGGTGGCCGAGCAGATCGAGCCACGCCTTATCATTCATTCCCACCGTATCGATCACCAGCGTGTCGCCTTCCCAGCGGCCGATGGAATCGCCCCACCAGGTCTCTACGACGTCGGGATCGTGGGGGCGGCCGTCAAGGAAGACCTGCCGGTAGCTGTGGACGTTGCCTTCGAAGAGGATCAGGAACAGCTTCGGCGTTTGCACAATCTTCCACGGGTAAGGATCGCGGCGCGGCGTGCCCATGGGCAGGCACAAGCCCTCGGGATCGTCCTTGCTGTTTTGCTCATTGCGCTGGCGCATCAGTTCGACGGCCGAGGGCAGGAGAGGAACATCCTCCGGTTTCATGCCGCGGGTGATGTTTCGCGCGATGGTATCGCCGCCGCGGATAGGCGGGTCGCTGGGTCCGTAGCCGGGCCCATAGTAGACCACCGAGAAATCGATGTGTCCATCGGGCGTGCGCGGGGCGGGCAAGCCCTTGGCGGCTTCCGGACCTTTGTTGTTAATTTGCGCAGCGGCCGTCGCGGCGAGAACAACAGCTAGAAGAAACTGGAGACGCACCGTTAATTCGCGGGCTCCAAGCGGATCAGTGCGCCGTTCTCTTCGTCGGTGAGCACGTAAACCAATCCGTCGGGTCCCTGACGCACGTCGCGGATGCGCTGCTTCATATCGGTAAGCAACGACTGCCGGGCGGTTTCATCCCAGTTTTGATCGAACGTGATGCGCTCCAGGTGCGGATAGCCTTGGGCTGCGCCACCCAGCTGCGCTCCGACAAATACGTTGCCCTTCCAGTCCGGGAACCGGTCGCCGGTGTAGAACATCATGCCGGATGGCGCGATCGAAGGAGCCCAAAAAATAATTGGCTCGGTCATGCCCGGGGCGGTGTTGACGATCTTGGGCCCCGAATAATCGCGGCCGTAACTGGTTTTCGGCCAGCCATAGTTGAGGCCCGGCTTGATGATGTTGATTTCGTCGCCGCCGTAGGGGCCGTTTTCGTTATTCCACAGATCGCCGGTAATGGGGTTGAACGCGAGACCCAGCGAATTGCGATGCCCCATCGAGTAGATCTCGGCCTTATATCCGGCCTTGCCCGCAAAGGGATTCCCAGGGGCCGCAGTGCCGTCGTCTTTGAGCCGTAGGATTTTCCCGCGCAGGCTGGTGCCTTCCTGAGCGGCGTTGCCGTTCGATGCGCCGGTGGTCATATAGAGCATCCCGTCCTTGCCCCAGGCGAGCCGCGAACCCGAGCCGCCGTCGCCGGCCCAGGAATCGCAGATCAGAATATCTTTCACGTCTTTTAGCTCCCTGCCTTCCAGCCGTCCGCGGGCGAGCGTGGTGGCCACCTGACCTTCCCCTTTTTCGGGAACGTCCTTGGTGTAGGTGAGATAGACGAAGTGGTTCTGCGCGAAATTCGGATGCGGCAAAACTTCCATCAGCCCGGAGAGGCGCACGGAGTGCACCGGGGGAACGCCCGCTACGGGATCCGCATCGAGCTTTCCGTCGCGCACCGTGCGCAGCTTGCCATTGCGCTCGGTCACCAGCATGTCGCCGTTGGGCAGCCACGCCAGGCTCCAGGGATGCCACAATCCGGTGGCCATGGTGACGGTGCGGACCGCGGTCGCTTTGGCTTTCGCCTTGTTCTTGGCCTTGTCTTGCGGCTGTCCCTGAACCGTGATCGGCAGCGTGGCAACGGCCACAAACGCGCACAGCGAGAGGGCTACCAGCGGAATCGCCTTCAGGGACGTAGAAGCTTTCATGAACGGGTCTCCTTATACCAGGCCAACAGGTTGAAAGCTATCACGCCCCACCGGGTTTTAGCAAGCACAGGCCGAAGTCCGGCCACATTCCGCGCGTCTAGAAAAACTGTTCGCCGGCGAAATCGAATAACACCCGGTTGCCGACGGTTGGGATCGACGTGAGTGCGATCCCCTTGGCCCGGAGGCCGAGCACCACCATGCCTCCGGTGGGAATGGTGAATTTAACGATGCCGCGGTTGTTGACTACTGCGCTCAGCCCCGGAACTATGCTCTTCAGCAGGCCTACCTGCTTGGTGCCTGGCTGCAACACCAGGGGGCTCGCGGATGTCGCGATGACGTTTCCGTTGATATCCTCGGCTGTAATCGTGATCGACGTGGCAACGGTGCTGGGGTTGACGATGGCGATTCCCGTGGTCGAGTTGACCTCGTCGTAAACCATCGTGAGGGTGGTTACGTTAGGGTAGACCATGGGCACGACTGCTTCCTGATCGGGGAGTCCGGGGATACTCTGGCGGAACACCCCGTAACCGGTCACACCGACGGGCAGAAGGACCGATACATATCCCTCTGCAAACGATCCCACGTTGGGAGCTTCGAGCACAGTCGCACCTCCCGCGGCAAGTGTGATTGTCTTGGAACTACCGTTCAGCGCGGGGACGTTGAGAGGGTTCCCATCGTCGCCGATGAAATTCACGGTAAACGTGACCGAATTCAGGCTGCCATTGGCGAAGTAGAGTGCGGTATACCAACCGCCGCCGAAGACGAATTGCCCCAGGATCGCCCTGGCCGCGGTAGCGTCGGTCGCCAGCTGCACGATCTGTGCCGGGGTGAGGACAACTCCAAAAAGCGCCGCCCCGCTCAAACTTCCTTCGAAGGGAGTCTTCCCGTCGGCCGCGTTGCCGATGGTCAGGGGCGAGGAGTTGAGAATGGAACCGGTGCCGACGGAATTTGCCAGCGTTGTAGTGGTGGCATTGTTTCCATCGATGTACAAGTGCACGCCGGTCGCCGAGCCGCTTCCATCATAGGTCGCTGTGACCATGCGCCATCTTCCATCGTTCACCTGATTGGTGCTCTCGACGACCAGAAGCGGCGTCCCGGAGGCGAATAAGGCGAACGCCAAACGGCCTCCGTTGACGGCTCCGCCGAGGTCGCCGTTATCGATGAGCAGGGCCCATCCGGTGTTGGTGGCCGGATCTGCCTTGCCCATGATCACCATCGAGCCGAGTCCCTGGGCATCCGTTCTAATCCAGGCTGTGGCCGTAAGCGGTTGCAGAGCGCTGAGGTTGAAGATCGGGTTCGCCGGCACCGAGAAGCCTTGGGAGCCGCCCGTCAAAATTAAGGAATTCGGCTCGACCGGGGACGTCAAATTGGCGCTGAAAGTTCCTCCACCAGTCACCGCGCCGGGATTGCCATGTCCGGACACATCGTTGGTGTTAAAGTTCAACGGCCAGAAGCCCAGAGGGCTCATAGCAACTAAATCAGTTTGATACTTGGTTTGTGCGAATAAAAGCGGCGTGATGAACAGCGCCAGCAAGAGGCGGGTAGGAAAGGTCATGAGTCCTCCGTTTTTTGATGGAGAAAATTCTACAGGACACTTCTCTGCTGAGGCAAGTATGCCGAAAGGGTGGGTTACGGCCGCGCGTCGGCGGCTAAGACAGGGGCCTTGATCTTCATTTGAAACGGCGTGCTCTTGACGACGCCCAGGATCAGGGAAGAGAACTTGAAGTCGCGGGTTCCGGCATCGTGCACAATTCTGCGCACAGCGGGCATGTCGTAGTATTCGACGCCACGGCCTAGCGCGTAGGTCAGAAGCTTTTCGGTCATCACGCCGACGAAGACCTCGGGGCGGCCGGCGAGGGTCTGCCGCAACTCGGCGGGTCCATCGACGCGGGCTCCGTTGAAAAGAGTTCCAGAGGGATCGATTTTCGCCCCGTCGTCAGATGCGCGCCAGCGGCCGATCGCGTCGAAGTTTTCGAGCGCGAAGCCCACGGGGTCCATAACTTTGTGGCAGCCCGCGCAGACGGCGTCGGCACGATGAGCCTCCATGCGTTCGCGAACCGATTTCGGCTGCGAGCCTTCGGCGTTTTCCTTCAGCTCAGGCACATTCGGCGGGGGCGGGGTAGGAGGCGTGCCCAGGATATTGGTCAGGATCCATTTGCCGCGCTGAACCGGCGAAGTCCGATTGGGGTAGGAGGTCACAGTCAGGATGCTGGCCTGTCCCAGAAGGCCACGGCGTGCGGGATCGGTCACAGCAACGCGGCGGAACTGGCTCCCATAGACGTTGGGAATCCCGTAATGCTTCGCGAGGCGTTCATTGACGAAGGTATAGTCCCCGTTGAGCAGATCCAGAACACTGCGGTCCTCGTGCTGGATGCTCTCGAAGAAGAGCTTGGTTTCCTGCAGCATTGCCTGGCGCAGATTGTCGTCAAAATCGGGGAAGGCATCCAGATTGGGCGCCGAACTCTTGAGATTGCGCAGGAACAGCCACTGCTCGGCGAAGTTGTCGGCCAGCGCTTCGGCTTTAGGGTCGGCCAGCATGCGCTTGACCTGCTGTTCGAGAATTACCGGATCTTTCAGTTTGCCCTGCGTGGCCACAGTGAGGAGCGTGTCGTCGGGTATGCTGCTCCACAGAAAAAAGGAAAGGCGCGAAGCCAAAGCGAGGTCATCGACACGATAAGGCGTGTCGGCGGCGGCATTGGCGGGGTCGGGCTCAAAGCGGAACAGGAATTCCGGGCTCGCCAGGATTAACTGGAGCGCTGATTCGATACCGGCATCGAAGCTGCCATTATTGTTGCGGCGGCGTTGATAGAAGCTGAGAGGTTCCTCAAGATCGCTGTCCTTGAGCGGCCGGCGATACGCACGCCGGGCCAGGGTCGAGAGGATCTTGCGCGCGCAGGGCAGGTCGTCTTTGGCGGTGGCCGGCTGGCACACGAAAATCTTGCGGCGGGACGCAGTGTCGCCCGCGCTGGTCTGCTTGAACGGACCCTCAATGTTGAGACGGTCGACGGAAGGATCGCCCGTGATATCCAAACCGTCGATGGTGGTTCGCATGAACGGCTTAATCAGGTCGTCCTTCTGAGCCTGGCTTCTTAATATGGTTGTGGCCGAGATGGCGCGCGCCCCGGCTTTCACCGGCATGCGGATGGTCAGACGCTGGTCGAGATCCGCGCCGAATGCGCCGGGGTTTTCGGCCATCTTGACGAAATCGTCGTGGCCGCCGACAGTGACCAGGCGGACTCTTTCGCCATCCAGGCTGATTTCGATCTGGTGCGGATCTTCCATGCCGCGCAAGAGGTCGAAGGTATTTCGCCACAGACGGACTTTAATGATGTACTCGCCGTCCACCGGGAAGGTGTGGCGAACCAGAATGCCGCCTCGGGTTCCCAAGGGCAACCCGTCGATATGCTGATCTTGCGAAAGATCCGGCCGGACACGATAAGTTGCGGTGGAAGGCGCGATGGACAGATTGCCGAGTGCCAGGCGGCTGATGTTCCAGGAAGCCGAGAGATACCGTTCCATCAAGGACGGCGATACGCGCAGAACGTCCGCGATATTGTCGAATCCGCTGCTTTCGTCGTCGGGAGGCAGCAAGGCGGTGGCGTCGATGTCCAGGGCCAGGAGGTCGCGGATCGCATTGGCGTATTCGGTGCGATTCAGGCGATGCATGGTCGCGTGGCCGGGGTTGGGCTTAGCGCCATAGCCGCGATCGAGTGAGGTTTCAAGGAACGAAGCCAGGCCGTCCAAAGTGGTCTTGTCGGGTCGCGGCATTCCCTGCGGGGGCATCGCCCCGACGCGGAGCTTGCGGATCACCTTTTCCCAGGTCTCCGCGCCTTGGGGAACGTCGGTGAGATTCGCACCCTGCAGCGAAAGACCGCCCGTTTTAAGCTTTTCGTTGTGGCAGGTTACGCAGTATTGATCCAGCAGGGCTGCCGGCGCCGGATTTTGCGCCCGCACCGGGCCTACAGACACGAGTAAGCCGAGAACTGCGGCTGTCCGGAATCGCACCTCATAAGTATAGTGCGAGGCCCTGGGGGAGTCTATGGTCCGAAACTTTTTGCCAGGATGCGCCTAAAAGGTGGGAAACACGCCATGGCTAAAGGGATCACATTGTATAGAGTTGGCTCTGGCACATGAACCCGATCGAACTGCTGATGGTTGACGACAATGCCGCGGAAACACTCCTGCTCCTGTACGCTCTGGAGGACTGCCCTAGGCCCATCAATTTCCACTTCGCGAAGGACGGCGAGGAGGCTCTGGAAAAGTTGAACCGGGACACGTTCGATCTGGTCATTCTGGACCTGAATCTTCCGGGACTCTCAGGCTACGACGTACTGGAGCAGTGTGATACGAGCCGCGTACCCGTTGTGGTCTTCAGCGTCTCCGCAAACGAGGCCCATGCTAAACGGGCTCTCGAATTGGGAGCGCGCGAGTTCGTACACAAGCCCGATGCACTTGAGACGTACCGGCACGCTGTGCTCAAGATGATTGAGACGTGGGTTCTGAACGAGAAACAATCCGCGGGCGCTTAACGGCTACGGCAGCCCCAACTGGTTACGCGGATCCTTCCCGAGGATGTGTTTGACGTCCTTATTATTCTCGTTGCAGATGTATTCCATGAGGTCGGTACCGGTTTGCAGCGTCGAATGCCCGTACATCGTGAAGGGTCTGGTGTAGGCTCCGGGATCATCGACGACGGTCTCGTAATCCAGATGATCGGCATCCGGGCGCGTGTAGCGTTCGGTCACATGCAGCTTATCGGTGTGAGGGTGACCGGCGAAATCGAACCAGAACAGGTCGTTAAACCCAACCGAATCCACCACCAGGGTGTCACCCTGCCATTTAGCAATGGAGTCGCCGTACCAGGTGGGATTGGGATCCGCCGGATGGCTCGTCCGATCGAGGAAGATCTGGCGATAGCTGTGAATGTTTCCTTCAAACAGGAAGAAGATACGCGTCGGCGAGATGACGATCTGCCACGGATAGGGAGCTTGCCGCGGAACGCCGGTAGGGAGGCAGTTGGCTTCCGGGTCGTCCTTGGACATCCGTTCGCGCGTAAGCTTCTCGGCCCAGGGCTGGGTGGGCAGCTTATCACCAGGCTTGAGGGAATCTGAAATATCGTAAATGAAGTTGCGATCGGGACTCCAGATTCCGGAGAAATCGACCTTGCCGTCGGACGAGCGTGGCGTAGGGTCGGACTTGGCTTTCGCGCCTTTCCCTTTCTGCTTGCCCTTCGCGGGAACCGCTTCCGGATCCTGTCCCGGGGTAGGCAGCGACGTGATCAACAATGCACCGATCGCCACGGCCAGACAAAGCACCAAATGGATGGTTCGCTGTGCCATTCGGTTCATAGGGGCGCCTCCTCGGTCAACTGAGAGCCAAGTTTACTACGTTGGCATGAAGAATTCATGGAGTTGGCACGTAAAATCGGCGTACCGCTGACTTTACCATTGCACGTCCATTAGTTGCATGGTACAGTGCCTCAGTGTTTCCACACGGGAATGCCCGGAGAACGCACGATAACGGCGCGACGGTCGCCGGTGCCTTCCTGTGGTTCACGAATGTGTAAGCTTGCGCTGTTTGGCTTATTGAGCGCCAGCGGCATGCTGGTGCTGGCCGCCGAAAAGACCGCGCCGACTTTTCACATACGGCTCGACACCCTGCTTACCAGTTATGGTTCCCCGGCCGGAACGGAGTTCACGGCGACTGCAATTTCTCCGCTGGAAGATGAAGGACAAGTCATCATCCCGCAAGGCAGCGTGATCCACGGCACGGTGACCCGGGCGAAGGCGGTGGGTTTCGGCCTGATTCACGAACGCGCCACCTTGGAACTGGCGTTTCAGGAGTACGAACTTGCCGGCGGCGATCGTTACCCCTTGGGAGCCCGCCTGCAGTTCATTGAGAATTCCCGGGAACAAGTCGACTCGCGGGGGAGGATCAAGGGCGTGCTGGCGGCCAGCAGTCCGCAGGGTTTGCTGCGGGGAATCTGGTACCGGCCAACCGATGATTTCCTGTCTCACTCCGCGCTGGGGTTGACTGGCCTGGGCGGAGCGCTGTGGAGCCATTTCTCCCTGGGACCGTTTGGCGCCGCCGGCATGTTAGCCGCTCGCTATATCGCCTTTTCTCTTCCGGAGCCCGAGATCCAGTTACCGTCAGGTACGGAAATGCGCCTGGTGGCTACCAGCATTCCCGAAGATGCTCCTACAACGCCGGTAGTTCCAGACCTGAGTGTCGGAGAATCCCTGTCGGTCTGGCTCGAGAACCAACCGCGCGTAGTGATGAGGCCGGATGGCAAGGCGGCTGATGATGTCATCAATCTGGCGTTCGTGGGCGACGCCGAAGAGCTGCAGAATGCGTTTGCGGCCGCGGGCTGGGTGGCCGCCGAACCCCGGACGCTGCACAGCCTATCCGCCACGTATCGAGCCTACAACTCGATGACCGGGTACTCGACCGCACCCGTGTCGCCATTGCTGTATCAGCAGGAAGAGCCCAGCGTGGTCTTCCAGAAGTCGTTTAACACGATCGCCAAACGCCACCATATTCGAATTTGGCGTGCCGGCATTTTTGAAGGGCAGGAAGTATGGCTGGGAGCGGCTACACATGATGCCGGTGTCGGTTTTAAGCTGCGCACGATGACCATTACCCACAAAATCGATCCGCAAACCGATCGGGAGCGGACCAAGGTGGTCACCGATCTCGGCTTCACTTCGTGTTCGGAAAAGGTTTCATTCCTGGAAAGCTCGGCCGCTGCCGCAGCCGCGTGGAATCCTTTTATTCAGACCGATGGGAGACTTGCTGTCGTGCACCTTCGGCCATGTTCCGGTAGCGCACCCGATACCGATCCGCCGCCTCCGGCTCCCGGTTCCAAGACCAAGCGCCTGGCTCGACGATTCGTTCTCGAAACGCGCCAATACTTCCTTCGCGACAACATGTACTACTGGGCTTACCGTGCGGCGACCTCGGCTCATAGGAATGCCTCGCGCGACACGCTTGCGGCTGAGTGATCCGCCGACCCTCCGAAATCGCGAGCTCCTAGTTTTCCGACGGATCCTTTGACGCGCTATCCACGATGATGGTTTCGATCGGCGCCTTCTGCTTTTCGAGCTTCAAGCCGAGCTGCTGTACGCTCACGAAAATCGAGCCGCCGGATGGATCGGAGGCCGCTAGTCCGGCTGGGCCAAGCGCACCGGGGGCGCCACCGATGGGTGCGCCAACTCCCGCGATCCCCGCTGTTCGCGCCATTTGCATCATATCTTGCAGGGAAAGATCGAGCGCGATGGTAAATTCGCCCTTCAGGTCGGTGTGATCGAGCACTGGGCGGTCGAGCATCGGCGTGAGCGTCTGGGCGAGGGTGGCCATGGTCATCCGCTCCATCTCCATATGCATTTGGCCATTGGCGCCCATCGCAATCTTCGTGGTTCCCGTCTGGGCGTTCGACATCGACAAAGTCTGCGTTCCGCCCTGGCCGGCGCCGGTCCGGTTGATACGCACCTGCTGATCGCCGGCACCAATCACCATATCCGCCTTGCCTTCGGGTTTGGGCGGAGCATCGGGAGCAGGGACGTCTCTAGCGGGAGCTTCCTTGAATTTCGGTCCGTTCTTGCCAACCTCCAGGGAATATGTGGACTGTTCGCGATTCTCACGATGCGCTACCAGCTTGAATCGATCTTCGAGCAGCGTCCGAAGCATAGTCGGCACTTGCTCCTTGGTCGCGCCCTCCGGCATTTTGGCTAGAATGTCGAAGCGCTGCGTGGCCATCCAATCCGGAGCAGTAACCTGAAAGGGTTTCACGTCGTAGGCCTGCACTACCAGGTCGCGCAGCGAGGCATAGCCGATGTCGACTCTTCCGGCGTCGATCTTCATGCCCACGTGCAGCTTGCCAGAGGTGATCGTCTCCGGCGTGATCTGCGCTGCCGAGCGGATCGATGCCACCTCGAACGCCAGCTGTTGGCCGTAGGCACTAATCGCCGTAAGTGCGCCAAGCGCCAAGTATTTCCGCATGTTTAGATCGTATCCCCTTTACGCAATCAATTTTCCGTGGGAGTTTTTCGAGCGTCGTCAATAACGATCATATCCAGCGGCGCTTTGCGGGCGTCCAGCTTCAGGCCAACCTTCTGAACGGCGTCGAAAAGCGAGGGCACGGATGCGCCGTCGAGCAGTCTCAACGCCTCCGGAGGCAGGCTGACGCCAGCCGCCACGGCCGCGTGGATCAGCATGGCCCGGTAGTCTTCCGGGGTCACATCCAGGGTAATGTCGTAAGCTCCTTTTAGATCCGTCATATCCACTATCGGGCGATCCACAAAGCGTTCGAGAGTTGCCGCGATCATCTCTGTGGTCAGCCGTTTACCTTCGAACTTGTTGTTAGCGAATGCATATGACGATCCTCGTCCGAGATTGACGGATACTCCTTGCGCGTTTCCGCTGCCGGTGATGCTCACGGGCGTCTTGGTGTCGGAGTTTGCCGGATCCGGATCAGGTCTTGTCGCCTGCATCTTCAGCCCGCTCTTCGCCACCTCCATCACGTAAACGGGAAAATCCTTCTTCTCGCGGTGCATCTTGATCTGGAATCTGTCCTCGAGCAAATGCCGCATCATTTCGGGAATCTGGTTGGTGGTTCCAGGCGGCAGTGTCGCAGAGATATCGAAGCGATCGGAGCCGATCCAGTCCGGCCCGGAGATCTGGTACAACTTCACCTGGTAGGCGAGCCCGAGGTAATCCTTGAGTGTGAGAAAGGCCGAGCGGAACTGGGCTCCATCGATCCGGACGCCGGCGGTAACGCCTGCCTCGAGCGATTGAGCAGATGGCCGGATGGTGGCTACTTCAAACTCCGGCTTGGGCGAATTCTGGGCGAGAGCCGCGACAGCTGTGATGGCCATCAAAACCGCAGTGTTCGTTGCTTTCATATCGTGAGTCTATCTTGGCTAAGCGGAGACCACCCGAAGTATTCGGCGACATCCAGGTGGATACCGGCGAATGCCGGGTTAGCCGACGGAATACGGCATCGATATGGAGGCCACGCTGGTTCGGCCCGCCTTGCTGGCGGCGCGCAGGAGACGCAGGAAAACCTGCGCGGTGATGAAAGCGTCGCCTCCCGCGGTATGGCGATCGTGCGGAGAGATCCCAAACATCTCGCACAGAGCGTCTAAAGTGAACCCTTGAGCCATGGGCCGATCCGCGAACGCTCCATCGTCATTCAGATGCAGCGTCAAATCCATCGTGTCCAGGGCGCGATTCTTCAGCTGGATCCCCCAGTGGCGCTCGTAACCCACATTAAGAGCCTGGATGTCGTGACCGATATGATGCCCGACTATCACTCCGTCCCGAAGATAATCGAGGAACAGTTCCAGAGCCTCGGGCTCGTCCATGCCGGCGCTGGCTTCGTCGCGGGTGATGCCGTGAACGGTGACCGAAGAGCGGTTATAGTCCATCTTGAGCAGCGCCTCGAAGGAATCGTCCAGCCGGATTTCGCCATCCTCTACCGCGATTGCGCCGATAGTGATGATCTTGTCACGCCGCGGGTCCAGTCCGGTGGTTTCGCTGTCCAGCACCACGAAGCGGACCTGGGAGAGGGGAGTATCGTCGGCCCAGGAATTCTCAAAGTGCGCGAAGTAGCGATCGGCATTCATGTGCTTGCGACGAAGGTTGAGGCGGTCAGTTCCAACAGCCGCAGGATGGACGAGAAGGACGTTTTCATCATCCGCTGATCGAGTTTGCCGAGCCCGGAAGGCGCGATGAGCGGGGTGCCGGCGACCGCCTGGTGATACAGTCCCATACGAAATGCGTCGGCAGCATCCTTGAATATTCCGGCTTTCTCGGGCGAATGGAGAGCCGCCATCTCCAGGCGCTCCAGAGTGTTGATGGCGACTTCGCGCTTGCCTAGAACAAATACGCGGGCAGCATCGGAGATCGGATTGACCACGAATTCCGCGAGATCCAGCGCCTCTCGCTCGGATCCGTCGCTCTCAAGAACCAAGCCCTGAAAGACGGTGAGCGGCGGCAGGTGTCCGAGCGTATCGTTGGCCAGCAGGGGCACCAGCATATCGGTCTGGCTCAGCTCCTGAGCGATGAAGCTGGTAATCTCGGCCAGAAGTGACGTATCGCCGGACAATTCGCGCAGATCGAAAAGTTCGCGGCGTGCGAACAAATCGTGTTCGTAGGGCTTGCGAATGGTCGCGTGAAAGAACCGTTTCCATTCGGACAGGGGCATGCAGGGGTGCGCGCCCTCGGGCCAGGCCGGGGCGGCGCCATCCAATCCACACGCATGGAGCCAGGCTGCCACCTGCCCAGCTACGGCATTGAAATAAAGGCTCGATGCGGGCGTGCTTTCGTCGTAGACGACGCCGATCTTGGGGGGCGCCAGCCGTAGGACTTCGCCGCGCGCCAGGGTGCCGAATGCCAGCCAACAGAATCGTGCGGAGGGCGGATTGATACCTGCCGAGACAGCATCCTGGTGGGCGAATCGGATGCACGCGGCAGCGGCTGCTGCCACAATCTCCGTGGCGATGAACGCACAGTCATCCACATCCGATGCTTGCGCCAGGCCGTCCAGCACCATGCGGCTCCCCTGGCGAATCAAAGGCGCCAGTTCAGCCACGCAGGAAGCCTCACGGACCAGCCGCAGCAGGAGCGCGGGATTGCGATCGCAGAATAGGGCCAAGTCAGAAGCGGTCAGAATTGCATCTGTGCCGACGGCGAGAGCCTGGCAGCCTGTGCGCACCATGGTTCGCACGACGCTACGAGTCGTGAACGGCGCTTCGATAGCCGGAAGGCTTGTGTTTTGCAAGACTGACGAGCGCGCTCGCAGAAACTCCAGGTCCGGAGCCTCCGCATCGAGCCACGAGCGGCGGCTGATGCCTGTCCCCAAGACGGAAAAGTGCGCGGCCAGATAGCGCTTCACGGCCGCATGCCGCGCCGCGAGATCCTCGAAGGCAGCGGCGTCGAGCGCGTAGACAATTACATCACTGGCCGTTCGAGCGGAGGATAAGTACGCGCCGCCGTCGAGAAACCGGTCGAGCCCCAGCAGATCTCCTTCACCCAGCACGTCGCGAAGCTGATTCACTCCGGAGGTTTCGTCGAACAGTTCCACCCGGCCCTGCTGGATGATCCACACCCAGGGAGTCTTGGCCTGGCCCTGACGAAAGATATATTCATCGGACTCGTGAAATTTGACGCGTCCCTGTCCCGCCAGTTCAATCAGCTGCTGTTCGGGAAGGGCGTCGAAGGGTGCGTGGCTCTTGAGAAAGTCAGCAACGCGGTATCGAATGACCGAAGTGTTCATAGTTGCGCAAGGATATTCGGATCAATCGGGGAGCGTGCAGCGACGGGGCTGAGCATTCAGGTTACACCACGAAAGCAGAATACACTACTAAAGTGCCGTAAACTGAATGGCTGGGGTGAATCATGGTTATACGAATCGCTTTCGTCCTTGCGCTCCTGGCGACGGCGCTACTGGCGCATCATTCTTTCGGTGCGGAGTACGACGCAACCAAGCCTGTCACGCTGACTGGCGTGATCACAAAGATCGACTGGACCAACCCGCACAGCTACTTCTTCATCGACGTGAAGGACGATAAAGGCAAGGTGGCTAATTGGAAGCTCGAAGGCTATCCTCCGAGCGTGTTGTCGAGAACCGGCTGGAAAAAGGACGTCACCATGAAGGTGGGCGACACCGTCACGGTATTCGGCTGGCATGCCCGCGATGGATCGAATTGGGCGCATTCGCGCGAAGTGACGTTCGCAAGCGGCAAGAAGCTGTTCTTCGGACCTCCGGCCGGTACGGGCGATGGCGGAAACACTCCGGCGGTGGAGGTTGCAAAATGATGCGGGCGTTCGCGGCGGCCGTAGTGATCGTTTTGCTGCCCGCCTCGGTTCCCGCGCAAACCAAAGGTCCTACGAAAGCGGCTTCAAAAAGTGTCCCGCGCGCTTCGAATGGGAAACCGGACCTGACCGGCGTCTGGCAAGGCGGCAGCGACCGGCGAGGAAGCTGGGAGGAGGCCAATACAGGATTCGGTGTCGGCGGAACTGGCCAGGATCCAACGGCGCCTGCTGCTCCGTCCTCGAACGACCGGCCCGCGGGCAGGGAAGGCGCTCCGTATCAGCCGTGGGCCGCCCAGAAGGTTCTCGAGTCTTATAACAAGCGCGCGATCGACGATCCTACTTCCCGGTGCCTGCCATCGGGGATTCCACGAATCGTGACGTTGGGGCTGTTTCCGCAGCAGATCGTCCAGACCCCGACGCAGATCGTGATGCTCTACGAATACATGAACGTCTTCCGCGTGATTCCGCTGAATGCGAAGCATCCGGACGATCTGATCCCCGCCTACATGGGCAATTCCGTGGGGCACTGGGAAGGCGACACGCTGGTGGTAGACGTGACCGGCTTCAACGACAAGACCTGGCTATCGGGAACGGGGACGTTCCATTCCGACGAGCTTCACATCACCGAGCGATTTACCCGCGTGGACAAGGACCGGATTAACTACGACGTGACCATGGAAGATCCCAAGGTGTTGACCAAGCCATGGATCCTGCACTCGAGCCTGATGCTGCGGGAGGGCACACGCCTTCAAGAATATGTGTGCGCCGAGAACAATCAGGATCCAGGAAATTTCGAACAGCTCTTGAAGGACGGAGCGAAAATCACGCGTTAGTAACTTACTGCGCGAGCATCACCTGGCCCTGCCAGAACGCGGCTTTCTCGCCTGTAGGATCGAGTACCGTCACCTGGCACAGATACTCGCCGGGCGGTATTTTTTGCAGCGGGAAGCTGAATTTCAACGGCATCGTTTTCAGCCGGTTGTTCAAGCTCTCAGTAACTTGCATGGGCGGAGTCTCGAAGGCCTTGGTCTGGCCGCGATAGAAGGTGACAAAGGCGACCAGCGGATGCGCCGTGTCCACGTTTTGCTGGTACGCCTGCAGATAGATGTACATGTCCTGATTCCGCGTGAAAACGCGGGTGACGCTGGGAATCAGCTTGATGCCCTCCTGCACCAGCGGATTGACGGACTGCGCAACCTGGCCCTTATCCTTGTCCTTGGCGGCGTTGAATACCGCATCCCGCATATCCTGCCGCTGGCTGCTGAGCACCACCGAACTGGTCGTGATCCGTTTCTCTTCCTTATTCAGGTTGGGAATCACAAAGGCAGTCTGGTAGGTCCCGATCCTGCCCGTTTCCGCGTCGCGTACCAGCATCTTGATCGTGTACTTGCCGGGGAGCATGGTAAAGCCGGTATCGTACGCGAAGGGGCGAGTGGCAAGTTCCGCCGCAGTATTATCGCTTAGCTTGACATCGACTTTGTCGCGGACGTTAGAAACGGTACTGCCGAATTCATCTTTAACTTCTCCGATGAAGTCGAGCAGCGTGTGTTCTGCACCGCGCTTTTTCGCCAGCGCCAATTCGCTTCCGGGGATCTTAACCACCAGGGGGGCGAAGTATTCGGCGCGATTCAACTGGAAATAATTGACCTCCATGGCGATGGTCAATTCGGTGATGGGATCGCCGAGCATCAGCGCATCCTCCAACTGCCGTTCTTTGTCGGCGGTCGAGAATTTGCTGAACTCCTTGCCGGCGTAATAGCCCTGCCGGTAATCCAGGTCGCCGGAGACGCCCTCGCGCAGCGAAATCTTGATGCGGCGGAATTTCCCGTCGAGGTTCGCATTGCTGGTGTAGTATCCGATGATGTAATAACTCGAAAAAGCTTTTTGGGCGTTGACGATTCCCATGGAAAGGTCGTTCACATCCAGAAGAGCTTTGCCGCCGGTATCGGCCGCCAGGGTCCAAAGGGTGTCCTGCGTCCGCTGGATGTTGGTCATCGCCGTCATAGCGGATGCGCCGGTATACATCGCCTGCCCGCCGGGCGATCCCTTGCTCGCGTCGCCCAGGGGCGCCGACGCGGTGAGACCACGAGCGTCGATCGACCAGAATTGGACTCCCGCCTTGATAGCCGCGTTGGTGGTGGCGTGCAGCTGCGCTTGATTGTTGGCGCCGTTCAACCGTAGTCCGCTGGCGAAGTAGATCAGCGCTTTCTTTTCGTTGAGCTTGCCCAGCATGGTCGCGGCGGTCTGCAGCGCAGAGAGCTCGCGGTCGGTGAAGAAGATATTGAATTCCGCATCGTTCTGCCCGAAAGCCGCTCCGGTATCCGCGCTGCTATCGTCGGTGAGAGATGCGTTTTCATCCTCACCCACGGCCATGGTTTGGATAATGCTTAACAGGCGTTCCCGATCTTCGGTGAAATCCTGAAGCACCCGGACCGAACCGTTGTCGAACATCATGATGGCCACCAGATCGGCCGGGGTCATTTGCGTCCGGATGAACTTTTGGGCCGCCTCGAGAGCGCGCAACTGGTCCGGAATCGGCATCGACACCATGTCGAAATACAATGCCAGGAGCCTGCGATCACGATAGCGAACGTCGCCTGGACGCTCAGGTGCGATCTGCGTTCTGGGGAGCTTCGGCATGGGCGCCGCTACAGGCGCCGGGGTGGTGGTTGTCAGGATTGCGTCCGCCGGGGCGTCCGGCAGCTTCTGATATTCGAAGAACGCGATGGTTTGCGGCATGCCATCTTCGGTTATGACGAAATCCTTCGCCGTGAGCCCCTCGATCGGCTTGCCGCTCTTGTCCTTGACCCCAACGGTTTCGATGACCAGTTGGGTGGAGGTCTTGAAGGTGACCGTATCGGCGCCTGCGGCGGCGTTCTGCGGCGGCGCTCCCGCGGGCTGTTGAGCGCCGGCGCGCTCTCGAACTCCTACGGTAAGCGCAATCAGCAAACAAATTGTCAGAAGTCGGCGTGTCTTCATTAGAATGTCACTCGTAGGGTGGTTTGTACGCTGCGCATCGGGTTTGTGCCACTCTGCAATCCGAACTGGGCACTTGAGATCACGGTACCCCAACTGGGGAACGTCGGGTGATTCAGCGTATTTACGGAATCAATCCGTAAGGTTGCGCTAAACCGGTCGTTGATGCGGAATGTCCGTTGGGCGGAAGCATTCAGCGAAAACACTTCCGGACCGGTGATGGTGTTCCTTCCCGCATTTCCCCACTGGCCGGGAGCCGGCGCAACATACGCCGCCGGATTCAGGAACAGGCCCGATGGTGCGTCGTAAAGCGACGCTCCGGTGTAATTCGGCCGGATGCCCGTGACGCCCGTGCCCGGCACCACGACTGGATAAAACGGCGTGAGAGGCAGACCGCTCGCGGCATTGACTTGGGTGGATGCGGTCCATTCCTTGATCACAGCGCCCCTCCATCCACCGAGCAGAGATCCGCCGCGCAATCCCATGCCGGTAGTGTATTGCATGGTGAAGGACATCACGTGCCGCTGGTCGAAATTGGAGCGGGCGCGCTCCGCGCTCAGGTCCAGCCAATTCTGGGCGACGAGAGATCCCCCGGTGGCTCGGCCGCCTAATGCGGCGTCGTCGATCGATTTCGAGAACGTGTATTGCAGTTCCGCGGTCAGTCCGCTGCGCAGCCGGCGGCGCATTTGGAGCGTCCCTGCGTGCCGGATCGAGTTTCCGTTGGAGGTCAGGTAGGTGAATCCCGAGGGGCACCCGGGACAGGGATTGGCGGCCCCAGGGGCGAATGAATTCGGATAAAACTGCTGTTGCGAGCGCGTGCCCTTGGTGCCCAGGTAGGTCGCGACCATTTGCAGCGCGAAGGGCAGGTCCCGTTGCACGGATGTTTGCCAGGTCTGGATATATCCAGTGCGCAGATCTGGATCGACAGCGAATGTGTTGGCGGTGATGTTGGGA
>Ga0207711_10000617_pt1 | contig 35805 bp, 39 predicted proteins | sample KBSS34metaG_FD_184401 | JGI IMG/M metagenome (GOLD analysis project Ga0207711, IMG submission 184401) | Switchgrass rhizosphere microbial communities from Kellogg Biological Station, Michigan, USA - KBS S3-4 metaG (SPAdes) (version 2) | ecosystem: Host-associated > Plants > Roots > Rhizosphere... | reverse complement strand
ATCGACAAAAAAGACGACCGGCATGTCCTTAGCCTCTCCAGGCTTGAGGGTTTGCTCGGTGAAACAGAAGCACTGGATCTTTTTGAAATATTTGCCGACCTGGTCGGGGCTGACGTTGAACACCGCCTGGCCGGTCAGCGTTTTCGCACTAAGATTCTGGGCGCGGTAAAATATCTGCGTCTGGGAACCCGGCTTGATGCGAACCGTGGTTTGCTTCGGCTCGAAGCGCCACGGAAGGCCGGGATGGACGTTGGCATCGAACCGGACGCCGATCTGTCCCGCGACGGCGCCAGGTGCCCTGTCGGCACGCTGCGGAGTGCCGGCAAATCCGGTAGCCTCGCAGAAAATTCGAAATAGCGGGACTGACGCGAAGGCCAGTCCGATCATCGCCGCGACGATCACGCTCATCATCAACGCGGTCTTGGCGTTCCTTCTCTCGGCTATGCTCGTCACCAATTGATCCCCGTCTTGGCGATGGTGATGAAGAACAGCAGGACGACGAACCCGCCCAGCAGCCATGCGAGGATGCGCGCCCGCTCGCGTTGGCGGCGAACGACTTCCTCTTCCTGGCTCACCAAGGCAGCCACCGGTCGGCGACGAGCGCTCCGAACAGGACGAACAGATAGATCACCGAATAAGCGAACAGCTTCTTCTCGGGACCCATTTCGGCCGGATCGGTCGCCCGATTGCCGAGGACCCGGCCAGCGAGAATCACGAAACCGATGCTCAAGCCCGTGGCCGCGCCGCCATAGATAGGTCCGGTCAGCCCAAGCGGCCACGGCGCGACCGCCGCAACCGCAAGCGCCAGGCTGTAGATGAAGATCTGCTTCCGGGTGTTCTGCGGGCCCGCCACCACCGGCAGCATCGGGATTCCCGCCGCGGCATAGTCGGAGCGCACGAACAGCGACAGCGCCCAGAAATGCGGTGGCGTCCACAGGAACACGATCCCGAACAAAAGCAGCGGAAGCGTGGCCATGTGGCCGGTCGCTGCGACCCAGCCGATCAGCGGCGGGAATGCACCGGCGGCGCCGCCGATGACGATGTTCTGCGCCGTGCGCGGCTTCAGCCAAACCGTGTAGATGAGCACATAGAACAGGATTGAGACCGCGAGCAGGACCGCAGCCAGCCAGTTGGTCGCAAGGCCCATCAGCAGCACCGAGAATGCGCCGAGCCCTACTCCGAACTGCAACGCCGCGTCGCGGTCCATGCGCCCGGCCGGAAGCGGGCGCTTCGCCGTCCGCCGCATCTTCGCGTCGATCTCGACCTCATACCATTGGTTGAGCGCGCCGCACGCGCCGGCGGCCAATGCGATGCACAGGATCGCGGTAAAGCCGAGCGCCAGCGGCGGAAGGACCGGCGCGGCGAGCAGCCCACATAGGCCCGAGAAGACCACCAGGCTCATCACGCGCGGCTTGGTCAGCGCGAGGATATCGCGCCAGTCGGCCGGGAGCGCCGCTGGGTTGCTCATCTCGATGGCGGGCATCGGCGCGCCCTATAAGGGCTCCATCGCCAAGGGAAAAGCCTTTGCTCCTCTGGCGAACCTGGGGCTTATCCCGGCGATCCCGGCTCGTCTTCCTCGATCACCGTCTGCTTGCGGCCAGTGCTGCCCGCGCGCAGCGATTCGGGAGTGACGATCACCACGCTGCCCGGCCGCAGGACTGACGCCAGTGCCCGCCGGAATAGATCGGGAGTCTCGAACCGCTTTCCTTCGCCCGCGCCGACTTCCATGCCTTTTCCGGCACCCGCGAATTGCAGCTTGAGCCAATGCTGGCCGCTATTGTCCCAAGCGCGCAGGACGTAGGCCATCGGGCTGGTCTCGCCCGTCACCCGCACCGGCGCGGAGCCGATCTCGACGCCGTTGCGAATGACGACCGCCTTCCGGTCGGCCGCGCTGATGACGACCGAGACCATGCTGTCCTCGGTCGCGGGCGAGCTTTCAGGATGCCACGCATAGGACGCTTTTGAGAGCGACACTTCCGGGCCCACCGGCGCCAGTGCTGCCACGGCCGGCGTGTCAGACCCGCTCGGCACCGCGGGAATGCTGGTGATGACGACCGTCATGCCCATCTCAGTCGCGCCGAACAGCAAGCCGGAGAATGCATGGGGGAGGCGGATGCAGCCGTGCGAGGCCGGATAGCCCGGCAGCTTGCCGGCGTGAAGCGCGATGCCGCTCCAGGTGAGCCGCTGCATGTTGGGCATCGGCGCGTTGTTGTACGTCTTGGAATAATGATCTTTGTTCTTCTGCAGGATCGTGAAGACGCCCGTCGGCGTGTCATTGCCCGCCTTGCCGGACGAAATCGTCGTCGCGCCGATCGGCACCCCATTGCGGAACAGGACGGCGCGTTGCGTGTGGAGATTGACGACGAACAGCGCGGGGCCCTCCGTGCTGAGCTCTGGCGCCCAGGCATATTCGCCGTTCTTGAGCTGGGTCGCGACCTCCAACATCGAACGATTTCCAAGGTCGACCTGCTGGGCGACGGATGGGGCGGAGAGCAAGGCCGCGGCCGCTACGGCCAGCGTGAGCCGGATGGTTTTCATTGCCCGAGATTGGGCGTCTCGCCGCCGCGAGTCAGTCGGGAATTTCCCGATGTCCCCCCGGCCTGCCCCTTTTGTTGGCGGTCGACCTAGTCGATCTTCGGCAGCGTCGAATATTGGTGGAACGGCGGCGGGCTCGACAGCGTCCATTCGAGCGTCGTCGCGCCTTCGCCCCACGGGTTGTTCGGCGCCTTCTTGCCGGCTGCGAGCGACCAAAAGAGGTTGACGAAGAACACCGCCACGCCGGCGATGGTGATCATGTAGCCGACCGTCGCGACATAGTTCCAATGCGCGAAGGCGGGCGTGTAGTCGGGGATGCGCCGCGGCATTCCGTCGAGGCCGAGGAAGTGCATCGGAAAGAAAATCACGTTCACCCCGATGAACATCAGGAAGAAGTGCACCTTGCCGAGGAACTCGTTGTACATCTTCCCGCTCATTTTCGGGAACCAATAGTAGAAGCCGCCGAAGATCGCGAAGACCGCGCCGAGGCTCAGAACGTAGTGGAAGTGCGCGACGACGTAGTAGGTGTCGTGCATGTAATTATCGACGCCGCCGTTGGCGAGGATGACCCCGGTCACGCCGCCCACGGTGAACAGGAAGATGAAGCCTATCGCCCACAGCATCGGCGTTTCGAACGTGATCGATCCGCCCCACATGGTGGCGATCCAGCTGAAGATCTTCACGCCCGTCGGCACGGCGATGATCATCGTCGCCGCGGTGAAGTACATTTTCTCGTCGACGTTCATGCCGGTCGTGAACATGTGGTGCGCCCACACCACGAACCCGATCACGCCGATGGAGACCATCGCATAGGCCATGCCGAGATAGCCGAACACCGGCTTGCGGCTGAACGTAGCGACGATCTGGCTGACCATGCCGAAGCCCGGCAGGATCATGATGTAGACCTCCGGGTGCCCGAAGAACCAGAACAGGTGCTGGTAGAGGACGACGTTGCCGCCACCCGAGGCGTCAAAGAAAGTCGTGCCGAAATTGCGATCGGTCAGCAGCATGGTGATCGCGCCGGCAAGGACCGGGAGCGCGAGCAGCAGCAGGAAGGCGGTAACCAGCACCGACCAGACGAACAGGGGCATTTTGTGCAGGGTCATGCCCGGCGCGCGCATGTTGAAGATGGTGGTGATGAAGTTGATCGCGCCGAGGATCGAGCTCGCGCCTGCGAGGTGAAGCGCGAAGATCGCCATGTCGACCGCCGGGCCCGCCGAGCCCGACGTCGAAAGCGGGGCATAGACCGTCCAGCCGGTCCCGGCGCCGAGGCCGGTGCCGCCCGATACGAAGGTCGACCCCAGCAGCAGGCAGAATGACGGAATCAGCAGCCAGAAGCTGATGTTGTTCATGCGCGGGAACGCCATGTCCGGCGCGCCGATCATCAACGGCACGAACCAGTTGCCGAAGCCCCCGATCATCGCCGGCATGACCATGAAGAAGACCATGATCAGCCCGTGGGCCGTGATCAGCACGTTCCAGTGGTGGGTCCACTCGTCGAAGTTCGCCGTCCCGGCGCCGATCGGCCAGGCCTGGTTGAGCACCTGGATGCCCGGCTCCATCAACTCCCAGCGCATGATTCCCGAGATCGCGCCGCCGATCACGCCCGAGACGATCGCGAAGATCAGATAGAGCGTTCCGATGTCCTTGTGGTTGGTCGACATGAACCAGCGGGTGAAGAACCCGGGCTTGTGGTCCGCGTCATGATGCGCGTCATGCGCTTCGTGGGACCGGAGATGCAGAGAGTCGGCGGTGGTGCTCATGGATAGGCTTTCCGGTCCTTAATTCTGTGCGGTCGCGGCCTGATTGGTCGCCGGCTGTTCGGTGGTTGCGCCGGCCTGCGGCTGGGCAGCGGCTGGTGTCGCAGGCGCCGCAGCGGCAACGGTCGCCGCCGCCGGCGCCGCGCCCTTCAGGTGTCCGCCCTTGGAGGCGACCCACTCGGCGAACTGCGTGGGCGGCACGACCTCTACGCCGATCGGCATGAAGCCATGGCGTGCGCCGCAAAGCTCCGAACATTGTCCGAAATAGACGCCCGGGCGATCGACCTTCACCCAAGTCTCGTGAACCTGGCCAGGGTTGGCATCCTGCTTGATCCAGAAAGCAGGCACCGCGAAACTGTGGATCACGTCGTCGGCGGTAACGAGGAACTTCACAACCTTGCCTTGCGGGATCACGATGCGCTCGTCGACCGCGAGCAGCGGCGGTCCGTCGTCGTCGGTCCGGGCGCGTTGGTTCGCCTGGCGCGTTGGGTCGTTCGCTTCCTTCAGCATGTAGCTGTCGAAGGTTACGCCGTTGTCCGGATATTCGTAACTCCAGTACCATTGGTGGCCCGTGACCTTGACGGTGACGTCGGCCGGCGGCGGCGAATATTGATGCCGCAGCAGCTTGATCGACGGGATCGCGATGCCGACCAGGATCAGCACCGGAACGAGGGTCCAGATCACTTCGATCAGGGTGTTATGCGAATTGCGCGACGGCGTTGGATTGGCGCCACGGCGGAAGCGGATCATCGCATAGAGCAGCAGGAGCAGCACGAAGACGCTGATGATGACCGCGACCCACATCAGCGGGCCGTTATGGAAATTGGCGGCCTCCTCGCCGATCGGAGTCACCTGATCCTGGACACCCTTGCGCCCGTCCGGCTCACCAATCCCCGGGGTCGGGATCATGTGACCAACGCTGCCGGGAACGATCGCCGGCTGCGCGGCGTCAGGCTTGGTTGCGTCCTGCGCAGTCCCGGCGGGCGGGGTCGCCGCCGGTGCTGCGGCCGTGGTCGGGGTGGTCGAACTCGCCGGGGTCTGCGCGGCCGCGGGAGTAAGGCCGGCCGCGGCCAAGGCGATCGCCCATCCAATCAGTCTCATCTTCACCCCTGGCATGCGTTGGGACTGGAGGCGCGGATGCGCGTCCCCTCAATTGCGACGCTCTATAGGCGCGCCTTTCGGGCGCCTCAAGCACCTGATCCCGACAAGAGTTGATGGTGTCTCGCGCCCGTCCTAATGGCCCTTCGACATGATGAGCGACGACGAAATCCTGGCCGAATTCCGCGCCGCGGACGCGCTGCTTGAAGGACATTTCATCCTTTCATCGGGCTTGCGCAGCTCGCGTTACCTGCAGTGTGCCCGGGTGCTGATGGATCCGGCCCGCGCCGGGCGCCTGGCGCGCGAGCTCGCGGCGAAGATTCCGGACGACGTGCGCGATCGGATCGACATCGTCGTTTCCCCGGCGATGGGCGGCGTGATCATCGGTCACGAGATGGGCCGCGCGCTGCAAAAGCTCGCGATGTTTCTGGAACGTCCGCAGGGCGTGTTCGAGTTTCGCCGCGGATTCCGGATCGAGCCCGGCCAGCGCGCGCTGATGGTCGAGGATGTCGTTACTACCGGCCTGTCATCGCGCGAGGCGATCGACGCAGTCCGCGCGGCTGGCGGTGAGGTCGTCGCCGAAGCCGCCCTCGTCGACCGCTCATCGGGCAGCGCCGACCTCGGCGTGCCCTTCTATCCGCTGATCCGGATCGACGTCCCGACCTATGCCGCCGATGCGCTGCCAGAAGAGCTTGCGTCGATCCCGGCGGTGAAGCCCGGGAGCCGCGCCGCCGCGTGACCAACCGGCTGCGCCTCGGCGTCAATATCGACCATGTCGCGACCATCCGGAACGCGCGCGGCGGCGATCATCCCGATCCCGTCCGCGCGGCGATCATGGCGGCCGAGGCCGGCGCCGACGGGATCACCGCCCACCTGCGCGAGGACCGCCGCCACATCACCGACCGGGACATCGACCGCCTGATGGCCGAGATCGACCTGCCGCTAAACCTCGAAATGGCGGCGACCGAGGAGATGCTGGAGATCGCCCTGCGCCATCGGCCGCACGCGGCCTGCATCGTCCCCGAGAAGCGCGAGGAGCGGACGACCGAGGGCGGACTCGACGCCGACGGCCAGCACAATCACCTAGCCTACTTCGTGGACAAGCTTGGATCAGCGAACATCCGCGTCAGCCTGTTCATCGAACCTACCGACGCGCAGGTCGCCGCCGCCGTGCGGCTCGGCGCCCCGGTCGTCGAGTTCCACACCGGCCGCTATGCCCATGTCGAGGGCGAAGCGCGCGTCGCGGAGCTCAAGCGCATCGCTGATTGTGCCGCGCTGGCGGTCAAGAACGGGATCGAGCCCCATGCCGGCCACGGCCTGACCTTCGACAATGTCGTCCCCGTCGCCGCCATTCCACAGCTTGCCGAACTCAATATCGGCCATTTCCTCATCGGCGAGGCAATCTTCACCGGGCTCGCTGCCAGCGTCCGCCGTATGCGCGCCCTGATGGACGAAGCGCGATGATCGTCGGCATCGGCTCCGACCTGTGCAATATCGAGCGGATCGAGAAATCGCTCGCCCGGTGGAGCGACAGGTTCCTTCACCGCGTCTTCACCGAGACCGAGCGCGCCAAGGCCGCGTCGCGTCCCCACACCCGCGCCGGAACTCTCGCCAAGCGCTTCGCCGCCAAGGAAGCTTTCTCGAAGGCGGTCGGCACCGGGTTCAAGCGCGGCGTGTATATGAAGGACATCGGCGTCGTTAATCTTCCGTCCGGAAAGCCCACGCTATACCTGACCGGCGGCGCGAGGGCCCAACTTGACGCTCTTGCGCCGGACGGCCACGCCGTCGAAATACATCTGACGATGACCGACGATTATCCCTGGGCGCAGGCCTTCGTCATCCTGACCGCCCGCAAGCTGGAGCCCTGAGTGTTGAGCGATACCGTTCCCGAGGCGAGCACCGAACCGAGCGCGCCGCCGGCGGAGAAAAAGGAAGACAAGGGCTCCGCAGTGTGGCGCGAGATCAAGGGCCTGCTGTGGGTGCTGCTGGCCGTGCTCGCCTTCCACAGCCTCGTCGCCAAGCCTTTCTACATCCCGTCCGAATCGATGATGCCGGGGCTTCTCACCGGCGACCGGCTGGTGGTCACCAAATATCCGTATGGCTGGTCGTGGGTCAGCCCGAGCTTCCATGTCGTGCCCCCGATGCAGGGACGGCTGCTCGGCAGGCTTCCCAAGCGCGGCGACATTGTCATCGTCACTCCGCCGGGCACCCGCACCGACTATATCAAGCGCGTGATCGGCCTGCCGGGCGACGTGATCCGGATGGTCAACGGAACGCTGATCATCAACGGCGAGGCCGTGAAGCGGGAAATGGAAACGCCGCGGCTGGTCCCGGTCGACGTCAACTCGCCGTGCGGCTCGGAGCACGATCCGGCGCTCTACGATTTCCGCGTGGTCGGCGCCGACGGCAAATCTTATTGCCGCGTGCCGATCGTCCGCGAGACCATGCCCGGCGGTCGCAGCTATGAGACGGTCGAGCTCGGCCGCTCCGCCGAGGACGATTTCGGACCGGTGCGGATCCCCGCGGGTCATCTTTGGCTGATGGGCGACAACCGCGACGATTCGGCCGACAGCCGCGTGCCCGAATGGCAGGGCGGGCTCGGCGGGCCGGTGCCGTGGGAGAATATCGGCGGCCGCGCCGAGTTCATCACTTTCTCCCTCGACGGCTCGACCGTCTGGTGGAACCCGCTGACCTGGGTCGAAGCGCTGCGTTCCGGGCGCGCCGGGAAATCCCTCAGGAATAGCTGATGGCGACGCGGAAGCCGCCGACCGCCGAGCCGCATGTCGAGCGGCCAGGTCCGGCGGAGTTCCGCGATCCGTTGGTCCGGCGCGAGATGGCCAAGGCGGCCGTTTGGCTGGGGATGGCGCTCGCCATTGTCGGCATCATCGTCCTCGCCCAGCCTTTGCTGCTGATCCTCGGCGGAGCGATCTTCGCCGTCTTTCTCGACGGCGGCACGCGCGCGCTCGGCCGCTTCCTGCCCATCCCCCGGCCATGGCGGCTGCTTTTGACCATCATCCTGGGCTTCGGGTTCCTCGGCTGGGTAGGCTGGTTCGCCGGCACGACCATCGCCGCACAGGCCGAGGCCCTGCGCCTTGTCGTCACGGAGCAGTTCGACCGCCTGATGCAGTTCGCGGCATCGCTCGGCCTGATGCCTGCGGGCGAGCCGACCAATCTCGGCGGCCAGCTTTTGGGATCGGTCGGGCGCCTGACCAGCGCCGTCGGAAGCGCGATCGGTGCGGTCGGAAGCGTCATCGCGATGATCGTCATCGGCATCTTCCTCGCCGCCGAGCCGCGCATCTATGACCGGGGCATCGCCTGGATGCTGCCGGTCCGCCATCGCGCCAGCTTCTACCGCATCGCCGCGCACGTCGGCTTTACCCTTCGCCGGCTCCTCTTCGGCCGTCTCGTCGGCATGATCTTCGAAGGCATATTTACCTGGATCATGCTGTCGCTCGGCGGCGTGCCGATGGCGGCGCTGCTCGGCCTCGTCACCGGCGTCCTCGCCTTCATCCCCAATATCGGCGCGATCACCTCGGGCGTGCTGATGGTCGCGGTCGGCTTTTCCGCCGGGCCCCATCAGGGCCTCTACGCGATTTTCGTCTATTTCTTCGTCCAGAATATCGACGGCTATCTGGTCGTGCCGTACATCGCGCGGCGCACGGTCGATCTCGCGCCCGCCATCGTGCTCGGCATGCAGCTGTTGATGGGCGCGCTGTTCGGGATTCTTGGAGTGCTGTTCGCTGATCCGGTCCTCGCGACCATGAAGGTCGTGCTGGTCGACCTGAGCCGGCGGAAATCGATCGACGAGGGTGAAGAGGCGGAGGTGGTCGCCGGCTAGGCGCTTATTGCTGCGCCGGTGCGGCCTGCTGCATCATTGCCGCGCCGCCGCGAACGATCTTCCGGACGCGGACTTCAAAGGTCAGCGGGCTCCCCTTGGGCCATCCCGGCGGGGCTCCGCTGGTGAAGGCCAGCGCCTCGGGCATGGTGAAGCGATATTGACCGCCTTCCTGCATCCGCGTCATCGCTTCGGCAAAACCAGGGAATACCTGGTCCATCGCGAACGGCTGGGCGCCGCCGTGATTCTCGCTGCTATCGAACACCTGCCCGTCGTTGGCGGTCAGGATATAGTCGAGCATCGCCGCGTCCGGCCGCCCGATGGGCTCGCCCGAACCGGCCTTGACGGTACGGAACTGGAGGCCGCTCGACGACACTTCCGGGCGGAGCGAGCCGGCGCCATACCAGGCTAGGCCGACGCCTGCGCCAATAATGATCACGAACGCCAGCCACAGCTTGACCGCCCGGCCGCTATTGGCGGGTCGATGAGCGGCTTCGGCGACGGACATTCGTGTGTCGCTAAGGCTTAGCGGGTGCCTTCGCGCTCGGCGCGCTTGCGCTCGAGCTTGCGGGCGCGGCGGATCGCGGCGGCACGCTCGCGGGCGCGCTTTTCGGACGGCTTCTCGTAATGACGGCGCAGCTTCATCTCGCGGTAGACGCCCTCGCGCTGCAGCTTCTTCTTGAGCGCGCGCAGCGCTTGCTCGACGTTATTGTCGCGAACGATGATCTGCATAAAAGCCCGTCACACTCCTGTATTTGTTTCAGCGGCCGAGCGGCGCGTCTTCGCCGGCAGCACAATATCGGCCGTCAGAGGAATACCTCGGCGGCGCGCGGGCCTTAGCAGGCGCCTCCCATCCATTCAACCCGTTGCGGAATCGTGACCCGTGCGACGAAACGAGCAGTCGCCACGATGGGCCGAGCAACATGAACATTTGGGTTATCGGCGGTTAACCCATTGAATGGTAAACCCTCCGCTTCGAACCGGAGGGTGGGAATGTCATTGAATCGAAGGGAAATGTTGCGTCTCGGTGCTTTTGGGGCAGCCGGAGCGATCCTCTCTTCAGCCGCGAGCTCGAGCACGGTGCCGTCGCTTCTGTTGCCGACGAGCCCGCTCCCGACGCCCACTCCCAGCCCGCTGATCCAGCCGCAGGCGCCAATGGCGCCGGCCGGGATCGACCCGCAGCTCTTCGCGAAGGCCAAGGCCGCGCTCGACACGCACAAGGTCTGGCCGCGCGATTCGATCGGCGTCGTCGACTTCTCGCAGCCTTCGGCCGATCCGCGCTTCCACGTCGTCGATTTGATGAGCGGCACCGTCGAGAGCTACCGCGTCGCTCACGGCCGCGGCTCGGATCCCGACCATTCGGGCTTCGTCGAGCGCTTCTCGAACGACTTCGGCTCCTACGCGACGTCGAACGGAGCCTATCTCACCGGCGATTATTACGACGGCAAGTATGGGCTTTCGATGAAGGTCCGCGGCCTCGACTGGTCGAACTACAATGCCGAGCCGCGTGCCATCGTCATCCACAACGCCTGGTATGCCGAAGACGACATGATCCCGGTCCACGGCAAGCTCGGCCGCTCCGAAGGCTGCTTCGCGATGAGCCGCGAGAACCAGTATAAGGTGATGCGCAAGCTCGCCGGCGGAAGAATGATTTACGCCGACAAGCTGGCGTAACTGCTCAACAGATCATCATTCCAAAAGCCCCGGCCGACGCCGGGCTTTCTCATTTGGTCGCCACCTGCTCGACCGGCTTCTTCGGCTTCACCAGGCTCGCGCCGCCGTCCTTCATGTTGAGCGCGGCCATCGCCTTGGCGTCCCGCCCGTAGAGGTCATTGTAATCAACGATGCTTCCGTCGAGCAGTGCGGCCGAGCTGAAATAGACGACGTAGACCGGCAGCGGCTTCACGAAGTTGGCCTGCTTGGTCTTGCCTGACGCGAGTTGGGCTTGGATCTTGTCCGGAGTCCAATTCCCGCCATCATCACCCAGCAGCTGGGTCGCGAGGTCGAGGATATGCTCGGTCCGGATGCAGCCATGGCTAAGCGCCCGCATCCGGCTGCTGAAGCGGCTTCGCGAATTGGTGTCGTGCAGGTAGATGTTCTGCGGGTTGTACATCACGAACTTGACCTGCCCGAGGGCGTTGGTCGGGCCCGGCGGCTGGCTCCAGCGGATGAGCTTCCCGTCCTTCATCACGGGAACGAAGCCCTTCTTGCCGACGACTTCATGGGTGATGCTCGGCGGGACTTCCCACGAAGGATTGAGCATCACCCCGACTGCCATTGCCGAAAGCTGCGGAGTCGGCGTCTTGGTGGCGCCGGCGATCGCGCGCTGCTTCCAGCGGTTCACGCCGTTCTCGACCAAGGTCGCATGGAAGCCGGGCACGTTGACGATGATATATTTGTCGCCGAGGTCGCGCGGCAGCCAGCGCCAGCGATCCATGTTCAGCCGGATTCGGTCGCGCTTCGCACTCTCGCTCTCCGGGGTCAGCTGCAGTGCGGCCTTGAGCGCCGCATATTGCGGGTGGGTCGGAAGCAGGCCGTTCAGCGCGGCGGCGAGCTGGTGGGTCGCAAGCGCGTTTCGCAGCAATGCGTCCCGCTGCTCGGCGTTGAGGTCGTTGTCCGCCATAAACCAGGCGATCCGCGCGGACCTCTTCACGTGGCCGAGCGCGAGGTCTGAGGATACCTGGTTGAAGCGCTCGGTGGCCGCGGCGGACATCAGCACCGGATCGCCGGCCTGCATCGCCGTTGTCAGGCCCGCCGGATCGTAGTCGGCGGGGTCGAGTCCTTCGACCCCGATTTGCTCGATGTAAGCGAGCAGGCTCTGGACGCTTCCGGCGTCCCAGACGGGCGGCGGAAGCGGCGCAGGCGGAGGCGCCGGCAGAGCAGGTGCTGCCTCGGGATTTCCGGGAGCCGGCGCGACCGGCTGCGATGCTGCTGCGCCGCTCGACTTGGGCGCCGGAGGAATGAATGCCGGCGGCGGCATTGGACGTGCGGGTACTCGGGTTGGCGGCGGGACCTGCTGGGGCGGAATGGGCCCCTGCGCAAGCGCCGGTTGAATTGCAGCCGACGCCGCGGTCGCCGCCAGGATCCAGGAAGTCGCCCGAGTGCCGACAGGCACCTTCAACCCGTTCATTTTAAACGAATACCCCTCAGACTCGGCAATCCTACACGCGTTGCGCAGCGCTCGCCAGTCGCTCCAACGCAACAGTTGCCGAAGTTCGACAACGGCACCTTCTTGCAAACCAATCCTTAAGCGGGGCTGGCTAAGATCGCGTTAGCCTTGTGGGAGCTGATGGACGTGGCGTCCGGTTATTTTCTCGACGGCGGGATGATCCCGCGCAGCGAAAAGCGCTCGATCGACGAGCGCGGCGAAGTCCGGCATCCGTCGCTTTCGAGCACTGCCGTGCTCGATTTCCGCGGGCGCAAGCACGTCGTGCGCCTGGTCAACGTCTCATCCTCAGGCGCGATGGTGATTTTCCCGCACATCCCGAACATTGGCGAACGCCTGCCGCTTCACCTTCTTGACCACGGCCTTGTCTCGGCACAGGTGAGATGGGTTAAGGACGGACGCGTCGGTTTATCGTTTAATGGTCCGCTGGAGTAACGGCGGATGGAGATGAGTTTCGTGACGATCAAGGCTCGCATCGCCGAGGACGAGCGCGACCGCCGCCGCTTTTCGCGTGTGCCGGTCGAGCTCGACGCGACCATGCGAGAGCTGGGCGCGAACGGCGTGGAAGCGCGCGTGGTCAACATTTCGGAGAGCGGTTTCATGGCCGTCGCCGAGGGCCAGTTCGAGGTCGGATCGCGGGTGTGGCTGATGCTTCCGGGCCGCGAGCGCGCCAACGCCGTCGTCAAATGGACCGCCGGCGACAAGCTCGGCGCGGAATTCGCCGAGCCAATCTCGCTCGACGGCCTGAAAGGCTGATCCTGTCTCGGCTGGTCCGCCGCCAGCCTCGCCTCGGCTTGAGCCCTCCCTGTGCCGCCGCGGCACGCCGACCGACGCGTGAAACCGCGCCCGCCCTCGCTCGTTGGGCGGTCGAAAGGAAGGTCCGCGATGGCAACGACCTTGGGCTCCAACGATGTTCGCAAGCTTTACGAGCGGGGCTATCACGCCGTTTACCGCGAGCATGAGGTCAACCACTGCCCGGGCTGCGGGCGCACCCACTGGCTGATCGGCCGCATGTCCGCGGAGTGCGCGTTCTGCGCCACCGCGCTACCGCTCGCCGAGGCCAGCATGCGCTCGCACAATGGCCCGGTCGTGATCCAGCACAAGAATCGCGATGCCCACGCCTGGGCGGCTTAGCTCCTCAGCCTAGCTCTTCCGCCTGACCGGTACCTGGACGTTGCAGACGTCGACCCCGCCCGCCGGGCGGATATAGAAATCGTCATAGCGATTGGCGCGCAAGCGAAGATAGTTGGCAAAGGTCGCGCTCGCCGTATCCATGACTTCGAATGCCGGCCGTTCGGCGGCGGGCATGTCGCTCGCCAGCCGGATGCTCGCGATCGGGACATATTGCGCCCTGTCCCTGTAGAAGCCGAGGGCTTCGGTGCCGCGCGGCAGCGAACTCAACCGGTCGATGCCTTCGATGACGCGGCCGACCATCGCGATGTTGCGGTCGAGCTGGCGCGGGCCATGGCCAATGACTGCGTAAAGCTCGCCGCCCGTGCCGGTGTCCGGCGACAGGTCGCGGCCAACGCCAACCATTGCATAACAGTGCGTAAGGTCGGCCCAGCCCGCCTTTTTGCTGAACGCAACCGGCCAGCCGTCCACGAATCCCGCACCAGGTGCATAGGGATCGGGCGAACCAAGCGGGGTGATCGACAGGCCTTTGACCGTGCGAGTGTATTCGGCGGCTGGCTTGGCCGTCACGCCTGCCGGAAAGCCCTTGTCGCTTTCGTTGAGGCCCCATTGCGCGACATAATTATCCTGTACGCGATAGATGGTCGCCCCGTCCCAGTAATTGCCCCGCGCCAGCGCCTTGATGTTGGCGACGTGGACCGGCGCGAATTGCGGCGCGAGCTGGATGACGACGCGGCCGCCGGCGAGATTCATCACGAGCAAGTCGTCGGGATCGATCGCTTTCCAAGCGCTCGCCGGGGAGTGGGCGACAATGTCGTTGGGCGTGATCTTAACCGGTGGCGCCGCAGCCGAAAGCATTGCGGCGGCAACGATGACGAATAGCGGCAGACGCATGAATCCCTCCCGTTTGCGGCCGGTCTAGCCGAGCATTCGCCGCGCCGCTATCGCCGGCGCCATGTTCATCGCAACCTTGATGTTGCTCGGGTCCGGCGAGCTTGGCCGCGAGTTCGCGATCGCCGCCAAGCGCCTGGGCTGCCGCATCGTCGCCTGCGACCGTTATGCCAATGCGCCGGCGATGCAGGTCGCCGATGCGTTCGAGGTGTTCCCGATGCTCGACGGCGGTGCGCTGCGGGCAGCGGTCGAGAAGCACAAGCCCGACGTGATCATCCCCGAGATCGAGGCGATCGACACCGCGACGCTGGCCGATCTCGAGAAAGAGGGCTGGCGCGTCGCGCCGTCGGCCAGGGCAGTGCAGCTGACCATGAACCGTGACGGCATCCGCGACTTCGCCGCGAGCGAACTCGGCCTCGTCACCTCCAAATACCGTTTCGCCGAAAGCCGCGAGGAAGCCATCGCCGCGGCGGAAGAGGTCGGCCTGCCCTGCGTGATCAAGCCGGTCATGTCGAGCTCGGGCAAGGGGCAGAGCACGGCCAGGACCGCCGCCGAGGTTGGGCAGGCCTGGGACTATGCCGTTGAAAAGATGCGCGGCGACCGGCCGCGGATCATCGTCGAGGAATTCATCGCCTTCGACAGCGAGATCACTTTGCTCACGGTGTCGACGAAGGACGGGATCCTGTTCTGCGCGCCGGTCGGGCACCGCCAGGAAGCGGGAGACTATCGCGATAGCTGGCAGCCGGCGGCGCTTTCGGAAGGCGCGTTGATGTCCGCCCGTCACCAGGCTCGCAAGGTCGTCGAGGCGCTTGGCGGCCACGGCATCTTCGGGGTCGAATTCTTCATATGCAGCGAGAAAGCGATCTTCTCGGAATTGTCGCCGCGCCCCCACGACACCGGCCTGGTGACCCTGATCTCGCAATTCCCCAACGAGTTCGAGCTGCATCTGCGCGCGATTCTCGGCTTGCCGATTCCGTCGATCGAGCTCATCGGTCCGTCGGCTTCGGCGGTGATCCTCGCCTCCGATGAGAGCGAGAATTTCTCCTATGACGGGATCGCGGCCGCGCTTGCGCTCGGAGCGCCGCGCAACCCAGTCGACCTCAGGATCTTTGCCAAGCCGCTGACGCTGCCCAACCGCCGCATGGGCGTCGCCTTGGCTCGTGGCGCGTCAGCGGAAGAGGCCGTCGAGCGCGCCAGGGCGGCAGCCTCCCGCGTCCAGATTCGTTATTCGGCCTGAAGGAGCGATCCATGCACTGGAAATTGCGCGTCGCGATGCTCGCTGTCCTCGGCCTCACCGCGTGCGATGAGTCGCAGCAGGCCCAACAGAACCGGCCGGCAATCAAGGTCCGCGGCCCGGAGCAGGACCGGCTGCATGACCTCGACGCCTTCAACCTTGCCATCGGGCTGAAGCACGCGATCTACGACGCCGGCTACACTTGCAAGCGTATCACCGACGCGGGCTTCGTCGGCGAGTGGAAGAACCTCGACATGTGGACCGCGCACTGCGTTTACGAGCAGGGATCGCCGCGCGACTGGGCGATCTTCGCCGGCCCGGACGGCAGTGCGCAGGTGCGCGATTGCCGGGATATCCCCGGAAGCGGGCTGCCAAAGTGCGTTATCAAAGTGAAACCGAAGGGCAGCTTCAGCGAAGCAAAATGAGCCGCGGCTTTCCGGTTAGTTCGGGTTGCACTGGCGAGTTTCCTTATACTCGCCGGATGGGGATTTTTCCTTGACCGTTACGCAATTGCCCTGGCGGACTTCCTCTCGCCAGCTGCCGTCGGCGTTGGTCACGCGATTGCCCTTGGGCACGCGCTTGCCGTCCTTGATCTCGTAGCTCCAATTGTTCGGCGTCTTCTGGTTCTGCGCCGAAGCCGCGGCCGCGCAACCGGCGGCCGCGACCAGCGCGACCCCGCCAAGCACCAGCATTCTCTTGCCGATATGCATGTTCACACGACTCCTCATGCTTCCTTTTATCAAATTGCACGTGAACCGCCGCTTACGCGAACGCCAGCGGCCCACAGTTGCGGGCCCGCGCGAGTTGTAGATGGACGTGAGGCAGCGCAACGGCGCCGGACTTTAGCCCGGTTCAAGACCGGGCGAACGGCAGATTAGCCCTGCCGCGCTTTGAAGCGCCGGTTCGTCTTGTTGATGACGTAGGTGCGTCCGCGGCGGCGGATCACGCGGCAGTCCCGGTGGCGCGACTTCAGCGACTTCAAGGAATTGCGAATCTTCATGGCCGGGCGCCTGCTCGTTCTCTCGTATTTGGATTTCGGAAAGGTCCGTGAACCGGCCGCCCACCTAGAGAGCGGGCATGGCGAAGTCAAGGATGCCGCCCTGCGCGTGCGACACCAAATCCGTTGTCGCGCGCGTGACGCTGTCGTCGCGCTTCGGTACTAGGCGTGTACGCGCGCCAGCTTGCGCTCCCACGACAGCGCATGGGCCACGATCATATCGATATCCGCATAAGCGGGACGCCAGTCGAGCGTTTCCAGCATCCTGGTGTTTGACGCGACGAGCTGCGGCGGGTCTCCAGCGCGCCTATCGCCGAGCTGGCGCGGAACGGGCGTGCCGTTCACGCGGTCGACCGAGTCTAGCACCTCGAGCACCGACAACCCCTGCCCATAGCCGCAGTTCATGACCACGTTCTCGCCCGGCCGATCGATCAGGCGTTCCAGGGCTGCGACATGCGCCGCCGCGAGATCACTGACGTGAATATAGTCGCGGATGCAGGTTCCGTCGGGCGTCGGGTAATCGGTGCCGTAAACCGTCACGTGACCGCGCTTGCCGACCGCCGCCTCGACGGCGACCTTGATGAGATGGGTCGAGCCCTTGCCGATCTGCCCCGCGCGGCCTCGAGGGTCGGCTCCCGCGACATTGAAATAGCGCAGCGCGCCATAGTTGAACGGATGCGCCGCCGAGGCGTCCTCGAGCATCCGCTCGGTCATCAGCTTCGACGCGCCGTAGGGGTTGATCGGGACCTTGGCGTCCTCCTCTCCAATCGGCACGCGCTCGGGCGCACCATAGACGGCGGCGGTCGAGGAGAAGACAATGTGGCGAACCCCGGCCCCGACTGCGGCACTGATCAGCGCATGGCTCGCAACCGTATTGTTGCGATAATAATCAAGCGGCCTTTCGACCGATTCCGGGACCACGATCGATCCGGCGAAGTGCATAATCGCGCCGATCCCCTGTTCGGCAAAAATGCGGTCGACGAGCGCCCGGTCGGCAACGGACCCCTCGAAGAACGGCACGTCGGCGGGCACGATCTCGCGCGTTCCGTTGGACAGGTCGTCGATGACGGCGGCCGGCCAGCCGGCATCTTTCAGGGCGAGGATGGCATGATTGCCGATATAGCCGGCGCCGCCGGTGACCAGGACTGGGACTTTGCGCATGCCGCCGGCGCTAGCGAAGGTGGTGGCTCAATTCCAGCGGGAGGCGTCCGGATCACGGCAAATCGCGCGCGATGGCTGTTCGATCGCGCCTATGGCATAGCGGCGCCGGGGAGATTGCCGATGCGACTGCTTGGCTTTTCGCTGGCCTTGGGATTTGCGCTCGTTGCGACGGCGGCGCACGGTCAGCAAGACGCGTCGGAATCCGAAGCGGGCGGCGTTCCCTGGCAAGCCCAGATCTACAGCAATTTCACCAACTGGGGGGAAGAGGAACTGGCCGAGCGCGACGAATGGGACCTTCGTCACCGCTGCGGCGGCTCGCTCATCGCTGACGATTGGGTGCTGACTGCAGCGCACTGCATCGACCAGGCGAAGGTCGACAAGGGCTATCGGGTCCGTCTCGGCGCGACCAACCTCGATACCGACGAAGGCGTGACCTATCGCATCGACCGCATGGTGCGCCACGCCGACTGGGACAAGGCCAAACACCTTTATGACATAGCGCTCGTTCACTTCGTCGCCGATGCCGAGACGGTCGATGACGGCAGCGGCCAGATCGCGACGATTCAGCTTTACGATGGCCCCCCTCTCGCAGTCGGAACAGAGGTTTATGCGACTGGTTGGGGCCAGCTTGAGGCGGGTAAGGACAAAGGGTTTCAGTCGGAGCTGACCGAAGTCGATTTGGTCACGGCCGACTGCGCGGACTATCCGGAATATGCGGGCAAGGCCCAGGAATATCAGATGTGCGCGACCGGACGGGGCGAAAGCCCTGACGATGCCGCCGATACCTGCACCGGCGACAGTGGCGGGCCCGTGGTCCTGGAAGGCGACCATCCTGTCCTGGTCGGTGTCGTGAACTGGGGCGAAGGCTGCTATCGGGAAAATAGCGCCGGCGTTTATCTCCGTATCGATGACCGCCACTTCGCGAACTGGATCGCCCGCGCGATGGCGTCAGACCCGTCGGTTAACCTGCTCCGCTAGCGGTCGTCCCCACTTCCGCGATCGTCTCCGCTGCCGCGGTCATCGCCGCTGCCCCGGTCATCGCCACTCCCGCGATCGTCGCCACTGCCGCGATCTTGCTCTTCTTCTTCGTCGTCAAATGGCCCACGGGCCATGTCCTGACTGATCATATCCGGCCTCCTTTCGATGGATGCTGCAGCCTGTCACGAATCGCCGGTTTCGGACAGGGCTTTCAGCTAAAGCCCAAGCTTTTGATAAGCATGGTAAATCTCGGATCCTTCGCAATCGGATCGAGCAATGGATCGGTCGCGACGTAGCTCAGCCCCGAGTCGCCGATCGCCTTGGCTCTGTTGAGGCGATCCAGCGCTTCGTCGGTCTTGCCCCATTGCGCGAGAACCTCCGCCTGCTGGTACATCGCGGCATCCCCGACCTCGGCGATCAGCTGCTGGAAGGCGCGTTCCGCCGTCGGCTGATTGCCGGCCCGATGCTCGAGGATCGCAAGCCCGCGAAGCCGGAACATCGCCGACGGCTCCTTGAGATAAGCCGCGCGCGCCTGGTCCAACCGTCGCAGCTCCATCAGGCAGTCGCCCATGAAGGCGTTGGCGTTGGACATTTTGGAGTTGAGCTCGAGCGCCCTCCGATATTCCGGAATTGCATCCTCATAGCGGCGGGAGGCGTAGGCGATCGTCCCTGCGGCGCGATGCGTCCGCGGATTGAGGGGATCGAGTGCGAGCGCGCGGTCAATTGCGTCGTCAGCCTGCCGAAACTGGCGCGCGCGAACCGCGTAGAGCGCGTACAAGAGGAGGATGTCGGCATTGCCTCGCCCATAACGATAGGCCGCGTCATAGGACGGCTTAGCCCCGCGAACGTCGAGCCGCCCGGCGAACAGCGCATAGCCCAGCGCGAGGTGCCCCTCGGCAAGCGTCGGTGCGATCGCGACTGCCCGGCGCGCTTCGTCGATGGCGGCGCCGTAGAGCGATTTCAGCTGGCTCGCGTCGGAATATTCGGCGGCAATAGAAGACAGCACTCGCGACAGTGCCGCGTGAGCCAAAGCGAAATTCGGATCCGCCGCAATCGCGATCTCGTAATTGGCTCGCGCTTCGCGGTCCGTCGCCTCGTCCTTGGCGAGATTGTAAAGGCTCTTGCCGCGTAGATAGGCCTCGAAGGCCTTCACGTTGCGCGTCCCTCCAGGCGGCGGCGCATCGGTCGCCATCCGGACCGAGAGCGCATCCGACACGGTCCGCGCGACCAGGCTTTCGAAGGCGAAGATGTCCCCCAGGCGATGGTCGACGCGCTGCGACCATTCGCTGAATCCTGTGCGTCCGTTGGTGAGGTCGGTCCCGACGCGCACGACGTCGCCGTCGCGTTGCACCGACCCTTCAAGCAGGTAGGCGACGCCCAGCTTCCCCGCGATCGCGATTGCGTCTCCTGTCATGTCCCGGACGGAATTGGACGACGTGGCGGCCAGGACCATGAGCCCCGTATTCAGGGCGAGCGCCGAGCGAATTTCCTCCGTCAGGCCTTCCGAAAGGTAGGCTTGGTTCGGGTCGCCACTGACATTCTTGAACGGAAGCACGGCGATGCTTCGCGATTGCGCTTTGCCCGGCCCGAACCAGCCTGTCTGCCAAGCGACAATCGCGCCGCCGCCGGCGACCAGCGTTGCGGCTCCTGCGGCCACCTGACGCCGGGTCAGGCCGCGCCCCTGCGCCCGCTCCGGTGCCGGAACCTCCGCCCCCAGCGCAACCGATATTGCCCGCGCAACCGCCTTGAACTGCGGCGCGTCGGCACGGCCATGCCAGCGCGAAATGTCGATCGTCTGGATTTGCCGAAACCCGAGGGGCGGGCTCGCGCGGTCGACCGACAACGGAACGAGTCGGTGGCGGTCGCGGCCGAACGCGGCTTCGTCACGCACCCAGTCGGATTCGGTCGAATGTTCGGACCAAAGGACCACGACGGCGTCGGCCGCTTCCAGCGCTTCGTCGATCGAGCGGGAGAATCGAGCGCCGCCCTCAATCAGCGCATCCCACCAGACTTCATGGCCCGCACGCTCGAGCGCCGAAACGAGCTTCGTCGCCATCGGCGCGTCGTCCCGCGCGTAGCTCAGGAACAGTTTGGCCATCGCGCCCCCACGCGTGACCCTGCTTTAGAGACAGTCCCGATGCAACCTATATGCATCCGGGCAACGACCGAGCATATTTGTCCACGGACAGTGCAGGGAGCGCGCGACGACCAGGCGGCTTGGACCGATCCGGTCGAACTTGCCCCGGCGAACTGAACCCCCTCTGTGCCGTTTGCCTGATCGGCGCCACCGCACTATCAGCCGCCGAAATTCCATCACATCTCGAGTAGCAGCGCATGGCAATTACGATTTCGAGTTCGTTTGACGCAGGCAATATCCGCGTCGCCCAGCAAGACGGCGACCGCGTCGATCTTGAGATCGTCAAGGACCACATGTCCGATTTCTACCAGTGGTTCTATTTCCGCCTCGCGGGCGCGGCGGGCCGCGAAGTGACCCTGCGCATCACCAATTGCGGAGGCTCGGCCTATCCGCACGGCTGGCCCGACTATCGCGCCTGCATGTCGCTGGACCGCGAGGAATGGGTGCGGGTGTCGGAGACGAGCTACGCCGACGGGGTTCTCACGATTCGGCTGACGCCGCCGCAGGATCTCGTCTGGATCGCTTATTTCGCGCCTTATTCGATGGAGCGGCATCACGACCTTGTGACGACCATCGCCGGCCTTCCCGGTGTCGGATACCGCTCGCTCGGCAAAAGCCTGGACGGACAGGACATGGATTGCCTGACCATCGGTGAAGGACCGCTCGCGGTTTGGCTTTATGCCCGCCAGCACCCCGGCGAAACGATGGCGGAATGGTGGATGGAAGGCGCGCTCGACAAGCTCACCGATGAAGACGATCCGGTGGCGCGCGTGCTGCGCAAGGAATGCACGTTCCACGTCGTGCCCAACATGAACCCGGACGGCTCGCGCCGCGGTCACCTTCGGACCAACGCGGCTGGAGCCAATCTCAACCGGGAATGGCATGCGCCCACGGCCGAGCGAAGTCCCGAAGTGTTATGTGTTCGCGGTGCGATGGACGAAACGGGCGTGGATTTCGCGATGGACATCCACGGCGACGAAGCCATCCCGGCCAATTTTCTCGCCGGCTTCGAAGGTATTCCCTCGATCACCGACCGCCAGCAGAAGCTGTTCGAACTGTTCGCCGAAACCCTGGAGCGTGTCTCGCCCGATTTCCAGCGCGAGCAGGGCTACGAAGTTCCACCGCCCGGTCAGGCGAACATGTCAATGTCCACGACCCAGCTGGCGGAGCGCTACGGCTGCGTGTCGATGACGCTCGAAATGCCGTTCAAAGACAATTTCAACCTGCCCGATGAGGTCTATGGCTGGTCGCCGCAGCGCTCGAAATATCTGGCGCACGCCTGTCTCGACGCGCTGCACGCGATCCTTCCCGAGCTGAAATCGGCCGGAAACCAGCCCACGGCGCGAGAGAAGGCGCTCGCCTGATGCCGACCCTGGTCCTGCTGCGCCACGGCCAGTCGCAGTGGAACCTCGAGAATCGCTTCACCGGCTGGTGGGATGTCGATCTCAGCGACAAGGGTATCGCCGAGGCGCGCGCCGCGGGCGCCTTGCTCCGCGAGAGGAGCTTCGACTTCGACTGCTGCTTCACCAGCGTCCTCACCCGCGCCATCCGCACGCTTCACCTCGTGCTGCACGAGATGGATCGGCTGTGGCTACCGGTCGCCAAGGACTGGCGCCTGAACGAGCGCCATTACGGCGGCCTGACCGGGTTCAACAAGCAGGAGATGATCGATCAGGTCGGCGCCGAGCAGGTCAAGATCTGGCGCCGGTCCTACGACATCCCGCCGCCGCCGCTGCCCGAGGACAGTCCCTATGACGTCGCCGGCGACCGGCGCTACACCGGGATCGACGTCCCGCGCACCGAGAGCCTCAAGGACACAATCGCTCGCGCGCTGCCCTATTATGACGCCGAGATCGTCCCTGCTCTTCGTTCGGGCAAGCGCGTGCTGGTCGCGGCCCACGGCAATTCGCTCCGCGGCATCATAAAATATCTTTCGGGAATCAGCGACCAAGACATCGTCGCCCTGGAAATCCCGACGGGCGAACCAATCGTCTATGAGCTTGCCGACGACCTGAGCGTCGAGAAACGCTACTCGCTGACCTAGGCGGCGGCCTTGCGCCGATACATTTCCTCGTCGGCTCGCTCCATCACCGCATGCGGCTCATCGTCGCCGTCGATCATCCCGACGCCGATCGCCACGCTCAGGGGGAGCGCATCGCCGTCGTGCGTAAACTCGCAACCGCAGATCAGGTCCTCAAGCCGCGCGGCCGTTTCGTGCGCGCTTTCCTCGGTTGCATTCTCGAGCAGCACGGCGAACTCGTCGCCGCCGATCCGCGCGACCAGGTCGCTTCGCCGAACGCCTTTGGTCAGCATCTCGGCGACCTGGATCAACGCCTCGTCGCCCGCGCGATGGCCGAACGTGTCGTTGATCATCTTCAACCCATCGAGATCGACGAACAGCATGGCCGCGAAATGGTCGTAGCGCCGGGCGCGGTCGATCAGCCGCTCCAATTCACGCATGAAACCACGGCGGTTGGGAAGGCTGATCAGCGTGTCCTGGTGAGCGAGCTCATCGAGCTGCTCGACTCGCGCCTGGAGCTGCGCGACCTGGCCGCGCAATCTGCCGATCTCCTCGATCAGCCGCTCAACATCCTGAGCAGTACCCGGAACGTCGGTCATTTGGTCCGACATTGCCCCCACGCCTGCCCCTCGTCTACCGGCTGCGTCATAGCGCGATTCCAAACCTCTGAAAATCCAGTCATTTGCAGCCTCGATCGCGACCCCGCGACATCGTCACGGGCGACCGCTCATTGCCTAGCCAAAATCCGCACCCTAAACGAGCCCGCTTCGTACCACTGCTTCAAGGCGGGACAATGACGGAGCCGCGGGTCGGCATCATCATGGGCAGCAAGTCCGACTGGGAGACAATGCGCCATGCCGCCGAGACGCTCGATCGGCTCGGCATTGCCCATGAGACGCGGGTCGTCTCGGCGCACCGCACGCCAAAGCGGCTGTACGATTATGCGCATTCGGCCAAGGGGCGCGGCCTTAAGGTCATCATTGCCGGGGCCGGAGGCGCCGCGCATCTTCCCGGAATGACTGCGTCGATGACCTCGCTCCCTGTGCTCGGCGTGCCGATCGAGACGCAGGCGCTGAAAGGCATGGATAGCCTGCTGTCGATCGTTCAGATGCCCGCCGGCGTTCCGGTGGGCACGCTGGCGATCGGCAAGCCCGGCGCGATCAACGCCGCGCTGCTTGCGGCGGCGATGCTCGCGAACGGCGACGAGCAACTGGCGGGACGGCTCGATGCGTGGCGTGCCGAGCAAACCGGCTCGGTCGCCGAAGCGCCCCATTGATGCGGATTCCGCCTGGCTCCACGATCGGAATACTCGGCGGCGGCCAGCTTGGCCGGATGCTGTCGATGGCCGCGGCCCGGCTAGGCTACAAGACCCACATCTTCGATCCGCACGAAAGCCCTTGCGCGGCGGATGTCGCGGCCCGCTTCACCCGCGCCGCGTTCGACGATCGATCGAAGCTTTCGGAATTCGCGGATTCGGTCGATGTCGCCACCTACGAATTTGAAAACCTCCCCGTGCGGCCGCTCGAAATTCTCGGCGTCAAGTTACGTCCCGGGACTCGCTCGCTCGCCATTGCCCAGGACCGCGCGGTCGAGAAGCAGTTCATCGAGGATTGCGGCGGTCGGGTCGCCCCGTGGCGGACTGTGGACCGGTTGGAAGACGTCCGCGGGGCCGTCGAACAGCTCGGCCGCCCGCTCGTGCTCAAGACGCGCCGCTACGGTTATGACGGCAAGGGCCAGGCCTGGATTGCCGCGGAAGACGACCCGGAACCAGCATGGCTGGCGATCGGTGAGCAACCCGCGGTTGCCGAATCCGCGGTCGCCTTCGACGCCGAATTCTCGGTGATCGTTGCGCGCTGGGACGATGGCCGCCATGCCTTCTGGGATTCGGCCGAGAACGAGCACGGCAGCGGAATCCTGCGTCGCTCTACCGTCCCCTGCTCGAAAGCCGTGGCGGCCCAGGTCGGTGAAGCGCGAGCGGCGACGTTGCGGATCGCCGAGGCCCTTGGCCATGTCGGCGTACTTACGGTCGAGTTCTTCGCGAGCAGCCAGGGCCCGCTGGTCAACGAGATTGCGCCTCGCGTGCACAACAGCGGCCACTGGACGATCGAAGGGGCGGTCACTTCGCAATTCGAACAACATGTTCGCGCAATTTGCGGACTCCCGCCCGGAGCAACCGATCTCGCCGCGAACGGCGCGGTGATGGACAATCTCATCGGCGAGGACGTGTATGGCTGGCCCGAGCTCGTCGCGGACCCGCGCGCCCACCTACACATCTACGGCAAGGGAGAGGCGCGCCCTGGCCGCAAGATGGGCCACGTGACGCGCCTCCGCTGACGACAGGTCTTGCAGCTTATTGCGGCTGCATGACCTCGACGGGAACCCCGAGCTTGTCCAGTTGCGGCTTCACTTTCGCGGCGTCCCCTACGACGACGAAAGTGAAGCCGTCCGGCCGGATCGCGGCGCGCAGCGCCTGGTCAACGCCCCCCGACTTCAGTGCCCGATACTTGGCCGTGAGCTGCTCGTAATAATCGTCGGGACGGTCGAACAACGCGATCTGCTGGAGAGCGCCCAGCACGGCGGTACCGCTCTCGAACTGGCCGGGCAGGCCGCCGGCCTCGTTCGCCACGGCCTGGATCAGCTCATCGCCGGTCACGCCTTTGGTCGTCGTGATTCCCTTCAGCTGCTGAAGGACCTCCGCCACGGAGTCACCCGTGCGGTCGGCCTGGACCGGCGCGATGACCATGTAGGGAACGGCATGTTGCGTAAGCTGCGGAAAGCTGAACGCGCCGTACGACCAACCCTTGTCCTCGCGCAGGTCGGCGTTGATGCGCGAAGACACGCTGCTGCCCAGGACGTCGGAGGCGATCGAGAAGGCTGTGATGTCGGATTTGGGATCGACCGGGGTGAGTTCGCCCGCGAGAATCACCGACTGCGGTGAGCCCGGCCGGTCGATGAGGACGATTCGGGAGCCGGCCGAACTTGGCGGCGTGGCGTCGAAGGCCTTGACGCCGCGCGGCACGGACGGCGCATGCCACTCGGCGAAAGCCGCCTCGAGCTGCGGCTTCAGGGCTTCGAGCGGAAGGTTGGAAACGACGAACAGCTCAGCGTTGTCGGGTCGAAGCCAGCGATCCTTGAAACCGACCAGCTGATCGCGGGTGAAGCTCTTCACTGCGTCCGCATTGCCGGCAACTGTGCCTCCGTAAGGATGATTGGCGCCGAACAGGAGCACCGGCAAGGCGCGCGAGGCGATCCCGTTCGGGTCCTTCATCGACTGGGCGATGCCGGTGAGCAGCTGGCTGCGGATTCGTTCGATGTCGCCATCCGCGAACGTTGGATGCTCCACCACGTCGGTCATCAGTTCGAGCGACGGCGCGAGGTTGGCGGTCAAGGCTGACAGGGTCACGGTGCTGCGGTCGGTTCCGCCGTTCGTCGCCAGGACCGCTCCGAGGCGCTCCTTGTCCTCGGCGATTTGCTGCGCGCTCCGCGTTGTCGTGCCTTCGTCGAGCAGCGACATGGCCATGTTCTGAAGACCGCGGGCGCCTGGCTGGTCCGCGCCCATCCCGGCATCGAAGCTGAGGACGACGTGAGTCAAAGGCGCGGCGCTGCGTTGCGCGTAAGTCACCTTCAGACCATTGCTCAGCGTCGTCCGCTCGATCGTCGGGAAGTCGAGCGTTTCGGGCGCGCCGACGCCGGGCATCTCGCGCTTGACCGAAGGCACCTTGATGTCCGCGGCGTTGGCCTGTTTCACGGGCTTGGCTTCCTCGTAAGGCGGACGCTCACCGGGCTCGAGGCGCACCGTGAAGGCCGGACGGCCCAGCCATTGCTTCATGGCCGCGCGAACCTTCGCCGGGGTCAGGGCCGCGTACGCGTTGAGGGTTTTGCGGTAGAAGTTGGCGTCACCGGCAAAAAGCTGGCCTGACGCAAGCGTCCCCGCTTGGCCGCCCTGGTCGCCGGTCTTCTCCATCGCGCGGATTTGCCCGGCAGCGGCAACGGTCGCTGCGCGACGCACCTCATCCGCAGTCGGTCCCTGCGCGAGATATTGCGCAACGATCTCGTTCAGCCTCTTGTCGACCACGGCCGGGTCGACGCCAGGCTTCACCGTTGCGTTGATCTGGAACAGGCCGATGCGCTGGAACGGCTGCAGGCTGGTGGTGACGCTGACGGCGAGCTTCTCGTCGCGCACCAGGATCTTGTCGAGGCGCGAGCTGCTGAGCCCGCCGAGGATCGACGCGCCGACCTGCAGTGCGGGACGGTCCGGCGAAAGAAGTCCCGGGACCGCCCAGTGGCGCTGGATTTGCGTCGCGGCGACATGGTCCTTCATCACGATGGCTTTCGGCGCCGCGAGCGTCGGCACGTTGGCGAGCGCCGGGTGGTTCGCCGGCCCGCGCGGGATCGGTCCGAAATATTTCTCCATCAGCGTCCGGGCTTCAGCCGGCGTGATGTCTCCGGCGAGCGCGACGACGGCATTGTTCGGGCCGTAACGGTCGATAAACCAATGCTTCACGTCGGCCAGGCTCGCCGCATCGAGGTCGGCCATCGAGCCGATGGTATCGTGGTGATACGGGTGACCCACGGGGAACAAGGTTCCCAAAACCTCGTAATCGACGAGGCCGCCCGGTTCGTTGTCGCCCTGCCGCTTTTCGTTCTGTACGACCCCGCGTTGAAGATCGAGCCGCTTCTGGTCGACCGCGGGAAGAAGATAGCCCATGCGGTCGCTCTCCATGAACAGCGCGCGCTCGAGCTCGCTCTTCGGGACCGTCTCGTAATAGTTGGTGCGGTCGAACCAGGTGGAACCGTTCCAGTCGGTCGCGCCGAGCTTCTCGAGATAGGGCATGGTCGGCTCGCGGATGTTGTCGGAGCCGTAGAACATCAGATGTTCGAACAGATGGGCGAAACCGGTCTTGCCCTTGGGCTCGTCCTTCGAGCCGACGTTGTACCAGACGCTGACCGCCACCACCGGAGCCTTGTGATCCTCATGGACGATGACGGTGAGGCCGTTTTTCAGATGGAAGATGCTGTGCGGAAGCGAAACTTCTTTGACGAGCGTCGAAAGCGGCGCCGGCTTGGCTGCGCTCGCCGCGAATGCGGGCGTGGTGAGCGCGGTTGCGGCGGCAAGCAAGGCGAAGCGGCTCAGTGGACGCATGGCTTTGAAATCTCCGGAGAATATTTTTTTGGCAGAGTCCAACCTTAGCGGCTGCCGCGCGCCGTGCAACGCCAGTCGGCCAACAGGCCCGTCATTTCGACCAACGGTGGAACCGGAAGCCTGCTGCGTTCGTGCTGAAACGCCGAGCCGCGCCATTCCCGGGCCCGCCCGAAGTTCACGGCTGCTGCCACCGCGCTATCGTGCGGCTTTGGCGGAGACATACCGATGAGCTGGCACATTGGCCGAACCGAAGCACTCAGCGACCCGGCGGCCGCGCGCCGCAAGGCGCTCGACAGGCTGCGCGGCCTCGCCGAACTCGACGACCCCGAGGGACTGGTCGTGCCGATCCTGCTCGACGCGCTGTTGATGGTCGAATCGTATCGCGGCGCGCGTCACCAGATCAGCTTCCTGTCCGACTTGACGAGAAACGTCGACGCGCTGCTGCGCGAGCTGACGATCCTCGACAAGACCAAGGAGTGGGCGGAGGGCTAAGCGGCGTCAGCCGCCCCACGGCTCGCCTTCAGGCGCGCCGCGGTCGAGCTTGTCGGGCAGCGGCTCGCCCTCCGGCGTGAAGTCTAGGCTCACCGAGTTGATGCAATAACGCTCGCCGGTCGGCGGCGGTCCGTCGGGAAAGACGTGGCCCTGGTGCGCTCCGCAACGCCCGCACACGATCTCCGTTCGGATCATGCCGTAGCTGTCGTCGCGGATGGTTTTTAGGTGGTCCGCCGCGAATGGCGTCGTGAAGCTCGGCCAGCCGGTACCGCTGTTGAACTTCTGGCCGCCGTGGAACAGCGGCAGTCCGCACAATCGGCAGGTGTAGACGCCGCTCCGCTTCTCATCGAGGAACAGGCCGCAAAACGGCGCCTCCGTGCCGTGCTCGAGAAGGACGTGTCGCTCCTCGTCGGTAAGGTCCGCCACGAGGTCGCGCAGCTGCTCGTCGCTCGGCGGCGCGAGGTCGAACGGAATGGTGGTGGTCTCGTCCATGGCGAAGTTCTCCGCGCAGCTCTTAGCAGCGCCCTTATTTGCTCGGCAACGAACCGGCCGCATAACCTTCACGAAAACTTGGCTGCGGATTGACCGGCGGTGGCTTAGCCCACCACCGCCAACGCTGCGCGCATCATCGGAGCGACCGAAATCCGCTGCGGACGTCGTTCGTCCAGTCCTGGGGTTGCTCCCATGCCATGAAATGGCCCCCCTTGGGATGCCGCTGATAATAGATCATTTTGGGGAACGCGGCCTTCGCCCAGCTTTCCGGGATCTGGTACAGTTCCGTCGGGTTCGAGCTGATGACCACCGGAATCGCAACACCTTGCGGCTTGAAGAAGGCCAGCTTGTTCTCCCAGTAGAGCCGCGCTGATGACACTGCGGTCGCCGTCAGCCAGTAAAGCGTAATGTTGTCGAGCACATCGTCGCGGCTCAGCCCTTCGGGCACGCCATCGAACACGCGCGCGATCATCTCGTAACTTTCCTTGTCGTGATCTAGGATCCACGCCGCGAGGCCGATCGGCGAATCCTCGAGCGCGTAAAGGGTCTGGGGCCTGAGCGTCATTTCTTGCGCGTAGCCAAGGCCCTTACCGAAGAAGACCTTGAGCTGGTCGAGTGCGTGCGCCTCGTCGGGCGTCAGATTGGGAGGCGTCGGTCCACCATTGACGGCCGCGAAAATTTCCGCCGGCACAGCTGAAGGCATGTTGAGATGGATCGCTCGGACCCGGTCTGAATGATTGACCGCGAGTTGCTCGGTGACCGGATCGCCCCAATCGCCCCCTGAAGCGACGAATTGCTTGTAGCCGAGCCGATCCATCAACGTCGTCCAGGCGCCGGCGATTCGCGTCGGTTCCCAACCAAGCTGCGTCGGTTTGCCCGAAAATCCGTAACCGGGAAGGGACGGTATAACGACGTCAAATGCGTCTGCCGCAGTTCCACCATGGGCGGTCGGGTCGGTAAGCGGGTCGATGATCTTCATTTGCTCGATAATCGAGCCCGGCCAACCGTGAGTGACGATGATGGGCAAGGCGCCCGGATGCTTGGATCTCACGTGAATGAAGTGGATATCTAGTCCGTCGATGTTGGTGACGAAGTTGGGATAGCCGTTGATCCGCGCTTCTATCTTCCGCCAGTCGTACTGGCTGGCCCAGTAATCGGCGAGCTTCAGCATCGTCGCCAGCTGCACGCCCTGCGTGCCATCCGCGACGAGTTCCCGACTTGGCCAGCGAGTCGCCTTTATCCGGCGCTTGAGGTCGGCGAGCTCGTCGTCACTGGCGCGATAGCGGAACGGGCGAATCGAACTATCGCCGGATTGGCCGGTAGCCGTGCCGAGAATGGCGGCCTCGGCGACCGGCGTCGCGGCAGGCGTGGGGGTCGGTGTCGACGTGAGCGTCTCGGCGCCAGGGGGGGCTGGCGGTGCGGTCGAGGCTTGCGCCGCGCCGAGCGGAACCAGGACCCCAACTGTACCGATAGCAGCAGTAGCCAGGAAATGACGGCGTCCAATCAAAGGGCGGAATCCTTGCATGCTTATTCTCCCGCTTGATGAGGTTCCGGTGCTGTGCTCGGCCGTGGAGAATTCTGGTGCGCAACTGGAAGGCGCGGCCCGAAAGCCGCCCTGCGCCGGCCGTCCGAGTCGGTCAAGCGCGTCTTAAAACTGTCATGATTCAGGGCCTGCTTTGCCCGGTCGAGGGGTTCAGCTCGCGACGCCGTAGAGCAGGATCACCGCAGCCGTGATGAACCCGAGCACGCCGAACCCAGCCGCGAGCCGGCCGTAACTGTCGTGCTGAGCTTTCATTTCGCTCCAGGCGAACATCGCGAACCCGCCCAGGGCGACGATTTCGATCGCAATCAGGCCGCGCGAAAGGTCGGTGACTGCCCAGTAGAAAAGCGCCGCGACCGTTGCCGAAGCCGGGATCGTGATCACCCAGGCGATCATGACGTTGCGCGCGATGCCCCAGCGCACCGCGCTCGCGCGCCGCGCCGCACCGGCGCCTATCACGCACCCGGTGATCGTGTGCGTGGTCGAAACCGGAATGCCCAGATAGGAGGCGACGAACAGCATCACCGAGCCACCGAGCGACGCGCTGAATCCCTGGTGTTGCGACAGCTTGGTGATGCGCGTGCCCATCGTCTCGATGATGCGCCACCCGCCGCTCAGCGTGCCGAGGCCGATCGCCACGTAGCAGCTCAAGGCTACCCAGTGCGGCACGTGAAACTCGCCGTGCAGGTAGCCGGTCGAATAGAGCAGCACGGTGATCAGGCCCATGGTCTTCTGGGCATCGTTGAGGCCGTGGCCGAGCGAGTAGGCGCCCGCCGAAGCGAGGTGCAGTCCGCGAAACGTCCGCTCGGCGCCGGTTGCGCTGGCGCGCACGCCGAGCCAGCTCGTCACGAGCATGATCGCCATGGTCAGGATCAGGCCGAGCATCGGCGACAGCACGATCGCGATCAGCGTCTTGTTCAGGCCGTCCCACTGAATCCCGCTGATGCTGGCATGCGCCACGCCGGCCCCGATGATCCCGCCGACCAGGGCGTGGCTCGACGATGAGGGGATGCCCTTGAACCAGGTGACGACGTTCCAGAACATCGCGCCGACCAAAGCGCCGAACACGACCGCCGGCGTCACCAGGTCCTTGTCGATCAAGCCTTTGCCGATCGTATCCGCGACCTTGTGCAGTTGCGGCCATTGCAAGGCGAGGAAGTAGGCGGCGAAGTTGAAGAAGGCGGCAAAGCCGACGGCGGCCGCCGGGCTCAGCAGCCTGGTCCCGACCACGGTGGCGATCGAGTTGGCGGCGTCATGCAGGCCGTTCAGGAAATCGAACGCCAGCGCGACAATGACCAAACCGACCAGCAGTGGGAGTGCGAGGTGGTACATTCCTGGCTAGGCGTGGTCGACCACAATGCCGTCGATCTCGTTCGCGACATCTTCGAAAGCGTCGGTGATCCGCTCGAGATGCTTGTAGATTTCGCGCGCGATGATGAATTGCATCGGCTTGTCCGAATATTCGACGAAGGCTTTCTTGAGACCCGCCGCGTGGACGTCGTCCGCCGCACCTTCGAGGCCGACGATCTTGCCGGTGATCACGTGAATCCTGGCGCCGTTGTGCCCGATGTCCCGGAGCAGATGGGCCGCTTCGGAGGTGAGTTTGGCCGCGTCCGAGATCATCGCCGCCATCTCTTTCATCTCCGGTGGGAAGACCCGAAGGTCGTAAAGATCGATGCCGACGGCAGCCGAATGCATTTCGTCGATCGCGTCGTCCATCGCCCCGATCAGCGAAGTGATCGCCCCGCGGTCGAACGGCGTCAGGAATGTCCGGCGAACCTCGGTCAGCACCTTTCGGGTAATGTCGTCCGCCTCATGCTCGCGCTCTTCGATCTCGGCGATATGCTCCATGTGCGGCGTTCCGCCGTCGACCAGCTTCTGCATCGCCGCCGCCCCCGCGACGAGAGTTCCGGCGTGGGCCTCGAACATTCCGAAGAAATCGCCCTTGTGCGGAAGAAGCCGCTGAAACCAATTGAACATGCCGCCCCCTGCGCGTTGCGGGGCTTCGCTTAATGGAGGGGTGACGGCTCGGCAACCGAGCCGCGCGAAGACAAGCTTTGGTCTTCCGTAGAACGCTTATTCGAGAGCAGCCGGGTGGTAGCTGTCCTCGTCGTGGCCCTTGCGCAGGCCGAGCACGCCGAACAGGCCGATCAGTCCCAGCGCATTCCACAATATCGCGGGGTCGAACTTGGCCCGCTGGCGCTCCTGCGTCTCGGTCGGAATTCCGCCGCGCTCCTGTTGCGCTGCCGCGGATGCGGGAGCGAGGAATAGCATCGCCGCGAATAAAGCGCAGGTTCTGCGGTGGGTACGCATCGAAGGCCTCCATCACCGGTCAGATTGTGGGGACTCCTATACGCCTTTCCGCGCTGACTGGCCAATCGTCGCTCATCCGGCGCGATCGGTCATGTTTCAGATCTGCAGCTGGCTACCCAGCTCGACGACCCGATTGGTCGGGAGCTTGAAGAATTCCATCGCGGTTTCGGAGCTCTTCAGCATCCACGCGAACAGCTTCTCGCGCCAGAGCGCCATCCCCGGGGTCTTCTTGCACGCGATCAGCTTCTGCCGGCCGAGGAAGAAACTGGTGCTCATCATGTTGAACGGCTCACCGCACGTCTTGATGAACGCCAGGTCGCGCGGGATGTCGACCTCGTCCATGAAGCCGTAGTGCAGGATCACGCGGTAGAATCCGGCGCCGGAATCGTGGAATTCCACGCGCCTTTCGCCCGCGACATGCGGCACTTCCTCGACCTTGACGTTGAGGATGATCACCCGCTCGTGCAGCACCTGGTTGTGCTTCAGGTTATGGAGCAGCGCGGCCGGCACCGTGTCTGCGGAAGTCGACAGGAAGACTGAAGTTCCGCGCACCCGGTGCACCGATTTTGAAACGGACTTGATGAACACCGGCAGCGGCAGCGCCGATTCCTCGAGCCGCTCCCGCATCAGCCGGCGCCCTTTCGCCCAGGTGGTCAGCACGGTGAAGCTGACCAGCGCCACCAGCAGCGGGAACCAGCCACCGTCCGGGATCTTGGTGATGTTCGACGCAAAATAGACGCCGTCGACGACCAGGAATGTGCCGATCGTCGCGGTGGCGAGCAGGCGGTTCCAGCGCCAGATCTGGAATATCAGGAAGCCGAGCATGACCGTAGTGATCAGCATCGTGCCGGTGACCGCGATGCCGTAGGCCGAGGCGAGTTTGCCGGATTCGCGGAAGCCCAGCACGAGCAGGATGACCATCGCCAACAGGCCCCAATTGACCGCCGGGATGTAAATCTGCCCGGCCGCCTTCTCGCTGGTGTGCTCGGTCTTCAGCCGGGGCAGGAAGCCGAGCTGCACCGCCTGGTGCGTGACGGAGAAGGCGCCTGAGATAACCGCCTGGCTGGCTATGATCGTTGCGGCGGTCGCGATCAGCACCAGCGGCAGGCGCGCCCAGTCCGGAGCCATCAGATAAAACGGATTCGCGGCGGCCTCCGGACGGCTGAGCAGCAGCGCGCCCTGGCCCAAATAATTGAGCATCAGGCAAGGGTAGACGAGGGTCAGCCACGACCAGCCGATCGCTTTGCGCCCGAAATGGCCCATGTCGGCATAAAGCGTCTCGGCGCCCGTGACCGCGAGAAACACCGAGCCCAGCGCGAGGAACGCCAGCTTCGGATCGGCGATGAAGAATCGTAGCGCCCAGGTCGGGCTCAGCGCCCCAGCGATCTCCGGGTGCGCGGCGATATTGGCGATGCCAAGCGTCGCGAGCACGGCCAAATAGACGAGGATCACCGGGCCGAACAGCGTCCCGACCTTCGCCGTCCCGCGCGATTGCACGAGAAACAGTGCGATCAGGATCGCGATCGAGATCGGCACGACCAGTGGCTGCAGCGGGGCCTCGACAATGGTCAGCCCTTCGACCGCCGACAGGACCGAGATCGCCGGCGTGATCATCGCGTCGCCGTAGAACAGGCATGTCGCGAGCACGCCGAGCATGACCAGCGTGCTCGTCCATCGCTTGCCGGCCAAATTGCGCGCGATCAGCGAGAGCAGGGCGAACGAGCCGCCTTCGCCGCGATTGTCGGCGCGCATCGCCACCAGCACATATTTGACCGTCACGATCATCATCAGCGACCAGAAGATCAGGCTCAGCACCCCGAATATGTGCGCCCCGTCCACCGCCATCGGATGCGGCCCGAGGAAGCTCTCCTTCATCGCGTAGAGCGGCGACGTGCCGATGTCGCCGTAGACGACGCCGATCGACCCGAGCATCAGGGCCGGCAGCGAATGGCGCGGCGTTTCCGCGGCTTGCTCCGCGGCCCGGTCCGGTTGGGCAATGGTGGCCATGACGCCCGGATGTGGGCGCTCACTGCATAAAGATTCTATGTGGGTTTTTGCGTAGTCCCCTTCGGCGCGAGCGGGTTTATCCTCATCCTCTCTCGACGAGGCGATTGCGGAGTACCAACTCATGCGCATGGCACGATCGAACGATATGAGGATGCCGGTCGCCGCCGGATTTCGCGGCTACATTGGCGCTCTTTTGCTGGTTGCCCTCTCCACGTTCGCGGGATCGCTCCTCGCGACGCATTGGGGGAACTCGGCGGTCGACCTGCTCTATTTGCCCGCCGTGCTCGCTGCGGCCGTCTTCGCGGGCCTCGGCCCTGCGCTGATCGCGGCATTCGCGTCGGCGCTTGCCTATAATTTCTTTTTCACGGCCCCCTACCACACCTTAAGGGTCCATAGCGCGGCCGATGTTCTGACAGTGGTCGTGTTACTCGCAACGGCCCTGGTCACGAGCCAGCTCGCCGCATCGATCCGCGAACAAGCGCGACTTGCCGAAGCCCACGCCGCGCGCAATGCGACGATCGCCGGATTGGCGCGCAGGTTGCTCTCCTGCACCAGCGAAGACGAGATTGCGAACATCGGCGTGCGGGAGCTTGCGGGCCTGTTCGATTGCAACGCGCTAATGCTCGCCGGCCGGCCCCAGCCGCAGGTTCTGGCCGCCGAGCCCCGCGACGTCAGCTTGACGCCGAGCGACACCGCGACCGCGGCAACCGTCCTGGAAACGGGTGAACCGATGGGCCGCGGTCTGACGAGAGTGACCACCGTCGAATGGCAATTCCATCCGGTCAGCTCGGAAGCTCAGGTGCTCGCTGTCGTCGGATTGGCGCGCGACGACGGCGCGCCCCCCGTGGCCGCGGAACAGGTGCCGCTGCTTCAGA
>Ga0207711_10000615_pt1 | contig 35879 bp, 25 predicted proteins | sample KBSS34metaG_FD_184401 | JGI IMG/M metagenome (GOLD analysis project Ga0207711, IMG submission 184401) | Switchgrass rhizosphere microbial communities from Kellogg Biological Station, Michigan, USA - KBS S3-4 metaG (SPAdes) (version 2) | ecosystem: Host-associated > Plants > Roots > Rhizosphere... | reverse complement strand
AGGGAAGCCCACCCGCGCATCGGGGTGTGGGCCCGGCTTCGGGACGGCGCGACAGTGGAGAGAGCGCGCTCCGAACTCGCCGTTGTCGCCAACCGTTTGGCCGCCGAATACCCGCGCTCCAATGAAGGCCGCACGTTTATCGCCGATCCGCTACGTCCGAAAGCGGGGAACGCGGGGTCCACGATGTGGCTCTTGTTTGGCGCCGTGATCCTGGTCTTGTTGATCGGCTGCGTCAACATTGCCAGTCTCCTGGTAGCAAGGGCGTCTTCGCGCGGTCGCGAAATGGCCGTGCGCGTCGCACTGGGCGCCGGTCGAGGGCGATTGGTCCGGCAGTGCCTGACGGAGAGCGTCGTGTTGGGCCTGATCGGAGGAGTCCTCGGAATCCTGCTGATGTTCTTTACCATCCAGCCGTTCATCTCGCTGTGGCCGGGAAGTCTGCCCAGAGCACAGGAGGTGCAAGTAGATTGGCGCGTGTTCGCATTCGCAGTTGCCGTATCGTTGATGAGCGGCCTGCTCTTCGGAGTTGTTCCGGCGTTGCGCGCGCCGGCTCAGGAGCTCGAACGATCGCTGCGGGCGGGATCGCGTGCGTTGGTTGGCGGGTCACGGCGGCTTCAGAGCATCTTGGTTGCGAGCGAACTGGCACTGGCGGTTGTGCTGTTGGTTTCGGCGGGGATACTGGGCAGTACATTTCTGCGCTTGTCCGCCCTCGACCCTGGCGTCAATACCCACAACGTCTTGGTAACTCGTCTCGCGTTGTCGCCGAGCGTCGTTACCGATCCGGCGCGCATCCGTGCGGATTGGCAAGACATCCTCGATCGGGCCCGCGCTCTGCCGGGAGTCCGGTCCGTGGCGATGGTCGACACCGTGCCGATGCGCGAGGGCAACAATCCGCTTGGCTACTGGATGAATTCGGCGTTGCCGCCCCGAACGGAGCTGCCGCTATCGCTTGCCAACAGCGTGACGCCCGACTATCTCAACGTCATGGGGATTACGCTGCGCGCAGGCAGGTTCTTCGATGGGAATGACCGAATGGGCAGCCAACCGGTAATCGTCATTGACGAGGTTTTAGCGCGACGGGCGTTTGGCGATTCGCCGGCGGTGGGAAAGAAGTTGTGGATTCCCGACATGGGCCCGGCGCCACAGCAAGTAATTGGAGTGGTCGCGCATGTTCGCTACTGGGGAGTCGCCGACGACGACCAAGCGCAAGTGCGAGCTCAGTTCTACTATCCATTTGCGCAAGTACCCGACCAGTTGCTTCGCCGATGGTCCGAACTGATGTCCGTTGCCGTGCGCACAGAGAATGCACCTCTGGGAATTGTGGAGCCGCTCCGCCGTGAAATCCGAACTACGGCGCGTGACCAGGTGTTAACTGAGATCCGCACAATGGATCAGTTGGCCGAAGCGACGCTAGCGCGACACCGGTTCCTTCTGGTGCTCATCGGAGCCTTCGCGGGAACCGCTTTGCTGCTGGCGTGCATCGGGATCTACGGCGTCCTGGCGTTTCTATCTCGCCAGCGTGTGCCCGAATTCGGCGTGCGCATGGCGCTGGGAGCGGATGCAAGAGACATCCTTCGGCTCGTGCTGCGGCAAAGCGTTGGAATGATCGCGGCCGGGGTCACCATCGGCTCGCTCCTTGCTTACGCCACCGAACGACTACTGGAACGCTGGGTATCGGGTGTTCAGCTGGGCGATCCGGTTCCATTTGTATCCATGGTCGCGATCCTTATCGGAGCAGCGCTCGCCGCGAGCCTTGCTCCAGCGCGGAAAGCGAGCAGGACAAGTCCAGTGACCGCACTCCGGCAGGAATAGTCGCAGCAGGACTTTAGCAAGGAGTAAGGACGTCAGTTCTCGGTGGGGAACTTTTGCGCTTGCTGAACCACGATAAACTCGACCGGCCCCTTTTTCGATTCCAAGCGCAGGCCGAGTTGGTCCAGCAAGGCCTGCGTGAGCGTGGGTCCTGGATCGGGCGTGGAGGATAGTCCGTTCGGCCCTGCGGGGCCGGCTGTTAAATCGCCTGCTATCCAGTACAGGTTGATGTCGTATTTACCATTAAGACCAGTCGCATCGGTGACCGGACCGCGGATCTGGCCCGAGATTTGGCCAGCGAGCTGCTGCATGGTCATTCCAGGATTGTACAGACGCGCCCGGTCGTACATGATCGCCATTCCGGGTCGTCCAGGCGGCAGCACTGGATAGCCGTCCTTATCGCGCGTGAGCGGACCGGGAGCCGGCGGGCGAAGGTCATTCTCTTTTGGCGCGGGCGGTGGCACCTGCTCTTTAAACTTCGGACCGTTCTTAGTCACCACTAGATCATATTTCTGCAAGTCCCTGGATTCGTGTTGGACCGCCAGCTTGAAACGATCGGAGAGTAGATTCTGCATCATTACCGCGAACTGCTCTTTCGTCGCTCCTTTCGGCACTTTAGCGGTGACATCGAATCGTGTAGTTGTCATCCAATCCGGTGCCGAAAGCTGGTAATACGCGATGCGATAAGCCATCGTCACCAGATTCGAGAGGCTCAGATTCTGGCATGTAAAAAGGGTGGGATCGTTAGTTTCGGGGCCGCCGCGACAGCCGACAACCATGCCGCCATCGGATGGCACTGAGGGTTTGATCGACGCCACGTCGAACTCCACGCCGATATCCGTTTGCGGGTATGCTGCGCTGCAGACGAGGAGCATCGCCAGAGACTGGATCAGGGCTCGCGTCATCGGTGGCACCTCTACTTCCGCCGATCATATCAGGATTGCCGGCATCATCGTAGAAGCGAATTGCGCTGCCATCCGAAGCAATTAGGCCCTGAGTTTGACGTCGAGTACGGGAAGTTGCTTGCGTCCTGATGGGAAGTGGACCGAGGAGTCGATCAGCGCCCCCAACTGAGTACCACCCCACGTATATCGGAATCGATCCGCGGAAGAATCTGAGGCCGGAGTTGAGCCAGCTTCGATGCGGGGCGGCGGTGAATCGCGTGGTCGACATGCGTCTTAAAAACGTAGCGACCTGTGAACCACCCCAGCGCGCTACCCACAAAAACATCCGACGGGAAATGGTTTTGCCCACTCAGCCGTGAAAAACTGACGAGCGACGCCAGACTGTATGCGGCAATCGGATACCAAATGTTCTCGTTGTATTCGTGCGCGACCACCGATGCGAGCGCCCAGCTTACCGCCGCATGACCCGAGGGGAAGGAGGAGCCACCCTGGAAGAAGTCACCATCGCTGGTTCCGTTCGCATCCAGCGGCCGCTGCCGACGCGTCGTCACCTTGAACACCTCCGCGACGATGGTTGCGTCAATAATCGCTTCGGCGCCCAGGATCCCTGTCTCGCGAGCTTTCTCGTTGTGCGCGAATGCACCGCCGATATAGAATCCCGCCGCGATGGGAACGATCGTATAGCCTGCGCCTAGTTGGGAAACATCGTGGCTAATTGAGACCTGGTCCACCGTGTTGGGCAGTTGGTGCGCGGTCCAATGGTCACTTGCAATCAAACCGGCAGTCCCCGCGCCTATTAGTATCCATGGAAGAGCGTCGTCGACTGAGCGAATGTGAAATGGACTTGACCACATATCCTTTTGGTCCATCCACACGTTCCGAGCCACTTTAGATATCAAAGGCTTGAAGTGTTCGGTCTCGGTCGAATAGAGCACCCGGTCCCGAGCGTCTTCCGATTCCTGGGTTTGTTCCGACGCCGTACTCTCGGGTTGTTGGGATCGTGCAGGAACCGACCATAGCCCCAACCCGCAGAGCGCCAAGACAAGTTTGCTCATCGCCCGTAAGATGCACCCGAGTCGTAACTGTTTCGTGACCTGTCGCAGAAGGCCATCTAGAAGGTCATCTAGAAGGTCATCAAGCCTATCCGGCATACCGCGTCCCTGGTACTCCTCGGTTAGGAGGCTACCGATAATGCCGCTTTAGACTGTAACTTTTCCTGAAATCGCGACTAAACCGAGAGAGACGCAAGTATAGTTCAGGAGCGCCGCGATGACGCCAGCCAGCCCTCAGAACTTTGAGCGTGCGCTTTGTGTGCAAACCGGGAGTCTGCCGACCAACCCGCAAACCCATCCGTGGGCAATCTACAGGACAGAACGCTTACCGGCCTTGGGGCTTGAACCGTTACTGTTTTGGGCCGATCACCGGTCCATCGCCGATCACAAAGTAGCCGGGAGGCATCGCGCCGTTGTTTGCGTTCGTATACGACGCCGCGACGGCCGCTTGGCTCAAAATCGAGGTGACACTTGGAGCACTGCCGCTCTTGGGCACAACCACGGTGGCGACCCCGAATCCAGTTGGTCCGGAGGCACTTATAGCTGTCACCACAATGACGTATACGCGCCCGTTGCCCATGTCCACCCGTTCGGCGCGCAATCGGAGACTTCCGAGCGCGATATTTGCTGCATCCGGCGAATAGACCTCATTCTTGGCGGTTGGAGTCTCATCATCCTCATTACCAAACACCTGTACCGTGAAGCCCGTGGCCGCGGGGCAGGCGCTGTACGTCGCGGTCGCGCTTAATCCTACGTTCACCAGATCATGGTTATTCAGCGTGAGCATGTTTTGAGCTACGGACGTGCTGACTACGGGACTTGTCTGCCGAACTGTAAGAGTCACTGGACCGCTGCTGTTATTGGCAGGAAGAGGATCCGGAACCAGCGAGGCGACGCTAGCAGTATTGGTAATCACAGAGCCGTTCGCGATACCGCAACCCACGTTCATCGTAATGGTCAGCGTGGCTTGCGCTCCATTCGCCAGAGTTCCGAAACTCGCGCTAAACATATTGAGGTGATCAAAACCGCAATTCCCGACGCTTGGTGAGCAAGAAACAAAAGTGAGGTTGGCCGGCAAGCTGTCGGTCACGACCACGTTGGGTGCCACGCCGGGGCCATTGTTGACGACCGTAATCAAATAGGTGACGTTCGAGCCAGCCAGAGCGACTCCACCAGGAGCACCTGCTGAAATCACCTTCGTTAGTCTAAGGTCGGCGGGAGGTACCGCTTGAACAGTGAAGGTCGCAGGCCCTCCGATGTTATTGGCTGGATTAGAATCCGGATTGGATGATGTGACCGAGGCGGAATTGGAAATTAATGTTCCGCCCGGTACGCTATAGCCGATTTGAGCAACCAGCGTGACTGTGGCCTGTGCCCCGCTCTGCAAGGATCCAAGGCTCGCGGTTACGGTGTTGACCTGATTAAAGCACGATCCCATGCTTCCAGCGCAGGAAACCAGAGACATGTTGGCCGGCAAACTGTCGGTAATCACCACGTTGGATGCGGCGATAGGGCCGTTATTTGTAACGGTCATCAGGTAAGTCACGTTCGAACCGGCGGTGGCCACTCCAGCCGGTGCACCCGCCGAAATTACTTTGGTCAACTGAAGATCCGCGGACCCTCTTACCGTGAAGGAAACAGGGCCTGCGAAGTTGTTTGCTGGAATCGGGTCGGGGAGTGAAGAACTGGCAGTTGCCGTGTTCAGAATCAGCGTCCCGTCCGCTACGGTTGGACCCACCTGAACCACAATCGTCACTGTGGCCTGTGCTGCGTTGGCCAATGCTCCGAGGTTCGCGGTTACCGCATTACCTTGGTTACCGCACGAGCCGACGGTTGCGCTACAAGATACGAAGGTCGTCTGGGCCTGAAGGTTATCGGTAAGGGTCACGTTATTGGCGGGGCTAGGGCCGTTATTGGTAACGGTCAGGAGATAGGTCACATTTGTGCCGGCGATGGCGATCCCTCCCGGTGCACCCGCCGAGACAACCTTCGTTAATCGCAGATCGGGACCGGGAATGACTACGGTGTCGTGACAACTATTATTTGTCTCGTTTCTCTCCGCAACGAGTCCATCGGGATCCGCAGCACACACGCCCCCGCTTCGGGGATTAGTGAAAGTCCCGGCTTCGGTAGGGATCGCCATCAATTGGACGACGAAGACACCTTCCACGCCGATGGTTACGCCGCCGCCACTGGCAGTGCACACAAGATCGTTAAAGGTCACGGTGCAACTGACCGTGCCAGGCCCTGACAGGCCACGCGTCGTTACGACAGCTGGGAAGCCGTAGGTGACACCGGTCGAGGGCAGGTTGTCCCTAAGCAGGACCTGATCCGCTGAAAATGTTGCCGGTAAGCCGCCATGATTCACCACCGAAATTGACCAAGTCCATGGATTCGGAAACACCACAGTGCCGCTCACGTTGTTAATGTTCGTTACTGTGAGATCGGCGAGAGTCACTCCGACTTGCGCCACTTCATAAGCTCCGATATCTATCACCGGTGTCCCGTCGCCATTTCCATCAACCGGTCGCGCATTCCCCTCTTGATCAGCGCCGGGAGCACCGTCAGCGGTTCCAGTGTCCACCACGGGCGAGGTGGACGGGGTATGAAAGTCCCCTGTCAACGGATCAAAGAACAGGGGATCGATGGAAAGGTTTTGGTTCAGGCCCGTCTGGTCGCTGCAGATACCCCCGTAGGTCGTATCGCCAAAAACGTCATTGGACCGGAAGGCTGGCGGAGTCACGTTGTTGAAATTGCCGCAATAAACCGCGGTCTGCCCGGATGGAGCTGCGACGATATTGTTGATGAGCTGGGCTTGGGCATCGAAACCGTCCGCGAAGACACCTGCGCCCTGGGGAGCCGTATTCGCTGTGATCGTGTTGTTGATCAGGAAAGGTCCTCTAGAGCCGGATGGCACCAGCCAGTAGATCCCGCCACCACAGCCCGCGCTGTTGCCTGTGATCAGATTGTTGACGATCAGGGCATCCGATTGATTTACGATCCACAACCCACCGCCTTGGGCACACGGGCTCAAGCCCGACGCTTTGTTCCGGCGGATGATATTGCCGCTGATCGTCGGAGTGCCGGCTGCGAATAGAGAGATACCAGCGCCATTCCCGCCAAACAGAATATTGTTTTCAATCACGTTATTGATGACTTGGGCCCCCGGACCGCCTCCAATGCGGATACCTCCTCCCGTTTTACCTGTGGAAGTATCGGTGCTGTTATTGAGGACGGTATTTCCCTGAATCAGCGGAGAACCGAACCTCACGGAAATCCCGATGCTGTTATTTCGAATGATATTGTTCTGAATCGTCGGTGAGGCGCTACTGATCCTGACACCGCCGTCGTCGAAACCCGATTGGCCGTTCTGCAACGTGAATCCACTGAGTGTGGAATTGGGTCCCTCCGAAGTCGCGAACGTCGCGACGGATCCGTGAGACTGACCATCGATGATGGTCACGCCCGCACCTTGCTCACTTGTGACGGTAATCGCTTTTCCGTTGAAGTTGATGTTTTCGTAATAAATACCGGCCGCAACTAGAACGGTGTCGCCATTCGCTGCTGCGCCGATCCCGGCTTGGATGGTTGGCTGATCCCCAGGAACGTGGATGACGTTTCCCGCGCTTAAACTGGCCATTGTCGCCAGCAAAAGGAAGGCACCTTTACTGAAGCGCTTCTGCATATAACCCTTGGAATACTTAAGGTTATATTCGACACTTCTATACATTTCCATTATCGGAGTCTGTCTATAAAAGAATAGCCGTAACCATTTGTCAAACATTCAGTTGGAGCTTACGGGAAGCACCTGGATGACACAAGAGCCAAAAGTTCTGGATCGAAAGTCTAAGGTGTTTTTTTGGCGTTGGTAACTGAGCTTGCCTCTGCGGTTTCAATGACCTGGGCGAATGCCCGTCATCGCTTGGGGTGTGGCACACCTCAGCAATGTCTAATACGAGTACGTCTTGATCCATGGATTTATTACCGAAGCGTCGGGTGGACCAGCTTCGTATCGTCCGGCCGACCACGCCCGCCACCGATCAAGCCATCCTCGCGTCTCTTGCCGGCTGGGAGTTCCGCAGCGCAACCCGCGACGGGGTCCAGATCCCGATCGAGTTTGTGCTTTCCATCCCGGTCAGCGGACTGTAGCAACTCAGTTTGGCGACACACAGGGCACGGCTGTTGCGATTTCTTGATTGCGCAGGATAGACTCGGCCTTCGCAATCAACTCGCCTGTGGCCTTCATCCGGAACCAACGGAGTTCCCACGAGTCCCTCTCCCAAACCTCCCAGCCATCGGCAGTCAAATCGGCGATGACGAAACAGTACGCGTCTTCCCGGACTTCATGCCAACTTACGTGGACTGTCTTCATAGAGTGTTTCTAAAATGGGGGCGAGGACTTCCGAACGATCCTCAAATGGTCGACATTCGCGAACGTCCATGCCGAAGAACCGGCGCTGCTGACTCGCTGGGCATCGTCGGCAGAGTTGCGTTCCGCAAGTAATTCGAGGGCGCAGGATGTAAGGCACTCCGTTGTCCACCCTCCAGAAATCGCAAGCTGTGCTCGATCCCGGCGATCACGGCCGTCTTGTAGTCGCCGGGCGGCCTTCGCTGTGCGACATCCAGCCGATACAGCAGAAAATTCCGCTCCGCCGCTTGATTTTGTGTGTTCGACTTCATGGTGATCAACTCTTTCTTGGGTTGGTTGTGGACCCTGTGCTTCCCCCCGATCAACCCGGGATGGAGGTCCTTTGAGTCCACTCAATCGCGATGCGCGGAGACCCCTCTTTAGAGCGGCGACAAAAACTTTATTTATCCCGAAATTCAATGCGCTTCCTTCCAAACAGCCGCGCGTCGACGGACCACGCCCCGGGTCCCAGCATGGCCAGCGCAATACCGAGGACTGCTAACAGGATGGAGGCTCGCGCATCGCGTGCGACGTGAGCGAAGATCATCCAAGTCTCGGCGATCGCAACCAGTGTTCCTGTAATCGGGGTGTACATGCCGGCTAGCAGCAGGATTCCCGCGCCACCTGCGACCAGGTTCGGCGCCAGCATCCGCGTCTGAGGCCCCCCCAACACTCCGATGACGGCGCCGTGAAGCAACGGTATGGCGACGGCCACACGTAGAAGTAAGAGGCCGGTCCCAGGCCAACTGTCAGGAAACGTCGAAAATAGCCGTTGCAGAACAAATCCCACTTTTAGCGTAAGAAATAACAACCTTAATCGGACCCCCAATAACAGGAGTCAGCGCACCCCTCTTTCGAGGGGTCGACAATCCGATTCTGGGCTTCACGCCCAGCAGGACCGCCTGCAGAGGCGCGTCAGGCAGCGGCGCGGCCAGCCATTTCCCGATCCTCCAGCCCTCCGGCCTCGCGGAAGAACTTCAGCGAGGGCGAACCCTCGCCGTGGGTTACGCGGATGCGATCGCCGCGCTGAATCTGGCCCGTGGCCATCAGATTCGACAGCGGTTGCACCAGCAGGCGCTCGATGGCGCGTTTCAGAGGGCGCGCGCCATAGCGGACATCGGTGCCCTCCCGCAGCAACAACTCACGGGCGCTATCGGTAACGTTAAGCAGGAACGGTTTGCCGGCGGCTGCGGTTTGGATACGCTGGTGCACCATCTCCAGCTCAATATCGACGATCCTGCGCAGCTCCTCATTACCCAGAGATTTGAAGACTACGATCTTATCCAAACGGTTGATGAACTCCGGCGTGAATTTTTGACGGGCCGCCGCCACACCGGTACGCGATATCCGGGCGCTAAGTTTTTCCTGGCAGCCGGGGTTTTCCAGCGAGGGACCCTGGAAGCCCAGCCGCGGGCTGACAAGAGAACTCATTTCGGCGGCGCCGAGATTGCTGGTCATGAAGATCATCGTCGCCGAGAAGTCTACTTTGCAATTGTCGCCCAGCGTCAAAATACCCTTATCCAGGATGCCCAGAAGCAGATTCCACAGCGCGTCGGATGCCTTTTCGATTTCATCGAAGAGCACGAAGCTGAGCTTGCGCTTATCCGTGTGCTGCCGATCCAGTGCTTCTTGCGACAACAGGGCATGCGTTTCCCGGTGTCCCAGATATCCCGGGGGTGAGCCGATCAGCTTGGCGATCTCGTGGCTGTGTTGGAACTCCGCACAGTCGACTTTGATCACCGCACGGGGATCTTTCAACAGAAACCCGGCGGTTGCCTCCACAATGCGAGTCTTTCCAGTACCCGTGGGACCCAGGAAGAGAAAATTTCCGATCGGCCGGCCGGCGGGGGAAAGTCCCGTCAAATGAGTCTGGTAAGTTCTTACGATCTCGTGAACGGCTTCCTCTTGTCCCACCACGAAGTGGCGCAGTTGATTCTCCAGATCCTCCGCGGACCTTCCCGTCTTCGTAGGATCCAGTAGTGTTTGCCTCGGCATTTTGTTCGTCCTTCCGGCGCCCTCAGGCAGCCTGCGTGTGATGTTTGGGCGCGGCTTCAAATACTGCGCCTAAGTTTGGCGGTCTCGCGGCAAATCCCCTGCTCGGTTTGCGTCCTCGATCTCAAGGTCTGCGATGTGGAATCGCCGTGGCAGAACCGAGCCCACTTCAGAGTATGAGTTCCGCGAATGAATCGAAACCCCAAAAACAGGAGTGAAGCGGCCCCTCTTTTGAGGGGGCTACAATTCGATGATTCCGCGCTTCAGGCCGATCGTAACGGCGTGGGTGCGGTCGTTGGCGCCCAACTTGGAAAGGATGTTCTTAACGTGGCCCTTGACGGTTTCCTCGGTAATCGACAGCCGGGCGGCGATCTCTTTGTTGGCGTTTCCGGCGCTGATCAGCCGAAGAACCTCGATTTCCCGCGGGCTCAGCACGTCATCCGTGGCATGCTCGGCAAGTTCGGAGGCAACCTCGTGGAGAATGTGCTTCTGCCCGGCATGAACAGCGCGAATGGCCTCCGCCAGTTCCTTTCGCACCAGCGCCTTTAACAGATACGCCCGCGCGCCCGCTTTGAGAGCCCGCAGGACCTGGACGTCGCCGGTATAGGTGGTCAGCACGATGATGCGCGCCTCGGGGAATTCACCACGAATCGCGATGATGGCATCGGTTCCGCTCATCTCCGGCAGTTGCAGGTCCATCAGCGTAATATCCGGGCGGTACTTGCGAAACTGTTCAATCGCCTCGCGTCCGTTGGAGGCTTCGGCCACCAGTTTCATATCCGCTTGATTGGCGATGAGCGCCGCGATGCCTTCCCGCAGCAGCGGATGGTCGTCGACTACCAGAATTCGAAGCTGGACACCCACCACGGCTTCAACGCCCATGGGATGGTTCCGTCTTCTTGCGGAATCGCGCGAAGCGGGCTTGCACCGGAGACGTCCCGAAAGCAATTGTTCCGGGGATGCTCAATTCGATCTCGGTTCCCGCTCCGGGCTGGCTCCAGAACTCGATTTTCGCGCCGATCCGCTTGGCACGCTCCCGCATACCTGCCAGCCCCCAATGTCCCGGACGGTTCCCTTCATCCAAGACACTCGGGTCAATGCCGTTTCCATCATCCCGGATGCGCAACCGGAATAGTGCTTCTTCATACGTAAATTCGGCCTCAATCCGGCTCGCCTGGGCGTGGTGAAATGCATTTCGTAACGCCTCCCGCGCAATCCTGTAAATTTCATCACGCAGGATCGGATGCAGGTTTTGCGGGGTGCCTTCCAATACCACACGAAACGCCGGCGACCCGCCGCTCGGATCGTCGCCGGCGAGTTCTTCACCAAGAGCCGTCACTGCCTTCGTCAGGTCGTTGCGCTCGACGGTGGAGGAACGTAGGTCCTGTATCGCATCCCGGCCCTCGGTGATGGCCTGGTCGGCGCGATCCAGCGCTCCCTCGAAGGCCTCCCTGGCTTCCACCGGACGCGAGGGGAGCAGGTCGAGGACCGCCTGAAAGCGGAACATCAGCCCCTGAAAACTCTGCAACAGGGTGTCATGCAGTTCCCGGGCGATGCGCGTGCGCTCACCCACGCGCTCCTCCAGGCGCATGCTAAATTGCCGCTCGATGTTATGAATGTGGAAAGTGTAAGCGCACGCGAGTGACAACAGGAATACGGCCAGCGCTACCGCCCGGAACCACCCGGTATTCCACCACGGCGGCAGAATCACAAAGCGCACACTGTCTCCTTTTTCGTTCCAGGCGCCGCGGCTGTTGCTGCCTTGCACACGGAATAGGTAGTTGCCCGGCGAGAGCGAATAGGTGATGAAGCGCCGGTTGCCTTCCGACTCGTGCCATTTGGTCTCCAGCCCCTCTAATCGATACCGGTAACGATTGCCTTCAGGACTGGTATAGCTGAGCGCCGAAAACTCCAAAGAGATGTCATTCTGCGCGTGGGAAAGGGTAACCGTGTCGGTGAAGGAAATCGCCTGTTTCAGCGGCGAGTCCCCTCCTATAGGCAGCGTATTGCCGGCCACCTTAAGATCAGTGATCACCACAGGGGGGATGTACGTCTCGCTGACCACATCGTGCGGGAAGAAGGTGGTCAATCCGGCATACGACGTAAAGAACATCTCTCCGCTTGGGCTTTTGAAGGCCGAGGCATAGTTGTAGAATTCGTTGCCTGAAATGCCGTCCGGTATGTAGTAATTCTTGAAAGTTTTCTCACGCAAATTGAATCGCGACAGACCGCTATTGGTGCTCACCCACAAATCGCCGCGATCGTCTTCGAGGATGCGGCTTACATAGCTGCTGGGGAGTCCGTCGCTCTCGTAGTAAGCAGTGAAACTGCGAGTTGCAGGATCGAATCGGTTCAAGCCACTTTCGGTACCGATCCAGATGATCCCGGCGTGATCGATGCAAATCGCGGTTGCCTGATCGTTACTCAGGCTTTCGGGCCGGGAAGAGTGCCGGTATGTGCTGAGCTCGCCGGTGACCGGGTCCAGCCGAAGCAGGCCGGTTCCCAGGGTCGCAATCCACAACACGCCTTGCGAGTCCTCGGCGATGTCGCGAACGCGGTTCTCGTTCAGCCCGCTCGCCTGGTACCTCCGGAAGCTCTCTGTCGCGGGGTCGAATGCACTGATGCCCTCCTCCGTTCCCACCCACAAGGTACCCATACTGTCCACGAACAGTTTCGCCACCGTGTTGTGGCTGAGGCTGTGAGGATCGTCCGGATCGTGGCGGTAGACTTTGAATTTTCCGCTGCGGCGGTCGAGGCGATTGAGTCCGCCGCCGACCGTGCCGAACCAGAGATACCCCGTATGGTCCTCAACAATGGAGATGATCCAAGTACTGGAAAGTTCGCCAGGGCCCTTAGCCGCTCTGTAAAAGGTTGTTCGCCCGCTCTTGCGATCCATTCGACCGAGCGCCCGCATGCTGCCGATCCACAGGAGGCCGCGACGGTCCTCATAGATCGAGGTGGTGTAGTCCATGTCCAGGCTGTTCGGATTGCCGGGTTCGTGCCGGTAGCGTTTGAACGGCAGGGGCCGCCGGGCAAAGCGATTCGCGCCGGCGCCGGTTGTGCCGACCCAAATGTTGCCCTCGCGATCCTCCAACAGGGCATTCACCTGGTCCCCACTCAGGCTTTCGGGATCGGCGGGATTGTTCCGGTAGCGTAAGAATCGTTTGCGATCGCGGTCGAGTTTCAGGACCCCGTTGGCGGTTGTCCCGATCCACAACGTCCCATCCTGGTCTTCGTGAATCGCGCGGGCACCGGACTGGATCGTGTTGTCCTTCCCGGTACCGTCGAGCGAATAAAAAGTCAACGTGCCGGCCTGCCGGTCCACGCGGGCCAGACCGTAGCCGTAGGAAAAGATCACCCAGAGGACGCCGGAGTGATCCTCACAAAGAGAAACCTGAAGTACCGGATTCGGCTCGTAGATCGGAAATTCCCTTGGCAGCGGGATGTGCTGCACCACCTTTTCGGTCTGGCGATCAAACCGATCCAGGCCCTTGGTGGTGGCGACCCAAAAGGTCCCGTCTTTCTCTTCGAACGCGGACCTGACTAAGTTGCTGCTCAAGCTGGCAGGGTTGTCCACCTGGTGCTGGTAGCGGATCGTTTGCCCGGTGACGGGATTCCTGCGAGTCAGCCCCTGGTCCGTGCTGAACCACAACGTTCCCTCACGGTCCTGACTGATATCGCTAATCGGTTCGCTGAACAGAGCGCCATCGGGCCCATAGTGCGTGAAGATCTCGGTGGTGGGATCGTATCTATCCAGGAACCCATAGGAGGCTGATCCGGAAGCGAGGTCGTATCCGACCCAGAGCCTGCCGGATCGATCCTTGAGTAACGACCGGGTGCGTACTGCGCCTGGGCCGTTCGGATTTCTTGGATCGTAGCGGTACTCTCGAAGCGCGTAGCCGTCATAGCGCTGCAACCCGTCCTCTGTGCCAAACCAGAGGAAGCCTTGGTCGTCCTGAACGATGTGGCTGACTCTGCTGTGCGAGGGCCCTTTACCGAAGGACACATGGGTAAAGCGAAGGCCCGCCGCATCGACCGCCGGTAACTTGACGACGGGGCCGCCCTTCCCGAACCCGGCGGACACTCCTGGCCAGCAACCGGCGAACAACAACCCCACACAGACAACTGGAGTTTTGACCGGGCGAAGAGCGGCGAAAGCGCGTAGCGCAAGTATCGGAGCGCTGATACATCGGCTGCGAAACATGCGGCCCCCTCTTCGGGTCGCTTACACGAGCATCTTATCCTAGCACCCTCACACCGAAGTGGTTAGGGTCCGATCGGGTGTCTTTTCCCTACCAGTGTAGCCGCAACCCGAATTGGACCTGCCGGGCATTGGTAATGACGGTGGTGATGGTGCCCGCGGCGGCCGAGCCGATGCTCGAGTTGGGCAGCCCGAAATTCGCGTGATTGAGCAAATTGAAAAACTCCGTGCGGAACTGCAGGCCCAAGCGCTCGGTAAGCCTGAAGTCTTTGTTCACGCTGAAATCCCAAGTGGCCAGTCCCGGACCAGTCAGCACATTTCGGCCCGTGTTGCCGAAGGTGAACGCCGGCGGCGCAAGAAAACAGGAGAGTTCGTACCATTGGGCCAGCGAGCGCCGCTCCCCAGTCAGGTTGCCATCGCACGCGCGGTGCGGCCGCTGGAACGTTCCTGTGTTGGACGTCGGCGTGGCCATCGACACGGAAAATGGCATTCCAGTTTGCACGGTCACGATACTGCCGAGTTGCCACCCCCCCAGGATTCCGTCGGCCAGGCGGTTGGCATTCGCCAGGAATCGTCGGTCGTGGCCGACAGGTACCTGATAGAGAGTGCTCAACGTAAAGCGCTGGCGGATGTCGAAATTGGAGGGCCCATAGTCGGCGGCCAAGTTGCGCGGGTTCTGAATATTGATGCGCGATTCGCCGGTAGAGGAATTGCCTCCAGCGCCCTGATCCAGGCTCTTGCCATAGGTGTATGCACCCAGGAAAGAGAGGCCCGCGATCAGGCGCTTTTCTGCCGAAAGCTGCAAGGCGTGGTAACTGGAGGGGCCGCGAGGTTCCCACGACGACATGGTGGAATACTGCGGGAAGGGTCTGCGCGCCGCGACTGGTCCCGCTCCCGGCACGGCTACATTTTCATCCACGTTGAGATTCAAGTGAGTGCCCTTGGTGCCCGCGTAGGCTCCGCGGACCACCAGCGAGTTGCCGAACTGGCGCTCCACCGTGAAGTTCCATTGCTGGACATTAGGGGTCAGGTTCGATTCCGGCTGATACGTGACGGCGGGGAGATTATTAGTGGACGCACTTTGTGGAATCCCGGTGGAGGTGCTCAAACAAGGGACCGTCGCGCTGCATGTCACCGTGAACTGCTGGACGAACGGGTAGTTCAGAAACAGGCGCGAGGATCCTCCAGTACCCTGTTCATTGAAATAGAACAGGCCGTAGGCGGCGCGGATCACGGTCTTGGAGTTGAGGCTATAGGCGATACCCAGGCGCGGGCTGAAATCGTGGCGCTGCAGCGCGAGAATTGTATCCGAAACGCCATTCTGTCCCGCCAGCGCCAGGCGACCGCCTTCCGGGCGGCTATTGTCCAGCAGGAAGTTGGATTGGCGATTGTAGCGCTCCTGGACCGGCGTGAACAAGTCCCAGCGCAGGCCCGCGTTGATCGTCAGTTTCCCCGAAACGCGCCACTGATCCTGGAGGAATGCGCCGTACTCGGTATAGCTCACATACGGGACGCCGGTGGCGAGCACGGATTTGGTCGAACTCGCCGGCAAGCCCAGCAGGAAGTCGGCGAAACCCGCGCCGGTTCCGCTGAGCGCGGCCGGATTGTTGGTGAACGTCCCCGTGAAGGACAGCGAGCCCGCCGGCGCGGCCAGCTGAAAGAATCCGAATCCGTTGTGGATGATGCTCAGGCCGCCACGGATCGAATGCGCGCCGCGGACCCAGGAAACCGTGTCGTTTAACTGCCAGGTATTTTGCGGCACAATCTCGGGGACGTTGCTGGAGTTGGTTCCCTGTACACCGGAAATGGCGAGTGTCGACATCGCTCCGGACCGCGGCCCGGTATTGGCGCCCTGCAATCCCAGGGTGGCGGCAAGATTCAATTCCTCATCGAGCGGGGAAACGGTTAGCGCGAAGCGCGTGTAACCGAGCGCGAGTTGATTGACCAGGTTGGGAGAGAATTGGTGAATTTCCTGCCAAGTCGCCTGCAGGCTCGGAGCATGATTCAGGCGAAGAGAGCCCGCCGTGGCGGAGCCTTGCGCGAATGCCAGCGGATTGATCCGCCCTTCGATCAGCACCGGTGTCGCGGGGAACGCGATATCGGCAAAGCCGTGGGTCACGCGAGCGAACATCTCGTCGCGTTGGGAGAAAGCGTGATCCACGCGAACGTCATATTGATGCTGGGTCTGGACAGCGAGATTGTTCACACGAAAGTTATTCTTCACCCCGGGAAGATTCGGCAACGCCATCACCTGCAGCAGATTCATCGCCACGGGATCGATCGCAGAAGGCAGAATCGTGTTGTTGGCAAAGGGCTGCCGCGAATTCGTGGACGGGTTGTAGGTGGCCGGATCGTGGATGATCGCCGGATAATCCGTAAAATCGCCATTACGCATCGCCGCGGTTGGCTGGCTCAGAATCGAGGTGCTGGAGCTGTGGACATTGAGTCCCTGATAGTCGCCGAAGAAGAACGTCCGGTTTCTCTTGACCGGACCGCCGATCGCTAATCCGAACTGGTTCTGCTGAAATGCAGGCACGCCCGCATCGAAGAACTGTCGCGCGTTCAGAGCGGCATTGCGCAGAAACTCGAACGCCGATCCGTGAACTTGGTTGCCGCCCGAGCGCGTCACCACGTTGACCACGGCGCCGCCGCCGGAGAACTGGGCGTCGTAGTTGGCGGTCTGCACTTTGAACTCCTCGATGCTCTCCAGATTAGGAAAAACCTTGACCGTGCCGACGGACTGGTCGCGGTCGTCGATCCCATCGATCATGAATTGGTTAAAGCTGCCGCGCGCCCCGCCAGCCACGATTTCGGCGCCGGCCCGCTGCGTCTCATTGCCGTTGCCTTGGGTACGGATACCGCCGACAGGTCCGGGCGCGGCGCCGGGAACCAGCAGCGCCAACTGGGAGAAGTTCCTTCCGTTCAAGGGCAGTTGTTCCGACAATTCCCGATGGATCACGTTCCCCATTTCGGTGGTTTCGGTATGGAGCAGCGGCGCCTTGCCTTCCACCGTCAACTCCTGCTCCAGGCTGCCTAACTGCAGTTCGAAATCCTCCTGAGCCACTTGCTGGATTTCCAGCCGGAGGTTCGTGCGGATCTGTCGTGTGAATCCTGGAGCGCTGACTTGGATCGAGTACACGCCTGATTTGAGCAGTGCGATGGTGTAAAGCCCGTCGGAGTCCGTCAAGTGAGTGATCTCGATGCCCGTCGTCTGGCGGGTTACCTTCACGGTCGCGCGCTCAATGGCGAGACCGGAGGGATCCGTGACGCGTCCGGAGAACGTTGCGGTGGCGTTGACTTGCGCGTCCGCACGAAAGTCCAGCAACGGAGGCATGGAGGCGAGGGTAAATACAGCGCGCACGACCGATCGAGTGATCGTCATAGGGCACAGCTCCTTCAGCCCCACCATCCCCGTTGCCGACATTGTATCGCGGCCTCCCTTCCGCCGATGGGACGCTTTTGTTGCGCAAGGAGCACCGGCGGGGACTCATCTTACTTGCAATGCCGGTCGCAATGCCGAGTTTCAGTGGCGCTAGCGCACGAGTAGGGCGCGGATCGCATTGTTTCTACGGAAGTTTCGGAACGATCCCATGGATCATTTTGACCCGGTCAAAACAACCGAAGTCCCCTTCGAGTTCGTTAGCGTCACCGCTACAGAACCAAGGGCGTTCGGATCGCCGGAATAGGTGAAGGGAACGGCCAGGCTGAACGTCCCGCCCGCGCTCCGCCCCGCGTTGGTATTGAACCATTGACTTTGATCCTGGCCGCTAAAGGGAACCGTCACGGTGCTCCCGGTCAACGTACCCCCTCCCGCTGGAGTAAATACGAAAGTAGCGCTTGAGACGTCACGCGTCGTCGCAACTCCAGAAAGCTGGACTGTAAAGCCCGAATTAGCTGAGTTAAAGACGATCTTGACGCTGCCTGGCGTTATCACCGGAGCGGCCAGTGCGATCGGCACGCTAAACGAGGGAGTTGGGCTTGGAACACCACCCGGATTTAAAGCTGTCAGCGTCACAGTCCAAATACCAGCGACGGTTCCCTGGCCAAACTGGACGCTGGCCTGGGTCTGGCCCTGATTCATCGAGAAGTTCTGCGTCATGCCGGTGGTGCCCTGCCCGCCCACCGGAAAGCCAGCCGCCGGGTCCACGTATGTCGCTGGCACGTTCGTGACCGACGGGTCAGGAATAAAATTAAGCGATAGCGTTCCGGTGTAGTTGGTGGCCGCTGGTTGTCCGAGCTGCACCAATAAGTTGGTTTGATTGGGAGCCGCCCCGCTGTTGCTCTGCGTAATCGTCACACCTTGGATCACAGGTGGCGAAACGCTGATCGTAATCGACTGAGATGCGGTTAGCTTGGTCGGCGAACCACTGTCTGTGACTGTCACTGTGAGGCTATACGAAGCCGGCGGTGGACTGGGCGGCGTTCCGCTTAACGCGACCGTTGTCCCACTGGTTCCACCCGAAAGCCAAGATGGCAAGCCGGAATAGCTCCAACTATACCCCGGAGTTCCGCCTGAAGCCGTACAACTCGTGGAAAATCCTGACCCCGCGATTGCTGCGCTGAAGGCCGGACAGCTAATCGTCAGCGTTAACGAAACGCCACTGCTAATTGTGATCGTGATGGTTTGCGACTTGGATTGCTTCGTTGGCGAGCTACTGTCGGTGACCGTAACCGTCGCAGTGTAGGTGTTAGGAGGCGGATTCGGAACGGTCCCCGCGATGATAACCGTTGTTCCGCTAGCGCCACCTGAAATCCCTGACGGCAGACCCGAGTAGGTCCAGCTATATGCCGACGTTCCGCCGGCAGCGGTGCAGGTTGCCGAAAACGCCGTGCCTGGTGAACTGGCACCGCTGGGCGCGTTACATGTGATCGTCAGTGGCGGAACGGAAACCGTGAGCGGTAGCGTAATGCTGGTGGTGGCGTTGCTCGAATCCTTGACCGTGAACTGGGGGTTATAGGGACCCTGACTGCCAGCACCCGGTGTCCCGCTCAGCAGACCAATGGGACTAATCGTAAGCCCGTTGGGCAGTCCGGTTGCCGACCATGTGTAGCTTCCAGTCCCCCCGGATGCCGTGAACGTAACGGCGGCGTACGCGACCCCCACCGTGCCAGAGGATAAGGAACTGGGCGATGTGATGTTCAGCCCGGGCGGAAAAATCGTTAAAGACAGCGTCACGCTCGCGGTGGCGCTACCGGAATCCATGACCGTGAATTGTGGACTAAAGGAGCCCTGGACACCTGCGGCAGGAGTGCCGCTTAAGACACCCGTGACGAGATTGATACCCAGCCCGCTGGGCAGTCCCGTTGCCGACCATGTGTAGTTTCCGGTTCCCCCAGATGCTGTGAACGTTACGGTTGGGTACGCGAGCCCTACTGTGCCGGAGGATAAGGAACTGGGTGATGTGATTTTGAGCGCCGGCGGAAGAATCGTTAGCGGCAGCGTCACACTCGCTGTGTTCTGGGTCAGATTCGCCTGAAACGCGTTACCGGTCGAATCCTTGACCGTGAACTGCGGGACGTAATTCCCCGGAGTACTCGGCGTCCCGCTCAATACGCCGCTTGTACTGAAAGCAAGCCCATTAGGTAACCCGCTTGCCGACCACGTATAGGGGCCGATGCCGCCGGAGGCTGAAAACGGCACGGGCCCGTAGGCAACACCGGCGGTGGCAGAGGATAAGGATGCCGGCGATGAAATGGCCAAAGGAGGCGGAGAAATCGGCAGCAGCAGGGTCACACTCGTATTGTTGTTGCTGGAGTCCCGAACGGTGAACTGTGGGGTGTAACTTCCCGAGCTACCCGCAGCTGCGGTACCGCTCAGCACCCCTCCCGTACTAATGCTCAGCCCATTGGGAAGCCCGGTTGCCGACCAGTTGTAGCCTCCCGTTCCGCCCGATGCGGTGAACGTTACTGGTCCGTAAGCAACACCCACTGCGCCCGAAGGCAAAGAAGCAGGCCCAGTGATGCTGAGCGGGGCCGGCGAAAGAATTGTGATGCTGAACGATCGGGTAACGGTAGCGCTCGGGAAACAATAATTCGGGCACGGTCCGTTGTTGTCATACACCCTGGCGACGAAATTATATGTCCCTGCCGCCGTCGGCGCAAAGGCAAAGTGCCCGTCTGAGGTGAGGAACATTCCAGGTGGGAGAGCCCCCGAATCGAGGCTCCAGACATACGGCAGCTTCCCGCCTGATGCCGACAGTGCAGTTGGGTAAGAAACGCCTACCTGGCCTGCCGGAAGTGGAGAAGTCGAGGCGATGGTTAGAATCGGGTAAATCGTATAGGTGAACGTCGCCGTGGCAGTGGCATTGGTGCTGTCAGCTACCTGCACCGTAAGAGAATGGGTTCCCACGGTTGGCGAGAAGACCTCCGCGGTTGCATGCGCCCCCGAAACAAATGCGATGGTGTCGGCACCGCTGACGATCGAGAATGTGTAGGTACCCGTCCCTCCCGAAGCGATCAGATCGCAAAAATACGGACCATCGTTCACGTGCTGTCCGCCTGGGCATCCAGGATCATCGAAAGTATAGGCGGCGAGGGTAATCGCTCCCGCCGTCTGAGCAAATCCCGCCAGCAGCGGCAGAAGCCAGACAATCCGACCACAGATTCGTATCACGTTTCTTATTTCGTGCCAGTAACCGTCGCGGAGGGGCCCTTAGAATTGTTCACAGTCGCCGATACGGAGCCGAGGGCGCTGGGATCTCCGCTATAAGTGAAAGGAAGCGCCAAGCTGAACGTCCCGCCCGCGCTGCGGCCCGCGTTGGTATTAAACCACTGGGTTTGATCCTGGCCGTTGAAGGGCACTGTCACAGTCGCTCCCGTCAACTGACCCGATCCCGCGGGCGAGAATACAAAAGTTGCACTCGTTACTTCACGTGTAGTCGTAAATCCGGAAAGTTGAACCGTAAATCCGGAATTGGTCGCATTAAAGACAATCCTCACGCTTCCCGTCGAAATCACGGGGACGTCCGGTGCAATCCGCACAGTAAAAGAGGGAGCTGGAGTTGGAACACCGCCGGGGCTTAATGAAGTCAGCGTCACCGTCCAGGTACCGGCTACCGTCCCCTGGGCAAATTGGACCGTGGCCTGAGTCTGTCCAGTCTTAATCGAGAAGTTCTGTGTAAGGGTGGTTGTGCTCTGGCCGCTTGCCGGAAATCCGGCCGAGGGATCGACGTAATTCGTCGGCACATTTGTAACGGAGGCATCCGGATTGAAGCTGAGAGTCAAAGTTCCCGTGTAGTCAGCAACCGCCGCTTGTCCGAATTGAACCAGCAAGTTCGTCTGATTGGGCGCTGCACCGCTGTTATTCTGCGTGATGGTCGCCGAAATCGGCGGTGCCGACACGTTGATGGTAATCGTCTGGGATTTGGATAGTTTCGTGGGTGCAGTGCTATCGGTGACCGTAACGGTAAAAGGATACGAAGCGGGAGGCGGATTGGGGGGTGTTCCCGCAAAGGCGACCGCTGAACCAGTGGAGGGGCCTGCCAGCCATGGCGCGCCCGAGTAGGTCCAGGTATATGGCTGCGTTCCCCCCGATCCGATGCAATTCCCGGAATAAACTGTTCCCGCAGTGGCCGCGGTCGAGGCCGAACAGGTTATGGTCAGAGGAGTTACGCCGGCGGTAACTGTGATCGTGATGGTCTGCTGCTTGGACTGCTTCGTAGGCGACGTGCTATCGAAAACCGTCGCTGTAACGGTGTAGGAAGCTGACAAATTAGGCGGTGTTCCGCTCAGTGTGACCGTTGTTCCGCTCGGAGGGCCGCCCAGCCATGACGTGCCGGAGCCTGAATAGGTCCAGCTATAAGGCGGTGTTCCGCCGGAAGCCGCACAACTCTCGGAATAGAGCGTACCTCCGGTAGCTGGGGCGGGTGGCGAGCAGCTCAAGGTAAGGGTCGAGCCCACGTTAATGGTGACTGTTTGCGTTTTGGACTGCTTGGTAGGGGAAGTATTATCGGTAACCACAACGTCGAAGGTATAGGAGCTAGGAGGCGGATTGGGTGGCGTTCCAGCCAATGTGATCGTTGCTCCGTTGGGGGTTCCCGTGAGCCATCCCGGCAGTCCGGGGGCAGGCGCGCTCCAGGTGTATGGGGGCGTTCCGCCAGTCGCAGTGCAGGTTGCAGAATAAAGCGTCCCTGCCGTCGCGGGGGGCGTGTTGCAAGTGATCGTCGGTTTCTCGGTTATGGTGATTGTGATTGGCTGGGTGGTGCTCTGCTTGACTTCCGAAGTATTATCGGTCACGGTGACCGTGCCCGGATAAGTACCGGCCGTGGTCGGTATTCCGGAGATCACGCCGCTCAAATTCATCGATAGGCCGGGCGGAAGCCCCGTGGCGGACCAAGTATACGGGGGCGTGCCACCGCTGGCACTGCAGCTTCCCGAATAGGCCACGCCCACCACTCCGGCACCAGCGTTGCAGGCTATGGTCGGTTTTGTAATCGGGACGCCGTTGATGGTCACGCCGTCCACCGCCAGCCCTGTCGCGAAAAACGTATCTTTCCAGTTCACGACTCCGACCTTCAGGTAGTAGTTACCAGTAGTCGGGATGGTGTAGCTTGATTTGATCCAGCCGGTACGGCCGCAACCGGGACCGAAGCAAGCCCCGGAGTCGAAGCCCAGCGGTGCCCAAACAGGTCCGCCGGGGATGATAGGTACTGACGCGGGGGTCAGCGTCGCCAGTGGGCTGGGCATGCCATTTCCCGGAACGATGCTACCGCTGTCTACTGTTCGCGCTGTGAAGAGGAGCGCGACCGGGCTGTTTGCAGAGTTGTACAGTTCCGCCCAGGCGTAGTCGACAAATCCGGATCCGTCAGACGTCACAAAATTGAAGTAAAAATTCAATGGGGATCCGGCCGTCACGGAGAATATTGGCGTGGTAAGGGTAGATCCATTCTGCTCGATCCCGAGCAGGCCGGATGGAAGTACACCGACCCCCGGCAGGCCCCCGTTTGTCGAGACCCACTGATACGTGGAATTGCCAGTTGGTGAGAGCGTTACGAAGCCGTCCACGCCGTCTGATCCGCAGCTTCCCACGCAAGTCCAGCCAGTTGGTGGAGCGGAAACCGCCTGCGGGCTGGTGTTGACATACGCAGCTGCAGCCGCGGCTCGGTTCGCGGCCTCCGCGGCGGTCCGCGTTTGCGCTGTGGCAGATTCCGGCGCCCAAATAACCCCGGCAAGTAGCGCAACCACGATCACAGATGGAACATTTGTTGCTGGCATCGATTTGAATCGCTTCATTCCCGTCTCCAGTTCGGCTCTGAATCCGCCCGTTCAACGTAATCCGAAATCGGTCCTGGGTACCAATGCGTTCTTTCCCGTCATCGGGCTGGACCAGGGCGTTTCGGCGAGGGCGCGTTGACCACCTGTTTACCCGTAAACTGCGCAAAACCCGCTCGAAGATTCACGTCATCGGCCATGAGAAGCCATGCCGCTTCGCCAGGATTGGCGGAGAACAGGAAAATATCGCCATTCAGCCGTTCCAGCATGGAGACGCTCGCGCGAACATCCAGGGAGCGCACGCTCTGGTCCACCAGATCGATACGATGCACGGTTTGTCCCTTGTACGCGGCCACAATCAGAGACTTCCCATCGCTGGACGCCTGCACAAACGCGCCGTCTCCAGAAAGATAAGGCACCGGGATCGCCATGCGGGTAAACGGCTGACTGGTGAGTCCATCGATCACAGTAACCATACCGGCCGCCCCGTCGGCGATGGCCAGCGATTGATCCGGGAGGAAGCTAAATCCCGCAGTCGATCCGGTCCGGAAGATCAGCCTGGGGGAACCGCTGGACGGCACGAGATAGACTTCACCAGTCCGGGTGAGGATAACCGGCATAGCTCCGTCGTTACTGGCTGTTACGGCTGCTGTGTCGAGCTTAGAAATATCGGCTTGCATCGAAATACGGGGCGTCGCCTCAAGATGAGTCAGAATCTGCAAGGTCCCGCCATCGCCGGAAACCAATGCTGCCGTCTGCCCGTTCGAGCTAAAGCTCACCAGGCCGGGTGCGGACATCGCTCCATCAACAGGTATCACGCTGCCCGGTAGCGTCCCGTTCAGCGATATCCTGCCGACGATTCCCCCTCGCACCTGGACGAGGGCCCATGGCTGAGACGGAGCTAGATACGCGCGCCTGACGAATGGCGGCAACCCGAGGGGATCGCCTACAGTCGAACCGCCGGGCACGCCTCGGATGGCTCGGAGTTCAGTATTCTGCGCGTTTGCCATCAGTCCGACAACCGGCGGTCCGATCCAGTTCACGCTTTCGCTTTGCCCGAGGGCAAAAGACCCAAGACACGCCGTCATAAACAAAACGAGCTTCAATCTATTGAAATGACTTGACACACACCCTCCGTGCTGAATTGCCAAGAATAGTCTTACGGATGGCCGAAGGTTGGCACTCCGGCCGCGCCGATCGTTCCCGAGGGCGAGGCTGGCGGGGACGAGGGGTTCGTGGATCCTCCACCCTTCGCCACGCCCACGCCAATGCCCACCGCTGCTGCCGCAACACCCGCGACGATCGCGCCTATGACGCCGGCCGATATTCCCGCTCCTGCTGCGGCTCCGCCCGCAGCGGCTCCGCCCGCGGCTCCCCCAGCTGCGCCACCGGCAGCACCGCCTGCCGCCGCCGCTGTAGCGGCGGCACTCACCGGCACAGCGGCTGTCAAAGCCCCGCCCGGCACTGCGGCGGCAACGCTTAGGCTGAAAGAGCTTCCAACCGCCGTTGAAAGCGCGCTACTGGTTGCGAGGCCGGCCGCATTGGTGGTCACGAGCGAAGTCAAGGCGCCATTCGCGAACGTCGCTCCGCCGACAAACTGAGGAATTGTGAAGGTCACCAGTATGCCCGATACCGGAACATTATTCTGGTCGGTGATCTTAATCACAGTTTGGGAGCTGACGCGGCCTTTCTTGGCGCGTTTAGACGTACTGGCGCCCTCAACGATAGTCAGCTTATATTTCTGAGCAGGAGCGGGCGTCCCTATATCTTGGCCGGAACTGATTCCGGCTAGCGACAGAGAAAGCAGCACCGACAAAACCGGGCGTACGCACCGAACCGTTTTCATTTCCTCACCTTCTCATTCCCATGACATGCAGACGAATCCTCACGCGAAATAAAAACGACACTTAGTTCGCGAAGGGTAATAATTTTGCCGTAAGGGAGAGGAGTATATCAGAGGCTTTAGAGGATTGCAATGACAAAGGCAACTATTTAGGCGCAGACTGCAGATCGCTCAATTTCGGGGGACGGACGCATCGCGCGCGCAACGAAAACCGATATCGTCGGCCTTAAAGTCAGGCGGAACTGCTGCCGGATCGTTCGATTTAGCATCGGTAATCTTCTTCCGGTAACTGCTTCCGTAGATCAAATTCCAGGAACCACTGGAACTAGCCAATTTTAGATTGTTGCGGAAAGCCTTGGTTTCTTCGGTCGTTGGAGGCCGCGGTGCGTCCGCGAACTCCCAGGCGTTTCCAGCCATATCGAGAGCGCCATAGGGACTATGGCCGGCGGGAAAAGTAGCCACAGCCCGAAGTCCACTCCGCCTGCCTGAAGCGACATTGGCGAGAGACGCATCCTCCTGATTGCCCCATGGATAAAGCCGTCCATCCGTGCCGCGAGCCGCCTTCTCCCATTCTTGGGCGGATGGCAGACGCTTGCCGGCGGACGTGCAGAAATCCTGGGCCTGCTTGAATGTGATCCCGGTAACAGGAATGTCTTCAGCCGCGGATGGGTGAGGATCGGCAAGACTACGTTGACGTGCGAATTCGCGATAGGCTCGCTCCGCGACTTCCGTCTCGTCGATATAAAAGGCGGGCAGAAAGATTGACTGGGAGTCTTTTCCGAACACGAATTCTCCTCCAGCCACAAACAAAAGGTTGCCGCTGGACAAACTAACTTTTTGAGGCGGAGGAGGAGGAGGGGGCGGGTGGAGCGAAGTTTTGGAGCCGCCCGTGTGCGTGGTTGTATCTGGGTGAGAATAAATAGAAGTCAATACCGCGATCACCACACCTAGGAAGACAAGAAGTCCGATTACTACGATCACCCGCACACGCGATGTTCTCGGGGATGGTTGAGTTATCGCTCTTGGATCAGATGCAGATGGAGACGAATCGAAATCAGATTTCGGCGGCGGCGTTGGGGACCCTTGCAGTAGCTGCTCGAGTTCGACTGCAATCTGCGTGAAACATTCCGGTCGCGCCGAAGGCTTCTTCGCGACACAACGCTGAATCAAATCGAATGCTTGCCTTCCGGCGGCGGCTTGGCGTAGTGGTTCCAGATCCACTGGCTCGCGCAGGATCTTGTATAGAATGTTTTCAACCGAGTCGCCATCAATGGCTCGCCTGCCCGTCAGCATCTCGAAAAGCAAGAGGCCAAAAGCCCAGATGTCGACGGAGGGCGTCCTTTGACCCTCCACTTGCTCGGGCGCCATGTAGAAGATTGTGCCCAGGGCGATTCCCACTTGGGTCTTCAGCATGGCGTCGGCGCCCTTCGCAACTCCGAAATCGATTAGCTTAACGACCCCCGACTTTGTGACAAAGACATTACTGGGTTTGATGTCCCGATGTACCACATCGTGTTCGTGTACGAATTCAAGCGCCCTTGCGACTTGTAACCCGATCTCCAGGCTGCGACGGTCGCCTGTGGTGCCTCCCCTTCCAATAACGGAGTCAAGCGTTTCACCGTCCAGGAATTCCATGACCATAAACGGCAGTCCTGCAAATTCCCCGTAGTCATAAACGCTGACGATATTCTCGTGCGAAAGGCTTGCCGCGATCTTGGCCTCTTCGAGGAATCGTACTCGAGCATCTGGTTGATCTTCTTGAGAGGGTAAAATCTTGACCAGGACGGTTTTACCTATGACCGTTCGGGCCCGGTAGACTTCTGACATGCCGGCTCCTGGCAGGCGCTCAATCAATTCGTAGCGATCGAACTGCCGGGGCAGATCGGTTTGATTGCCCGACTCAAAGCTCCTCTGTGGTGCTGTACCCAACTGCTTTGCCGGTTCCTTTCGACGCCGGTCTCGCGATCCTGTAAGTGACAGTATCGCAATGGTTAGCGTCGCCTGAATATTCCTGGATAGGCCAGAATTATGCCACACCGACCTGGTAACTTCAAGCCGGTGGGGGGTTTATGGGTACTATTAGTGGACGTTCGGGAGCCAGCCGTTGATCTCGTTCAATTGAGCCTGGAGCTGCTTGGCATTGGCAAGGTTACGATTAATTCGAAGGGCCGTCTCAATGTTCTCTTTGGCGCCCAGCTTGTATGCGAGGCGCTGGTCATCGTTGAAAAGGTCCGCATAGGCCTGCGCCAGCAACAGATAAGAGTCGGTGTCCTCTTTATCTACCGCCAGAGCCCGCTTGCAGAACGTGATCGCCCGGGTATAATCCTGCTTGCCGATTTCGGCGGCGCACAGTCCATAATTGGCAGCCGCGGTCTCCGAGCGCGAAAGGGTCTGGCGCCCGCTACGATGCTTGGTCATCCCGTGCCCAATTCCGTAATATGCGGTCAAGCGAAGAAATCCGGAACCGAACTGCTGAAATCGCAGACTCTGGTCGTAATCGGTGATGGCTTGATCGAACTTTTCCTGGGAACGCCGGGCATCGCCGCGCACGAGATACGCCTGCGCGGAGGAGCTGTCCAGACTGATCGCACGGGTCGCCTCCTTTTCCGCTTCTTCCAGGTGATCCGCCCAATACAGTGCTTCAGCGAGGAGACTATAAACGAGTGGATTCTTAGCGTCTTGCCCCACGGCAGTCCGTAACTGGCGGACAGCCTCTTCGTAATCGCCGTGGTCCATGAGAAGAACGGCCCACTGGCTGCGCGCTTCGACATCCGTCGAGTCAACCTGAACCGCCTTATGGCACGATTGCAGCGCGTCCTCAGTTTTAAATTGCGCTTGCTGTACCCGGCACAGCCCGAGCGCGGCGGCGCCATAGGAGCCGTCCGCCTTTAACGCCTGCGAAAAAAAGCCGGCTGCTTTGATCAATTCCGAAGGGTTCCCCTTGGATCTGTTCCAGATCTCCTCGCCCTGATCGAAGAAAGCTTTGGCGGCAGGCTTGATAGCCCGGGCATACAGTAGCCGGAGAGAGACGTTTTTCGTAGAGCCAGGAACTACGTTGATCACGACGCTTGCCGGGTCGTAGCCCATTCGCGCCCCCGTCACGGTGTGCTCTCCGCTCGCTAGGCCCGGGATCGGTAAGGGTTTATTCGGGCTGGCTTCCGCATAGAATTTCCCGTCTATAGAAACCTGGACATCATCCAGGTTGACTTCGACGATGATATTGCCATTGGCGGGCTTGCTCGCCTGCTCGCTGAGGTCTCCCCGGCGTTGTGCGTTGTAGCCGAGAATCAAGTCATCGTCAAAATTTCCAGAATCCCAAGGGCTCTGGTGCTCTTGCCGGTCTAGCGCATACTTACCTACGTTGTTCTGGACATAGTCCACCAATTCGAAGGCAGTGACCTTGCCGTCCTGTGGCTGCGAGTCGGCAGCGCCGAGCCAGCCCTGAACCAGGAAGTAGCTGAATACCCCGCTGCCGCCGCCCAAAGCCGGGTCCTCAAAGCTCCGTTGTGAGGTGCGGCTCGAAGTGAGCGTCAGCACTCCTTGTGGAAGTCCGTGCAAGCTTTGATTAACCTGTTCGGGAGTGCTGTCGACGGTAATCCCGCCTGAGTGGCATGCGTCCACAAACAAGGCCTTCCATCCGGCCTTAACCTTCTCCGACAGAACTCTGCCCAGGAGAGCCATGGGATAAGCGGTATCGGCGATCTTTGCCGGATCGACATCGACATCGTATGGCGCCAGGTAACCCTGCTTATTCGCGTCGACCACGCCATGGCCCGCAAAAAAAACGATCACGCGGTCGCCTGGCTGCGCTTTGGAAGGCAGCCATACCTCGAGCGCGTCGCGAATGTTGGCCAGTGTCGCGTCGGGTCCGATCAACTTCTTTACGTTCCCGTACTCGATATTTCCCGCTTCTTTGCTGATCAGAGCGTTATAGACATTCTCGGCATCCTTTTCCGGATACGCCAGATTCTTCGAAGGCAGGTTCTTGTAAGCCGATATTCCTATGACCACTGCCCAACCACGCGGAACGTCGACGGGCATTTTCAACTGCTCAGGACTTCCGAGGGGAATTACGTCTACATCTCGCTGGTTGAGCGTCGACGCTGGAGTTTGCGCGGAGGCAACCCAAGCTAAACCGATGCAGATGACTGCGGAACATTTCAGAGTTGAACCAGTCATGCTGAACCACATTATATTCGTTAACGGTGAGCGATTCGAAACTCATACACCAGCAGCCCCGGTCCTTCGGCGGCCGCGATGTGCGTGGTCGAACCCTCGGATTTTAACGTTAGCTCGCGCGCCTTAAGGCCCCCGACCTCGGCAGGCTCCGCCCCAGCTGCCTTGGCGCCAGCGCGATTATCCAAACATCCGGTGATGGCTTTCGGCTCTTCGCCGCAACGGGGAACCATAGTTCGCGGGACCGAGCTATTTTCTACCGGCGGTCGCAAGTCCGGGGGCGCCAGCGGTTTTGGCGATATGAGCCAATACACTATATCGAATCCAGGTTTACCGCTGACAACATAGGACGTGTTCTCGGATGGAATTACGTGAGGTGCTCCGCCTTCAATCCGATTGTTTACGCCCGAAGCTTCAGAAGGATAAAGCCACCCGGCCTCACCGTCCGATCCCCTGTAGTACACGTAAAGGTACCCGGAGAAGGAGGATACCAAACGAAATCGAATGGTATTCCCCTTTTCCAACACCGTTTCTGGGTTGAGCGCCTTCCACGGGCCGCCTTCCGATCGCTCCATTACCAAGTCCAGGGAAGCCGCTTTCGGAGTTGGCTGCGCGGACAGAACAACCGTGCAGGCCGCCATCCAGAAAGATATCAGACCCCTATTCATGGCGGACTTTGACTTGAATAACCACGCGTTCGCCAGGAGTGTCCGAGGTATTGACTGCGTAAACGGAATTGGGAGGCTCATCCCTGGCTTCCGCTTTTCCAATCTTCTGAATCTCGATATCTCTGCCCACCAGCGCGCCGTCTGCCCTGGGCCTTGCACCTTGTTGAAGGACCGCTAGAGTTGTTCCGATGGCTCCCGGGTTTGGAGCCGGCCGCGGCTGACCATCATCCTTTTGGAACGAATCTCGAATCGCTTTATTGAGGTTGTAGACGTCCTCCTGCCGTTCGGTCAGTACCACGAACACCGTATCCACACCTTTGGGATCTTTAAGCTGCATGCAGGACTTCTCCGGCACGTTGGCGACAACGCCGTTTCTGAGGTGGTTCGCCTCCCCCGGCAGCTGCACGGACGGGAGCAGTGGTTGCCACGCACCTGACGAACCGGAATTGAATACGTACAGATAACTGTCCCGATTAGGACGAAATTGAATCTGCAGACAATCCCCCGCCCTGAAATTCGATTCCGAGTCGACGTTTTGAGTCGCGCCAGTTGCGGGATCCGCTTTTAAGACGTTGTAACGCAGGCCCAGGTGCAAGGCCACGGGAACAAGATTCACAACTCCACCCTGTTTACCCTGCGGATCTTTACCCTGCGGATCCGTGGCGGCGCCGCCCTCCTTCGTCGCACCACTGACGCCCGTCGCACCGCCGCCGCCTTTTGCAACGCTGCCTTTTGCAGCGCCGCCGCCCTTCGCACCCCCGCCTTTGACCGGAGCGGCAGCACCCTCGTAAAGTTGCCGAGGAGTAAGGCCCGAAGTCTGAGCCGATAAGTACCCAACCGCGAGCAAAATAAGCAATAGTGGCCGCATGCCCGATTCCTCTCCTCAAAAAGCTAGCACACCCGGCCAGCGCACGGAAGGGTGAGCCGGGCTAGAACTGTGTGAGTCGGTTCGCTCCCCGTGTTGGCCGAACCCTCCGCGCACCCTCCCCGATTCCAGGCTTTCTTATCGGTCAGGCGAGCGGAGCTAACGGTTTCCTTAATTAAGGATAGAGGAGGGATCAGCAAGCCCAGGTTAGGACCGCCAACTGTCCGATCCACGCCCGCCCAGACCGCTTGACACTGCCGAACGGTCATAGTAATATTCCAGCCGAGTGTATTGATAAGAATAGGGATACCTCCGGCTCGAGTCGGTTCAAGCACAAATAGCTGAAGCTTAGGTTTCCCTCGCGCGGACCCGAACAGCCCGTGCGCAAATTGGCGTAGACATGCTGGTTCTGACAGAGCCACCGTGGAAAGGGAGCAACGAGTGATAAAGGGAACTACCCTCCTTACATCTGCAACACTTTGCGGACTTGTCCTGCTGGCTGTTGTTGGCGCAATTGCAGAGCCCCCAGCCGCAACCACTAAGAAACTCGGGTATTCAGAGCTTTCCAATGGACGTGGTGGAACCAACGTCGAAGCCGTTGTTATTCCGGAAGGTTTCGACAAAGCGAAGTCTTTGGCGGCCTTCAAAGAAACCCTTTACCCCGTGCTGCGCGCCAACTGCTCCGGGTGCCATAGCACCGAGAATAAGTTGGGAAGCGGAGCTCAGGCCCCGCTGCACGCCGACGTCAATGTGAATCTGGCGCATGAATATGCGCTGACCCGCGTGAACTTCCGGGATCCGGAGAATTCCAAGTTCGTGGTTCGCATGGCCATCGACCGCCACAATTGTTTCGCCGAGAATTGCGGCGTAGCGGCCAAGCAGATGTTGGCGGCCGTGACCGCCTGGCGCGATCGGATTTCCGACATGGTTCCGCCCGTTCCGCGCGGCGTTGAACAATCCACAAAAATCACCCAGGAGCAGATTCTGGCGTGGATCGAGGCTGACAAAGCTAAGACCCCGGCCGCAGCGCGAGAGTTCATTAAGTACACTTCGTTCCATGAACTCCACAACGCGGGTGTAAGCGCTCAGAATCTAAATGACGCTCGTGCGGGTCTGTCCAAAGCCTTGAATGGCTCGGCTCGATGGGCTCCGAAGATCGTAAATCCCGTGGATGTGAACGGAAAGGGCATCCTCTATCGATTCGACATTCGCGACTACTGGGGATACACGCTCATCGATACGTCCAGCCCGGATTTCGATCTCTTTAATACGCTATCCGACGATGACATAGGCTTTGCCGGGGGAAAAGTGGATCGGAATGGCAAGACGCCGCCCCCGGTATTCGAGAACTTCCTGGTTCAACAGAACAAGCTGAAACCAGAAGGAGTTACCCGCGACGAGAAGTTTGCCCGTCTGGCTTGGGCCCGGGTCCTCAGAGGGAACGTGGAAGCTGCGAGTTCCGAATTATCTTCCCCGCCAAATATCGACGGTTTCGTCGGACCGAGGAAAGTCGCCGGCAATAAGCAGGAGTACGTCGACCCAGCAGACCTCAAGTATGTAGAAGCGGCCCAACTGACCTATACGCTCACGCGTCCGGATGTCTACAACGCCATCCTGGCCGTTCCGGGGTACTTCTGGATGTTCGAAACCGAGCTGGGCGTCGATAAATCGAAAGGTATGGACTCGTACGATTACATGGTGACGCAGCGGGCTATTACGATCGATGGGCGTTTCTATTATCGTGCACAGACACCGAACGGCTACTACTGGAAGACGTTCGACATCTTCACGTCGGGCGATACCGATATCGAAAAACAGTACGCCGCGGGAAAGGTGACCATGCCGATGTGGCAGCAGCCGATCCCGAAATTTATTAAGGAGCAAGGTGGCACGACGCCCGAAGACCTTACTTACGTGGCTATGTTACCCCTGGGCACCTACGCCGATGGTAAGTATACCGGACAAGCCGGCGGCCAGGCGTCAGCGGAGGAAGTGATCTGGAGTCTGCCCAACGGACTTCAGGCATATGCAATCTTCGGCGCTTGGGCTCAGCGCCGTGTCGATGCGTTCACTCAGATCGTTCGCGATCCGAGAATTCAAAAGTTCGTGGCCGACAAAACGAATTCCAACCTGACCGGTACTGGTAGAGTCGGTGCTGTCACCGATCAGCGCTTGGGCGTGGCGAGTTGCGCTGGCTGCCACAACGATGGGATGAAGCGCAGCAACAACAACCTCAGGGACTGGCTGGATGAAGGCGGTGCACAAATCCCGCACGGTAACAACGGTGCTGGAGAATGGGTGAACGACCCTGCGACGGTGAAGCGGGTTCGCGAACTCTATAAGCCATCCTCGGAAATGCGGATCAAGATGGAAAACGATCGCCGCATTTTCTTTGCCGCGGAGGCCAAGATCAACGAGGGCATGATCCTCGGCGCAGACAAGAACACTTATGTGGAGCCGATCGTTTGGACCACCGAGTGGGCCCAGAAGCACTATAAGTATCCGGTCGCGAGATCTAACTAATCTTCTAAGTAACAGCCCGCAAAACGGAGCGCGGCGACATCTTTACTTCTCGCAATGAGGGTGCCGCCGCACCCTTTGTAGGCTAGGTTGTTGCTCACCTCATTTAACCTCCCAACACCTGCCTCCTCGAACCCCTCAAGCGCAGAGCAAGCACAAGATAGTCTTATTCCCAAGCGTCATCCATCCACCTCGCTGTGTTCAGTTCTGGCGGTCCGACGCCGTGCAAGAAAGTAGAACAACGCGGAGTAGAAAACGCAACTTCCACCCACCATTACAGTCAGGCTGGCATCGTGAATCCTTCCCAACGTGAGCACGTAGGCTAGAACCGCACCTGGAAGAAGCAAGAACTTGGTTGCCTCAGCCATGGCCTGAAGCCACCGCGTTTGAAGCGCGATGTTTGACAACCAGAACGGCAACAACCCGATCACAACACCTGGGACTACGGACTTGATTGCCGTCCCCATCCTCTGGCTCAAGGTTTCACATCCGATCCCTTTGGGTTTGCACGCAATTTGAAATCTGGTCGAAATCCGGGACAACGACCGCGTACCCCACAAACCGACTTCTCAATCTGCGTCGCGCCGACTTTCGAGCCAAAGCTCCAATCCTAGTTAGCGGATGGTTTGGCGATCTGCGGCTCGGTCGAGCCATGATGACACGTCCAGCAGGTGACGTGGGTGTTCCCGTCACCGAACTTCGCATTGATGTCGCGCACCATCTCGAGCATCATGCGAGCCTTCAACTTTTTGGGCTTGGTATCGAGCGACAAGTCATTCAGATCGTGGCAGTATACGCAGCCGACCCCGAGCGCGAAAGTAATGCCCTGCATCGTAAATTCAACGTTCTGCGCCGTCAGCACTTTGAGATTGGAGGCGCTAACCACCGCCGCTCCTCCCGCCGAGAATGGCGCCACCGGACCCTTGCCGCCGCCTTTGCCTCCCTTGCCGCCGCCCTTACCACCCTTGCCGTCGGCAGCCGCGACAGTGAGCGTGCTGGCAGCCCTGATCAGATACTCGACAACTACGGGAACCTGCGCATCCGTCAGATCCGCACCCTTCGCCTGCATCCGAGTGACTGTGGTGGTCCACCCGTCCTTATCCGCCATCTTGTTCTTGACACGATCGAGCGAGTGGCACGAGGCGCAGACGGTGTTCACGAGGTTCGCGGCAACAGCGTCGGGACTCTTAACGGCGGGAGCCGCGCCATCGGGTGCCTGGGCTAGAATCACGAGTGCAACGAACACGAGGACTCCGCCAACGTTCAAGACGAGCTTATGCATCGACGTAATTATACGCAATGGACAGCATAAGGAAAACGGGCCGCGGCGGCCCTTCGACGGTTCTGACCCGATGGTAAAATGACCCCCATGCGAAAACTGTGGAATCTCTTTTCGATGCTCACTGCGATGGCCATCGTGACCGCAATTATCGTCACAGTCCCGCAAACTCCCCTTAACGCCCAAGGCAAGGGCGGAGGCAAGAATGGTCCTCCGAAGAATCTCAAAGTGCTGACGCCGGAGAACCTCATGGCTCAGATGCAGACTTTTCCGGCCGCGCTCGGCGTCGAGAACCAGGGAGGCTGTAACTTCTGCCACGAGGCGGACCGCTCACTGGACACCAAGCCTGCGAAGGTGAAGGCCCGCCAGATGATTGAGCTGGTAACCGAGATCAACGCGAAGTTTGGTGACGGAAAGATCCACGTCACCTGCTGGACCTGTCATCTCGGCTCAACCATGCCGGAGACCGCCATAAAACTCAAACTTTAGGTCAGGATCTTGTAAGTCAACGCCCGCAAAACGGAGCGGGCGGGCGTCTACATCCCTTCGTTGAGGGTGCCCGCGCGCCCTTTGCGGGCTAGTTAGAACGGCGGCTCCGTTAACGGTGTCGGGCTGCCGCGGTGGCAGGTGAAGCAAGTAACGTGCTGTTTGCCGTCCCCAAAGGTGCCATTGATTGCACGCATCATAATGATCATGCGGCGGGCAGTCGTCTTCTGGACCTTTGCGTCCGAGGAGCGGTCGTCCACGTGGCAATAGGCGCAGGTTCCTTTATCCAAAAGGCCCAACGCCTGTACGAAGGACTGCATGGTGGCCGGCAGGTCGGCTCCTTGGAGTACTTGGACGTTTTTCCCGCCACCTCCTCCACCGCCCTTACCACCGCCCTTGCCGCCACCACCCTTAGCCGGCGGGCCACCGGCAGCCGCGACCGTGAGAGTGCTGGCAGCCCTGGTTAGA
>Ga0207711_10000609_pt1 | contig 36088 bp, 41 predicted proteins | sample KBSS34metaG_FD_184401 | JGI IMG/M metagenome (GOLD analysis project Ga0207711, IMG submission 184401) | Switchgrass rhizosphere microbial communities from Kellogg Biological Station, Michigan, USA - KBS S3-4 metaG (SPAdes) (version 2) | ecosystem: Host-associated > Plants > Roots > Rhizosphere... | reverse complement strand
CACCCTGTTGCTCCACACACTTCCGGCGGATCGTCTAGCACGTCACGCGCGGCAGTGAAGTCGCGCGATGTGGCTGCTTGCATCCGTCGCCCCAAGCGCATAGATGCCCCCGCCTTGGGCCCCGCCACGCGCGGGGCGCCTGGCCTGGTCGGGGCGTAGCGCAGCCTGGTAGCGCATCACACTGGGGGTGTGGGGGTCGCAGGTTCGAATCCTGTCGCCCCGACCAATTATTCTGCATTGTGACGCAAGGTACGACCCCGTTGTGCCTTCGGAGCGGCGAGCTTTGCCTCCGCCTCAGCTTTCTTGAGTGCAGCGAGATCCCGCGTTAGGTTGAAGTTCTCGCAGAACGCATCAAGATGATCTTGACCGGCTCGGTCCTGTCCGATCGCGATGAGCGCCAGCCCCCATGCCAGGTCGGTCTGGCAATAGTTCTCGAGCGAGAATCGCCGAAACTCCATGGCCGATCTGATCTGAAAGAGGTCTGCCAGATCGCCAAGGGTGATGACTTCGTTTAGGTCGGCAATCGCCACATCGAACGACGCTTTGCCGATCTTCGCCACTTGCGGTCCGGAATCGGAACTAGTGAATGAACACCAACTCGGTATGCTTCCCGATGAGTCGATTGGGTCAATGCAAAGATCGAACTCAGCTTTGGAAGCAGTTCGTTTCGACACCAGCCTGCCGCCCTTAATGGCCGGAACAAAGTCGATGGACCAACCCCATCTCGCAGAGAACTGATTGCCCTTCATAACCTCAAACTCAAAGAGTTTGTGGAGATAATGATTTGTCCCGTTCGCCCAGCGAAGAGTGCGGACCCTTTCAAATCCTACAAAACGCACATCGCTTTTCAGAGTGGCCTCAATCGCATCGCCAAATGCCAACATGTCCGTCCTCGCGCATCGCGTTGGAAACGCCATCATCACTCGCCATTCGCGACCTGCAATGGGTTCTTCGTGAACTACCGTGGATCACGGAATTTTTGGGGACATCATATTGAACTGTTGCCTCGTTCGGCCGGCGCAAGTTTGTCGAGAAGTTGAGAAGGCGTGGCCTCGCGATCGCAGCACGTCGCCATTGCCGGCCTTGCCGCTCGAGGTCGGCAAGATCGCGATCGAGCGCGGCCATGAAGTCCTCGCCATTCGCACCCTTGCCGGCGCGCAAGGAAGCCATTCCGGCGGCAATGCGTTCGCGGATGCTAGCCTTGTGCAACGACGGCATCTCGTCGCGCTGCTCGATCAATCGAACCGCCTCGCGGATGACCTCGCCGGCGTTGTCGTAGCGCGCGGACTCCGCCTTTCGACGGACCAGTCTTTCCAGGTCCGGGGTCAGGCTGACGTTTAAGATCGCCTCCTTCTTGATGCGCGAAGCTATCTCGAATGGCGGGGAATCAGAGCGACACAAATCCGAACTTCACCTCCGCAACGAATCCGCCGGGAATGCTGCCGCGCTTTGCCTCGACGCGGCCGACTCGACTGGCCCGCTCGGATCGAACGCGCCAGTCGATTCGATGAAGTCGCGGTTACGGTTGATGGGCGCATGCCACGTCATACTGGGATGCCGACGCCGAATTGCGCGAATTCTGCGGTTGCTCGCCGGCGTAACGCGTGTGCGCGAATCCGCCGAAGGCGGAGCTTCCGTTGTCGGCATTGCCGGGGACCGCTCCGCTGCCGTCCGCGATCAAGTCTTCGCATTCCACGTCGGGCTGGCCCGTCGAGCTGGGCCCGTTTTCGTGCCAATAGCCCTTGCCATGATCCTGGCCTTGTCCCGGCGCCGTCTGGGCGAGCGCGAGCGGTGCCGTGAGCATGACGGCGGCCGCGGCGATCAATCCTGAGATGTGTCGCATATGAACCTCCTCGGGCCCCCGCGCCTGCGTGAGTGGCGCGGAAGGCGTCACGGGTTCATGGCGCTCAGGCAAACCGAGACGCCGTTGCGACGAGTTGAGAAGATCAGGGCAGGGGATCGCGCGGACGTTGGCGCGAACCGTCGTTTGCCGATGGGTTCGGCGGGAGCGACGGCGCCGGCCGGCTCACGATGAACAGCGCGCATCCGGCCATTGCAGTCCCGACACCCAGCGCGAGCCACAGCTCCGGCCGTGCACTCCAGCAGAACAGCGCATAGCCCAGCGCGATGCCCGAGCATGCAAACCATTTCGCCCGCGTCGGGATCGCGCCGTCGCGGCGCCATGCGACCAGTGTCGCTCCGAAACGCGGATGGTCGAGCAGCCATGCTTCGAGCCGCGGTGACGACCTCGCGAAACAGCCGGCGGCGAGAATCAGGAAGATCGTCGTCGGCATCAGCGGCAGCAGCGCGCCGATGAAGCCGAGCGCGACGAACACCAGGCCGAGCCCCAGCCATGCCGCGCGCGACAGGCGATGGCGCGGCGTGCGCGAAGGTTCTGGCGTCACCGGCATGGCCGGGTCCTAGAGGTGCCGCGCGGGGATGGCAAAGCGTCGTGGCGTCAACATGCGCTGAACCTGTTCGTCACCCCGGCCGAAGTGCAGGGGTCCCCATATCCGCGGCGGAAGCCCTCTAGCCTTTTGCTTTTCCCTTGCCCCAAGGTGGACCCCGGCACTCCGGGGTGATGGAGGGATTAGATCTGACGCGGCTCGCGCTACGCCAGCGCCCGCAACGCCGTGACCAGCCGATCGACTTCCTCGACGCGCGTCGCCAGTGCCGGCGTCACGCGCACGCATGAGCCCGAAGCAAGGCCGTCGCGGTGCACGGTGAAGATGCGGTGCGCCTCGAGCAGCCGCCGCGCGAGGCCGACATTGTCGTCATGGCTGGTCTTGCCGCGGAGGCGGAACGACGTGATCGCGCCGGACAGCCGAGGGTCGGCGGGCGTAAGGATCTCGAAACGCTCGTCGCCGCGCAGCGCCTCGGCCCAGCGGTCGCGCAGCGCATGCAGCCGCGCCGCGCGTGCGGCGCCGCCGATCTGCGCCTGGAAGTCGAGTGCCACGGGAATCGTGAGGTGTGCGGCATAGTCGAACGTGCCGATGTGCACGCGCGTGCGGATGTCGCCATCGTCCGCGCCGCCCTCGGCAGGATCGCAGTCGATGTCGCGAATGCGATCGCGGCGGATGTGCAGCGCACCGGTGCCGAGCGGCGCCCCGATCCATTTGTGGAGATTCACGCCGACGAAATCCGCGCCGAGATCGGACAGCACGAAGTCGAGCTGGCCGAAGCTGTGCGCGGCGTCGACGATCGTATCGATGCCGCGCGCTCGCGCCGCATCGGCGATCGCACGCACCGGCAGCACCAGTCCGGTGCGGTGGCTGAGATGGGTGAGCAGTAGCAGTCGCGCGCCGGGATGCGCGGCAAACGCATCGGTGTAGGTTGCGATCAGGTTCGCATAGGTCGCGGGCTCTGGCAGCGTGAGCTTGACCAGCCGCGCGCCGCGCCGTGCCGCGAGTGCCTCGACGCACGCCTGCATCGAATCATAGTCGAGGTCGGCGTAGATCACCGTGTCGCCGGGCTGGAGCCGATTGTAGCCGAGGATCAGTGCGCGCAGTGCCTCGGTCGCGTTGCGCGTGAGCGCGACTTCGTCGGGCGCCACGCCCAGCGCCGCGGCGACGCGCGCGCGCACCGCATCGAGATCGGCGACCATCGTCCGGCGCGCATAGAAGCTCGTATCGCTGTTCACGCGTTTGGTCAGCTGGCGATAGGCGGCGAGTACCGGCCGCGCCATCATGCCCCAATTGCCGTGCTCGAGCTGCACCACGTCGCGCGTGACGTCATATTGCTCGGCGATTCGGTCCCAGCCGGTCTCGAGCGACTGCGATGCGAGCGGAAGGGCTCCGGCGGTCGGCAACGTCCTGCGATCCACTTCCATGCCGTTTCCCCGTCGACGGCGCGATAGCGAACCGACGCGTGATGGGCGAGGGGGCGGACAGAATCCTGGTTCGACTTGAATCCCGCTGACGTCGGCAAGTGCGGTGGCCCGCGATCTGCAGCTTGTGCCGCCGTCCGGCGATCGTTCGGCGCGCGTTGCCGAAACGGCGTCACGCAGTGCTCGGGGCGGATTGAGTCGCGCCCTGCGACGCATTCGTCGCCGCTTCGTCGCTCCGCCGCCGGTTCGCACTGGCCAGGCGCGGCATCGGGCGCGCTTTCGTCGCCGCGGTCGCGGCGTTGCTGCACTGCGCACACATATTCCTAGGGAGGCACCACAGCCGGTCGCGATCGGCACGCTCTCTTCGCGGGTGGCGCTTTCGGCGCCGTCCGCCCCGAACAAGGAATGCTCAAATGCGTAGTATCATGGTTCTTTTCTCCACCGCCGCAACGGTCCTGACCCTGGCGGGCGTTTCGTTCGCGGCATCGCCGGCGCATGCCCAGGAACATCGCTTCACCGGGCCGCGCGTCGAGTTCAACAGCGGCTATGATGCGCTGCACAGTGACGATGGCATCGCCGCGACGCCCAACACGCTCGAGGCGCTGCGCGTCGGCGGCGCGATCGGATATGACGTTGCGGTCGGCAAGGGCGTGGTGATCGGCGCAGAGGCTGGCTTCGGCTATGATATCGCCGGGAGCAAGTCCTACACGCTGAGCACCACCACGGCGCGCGTCACCGGCGGCTATGACCTAGACGTGTCGTTGCGCGCCGGCGTCCAGGTCGGGCCGTCGAGCCTGGTCTATGTCAAGGGCGGGTATACCAACAGCGAGACGCGCGCGAAGCTCACGGTCGGCGGCACAACCGGCACGACGGTCACCAGGCTCAAGAGCCACGACGACGGCTATCGACTCGGCGCGGGCGTCGAGCAGGCGTTCGGCGAGCATGTCTATGCCAAGGCCGAATATCGGTTCAGCGACTATGGCGACGACGTCACGCGCCACCAACTGCTGGTCGGACTCGGGTATCGCTTCTGAATCAATGGCTTGATTTTCGACAGCGGCGGCACGGACAATCAGCGCTGCCGTTTTCGTCTGTCAATCGAGCAGTTGGCGCACCTGTCCCACACGTAGGTACAACTCCCCATGGCGCGAAGCCAGCCAAATCGGTTATTTTACGCGCGAGGCTGAGAGCTGCCGCTCTCGCCTCTTAGGCCACCTTGGACCGGGCGGGACTCCACTTCCGCCCGGTCTTTTTCATGAGCGCCTCATTAGAACATTATCCGATTTGGTTAACGCGAGCGGAGCGAAAAAATGCCTCTCGCCTCGCTGCCGGACCCCGTGCATGATGCGCCGCAACAATCGAGGCGACGAGCGAGCGAGACTGTCCATGATCGATCGAGTGTTCCTGGCCCATCCCCGCAGCATCGGTGAGAGCTATGGCGAGCACGCCGCAACGGCATTCGGGTTCGGCTGGGCGATGCTGTGGGGCGGGCTCGCCTGTATCGTCCATTCGCTGATCCCTGCGCTGTTCGCGCGCACCGCCAGCGACACTGTGAAACGGCTCTATGCGCAGATGCGGGCGCGCCAGCCGGCGTTCGCCGCCACGCCCCCGGCTTTCCACGAGCCGGGCTGGCAGCTCGAATATGAAATCTGAGGGTTTGGGTTCCGCGTGATCCGGCACGTTGCCATTGTCGGCGCGGGATTTTCAGGAACGCTTCAGGCGATCAACCTGCTGCGCCACGAAGGTCCGCGCGCGACACTGATCGAGCGCTCGCCAGTCGCCGGCGAAGGGCTCGCTTATGGCGCCGCGCATCCCAGCCATGTGCTCAACGTCCGCGCGGCGAACATGAGCGCCTTTCCCGACGATCCCAGCCATTTTCAGCGCTGGCTCTCGGCGCAGGGCATTGCCCATCCGGCGACGCAGTTCATCGCGCGGCGCAGCTATGGCGACTATCTCCGCGAGCTGCTGCGCGCGGCGCTCGCGAGCGCGGGCGACCGCTTGACTCTGGTCCGTGCCGGCGTGACCGACATCCGCGAGGCGGATGGCGCGACGCTGACGCTCGACGACGGGCGCACGATCCACGCCGATGCCGCGGTGCTCGCGGTCGGCAATCTCCCGCCACACGATCCGCCGGGGCTCGATGCCGCGACGCTGTCGGACGACCGCTACAAGGGCGACCCTTGGGATCCGAGCGTCAACCAGGGGCTCGGCCCCGACGACACCGTGCTGGTGATCGGCACCGGGCTCACCATGGTCGACGTCGCGCTGATGCTCGACGCGCACGGCTTCGCCGGCCGGATCGTCGCGCTATCGCGGCGCGGGCTGCTGCCGCGTGCGCACGCCGCGGGAGGCGAGTGGCGGCGCATCGACGAGCGACCGCGCACCGTCGCGTCGCAGCTGTTGCGCAATGTCCGCGATCGCGCCCAGGCGATCGGCTGGCGCAACGCCGTCGACGAACTGCGCCCGTTCACGCAGGCGATGTGGGCCAATGCCACCGAGGAGGAGCGCAATCGCTTCCTCAATCACTTGCGGCCGTGGTGGGACGTGCACCGCCATCGGCTCGCGCCCCCGGTGGCGGAGCGGCTGCAGCGCATGATCGATCGCGGGCGACTGTCAGTGGTGGCGGGCAAGACCATGTCGTTCGCTGCCGTCGACGGTGGCGTCGATGTGACGTGGCGCGCGCGCGGCGACGATGTTCCGCAATTGCTGCGCGTGCAGCGCGTGGTCAATTGCACCGGACCGCAAGGCGATCTCGCGCGCACCACCGAGCCGCTGCTCGCGCAGCTGCGCGATCGCGGCGTGATCCGGCCCGACGCGGCGCATCTCGGCATCGACGTCGACGCATCGGCGCAGACGATCGCCACCGATGGCACCAGCAACGCTTGGCTCTACGCGCTCGGGCCGATGACGCGCGGCGCTTTTTGGGAAATCGTTGCGGTGCCCGACATCCGTGCCCAGACTTGGAACGTCGCGCGCCGCCTGTCGAACGCGCATTGGGTGGGCGGCGAGGGGCTCTAAGCCGGATGCGTAAGTGTCGGGATCGGCGTGAACGCACCGTCCACTGCGCCGATCGCGATGAACACGGCCACATAGGTCACGATCGCCGCCGCCACCATCGCCAGCGCGAATGGCTGCGCGCGGTCGGCCGGCACGCGCAACAGCGCCGGTGCACCGAGGTAGAGCAGGTAGAAGCCATAGCCGCCGAACACGCCGAGGAAGACCAGCCCGGGCACCAGCTGGAATGCGCCGGCAAGATAGATGGCAGTCGCCGAATAGGCGGCGAGCTTGATCGCCTGGCGCGAGTCCTTGACGCCGCCGAAGCTCGGCGCAGTACCGGCGATCGCGAAGGCCACGAACAAGGTACCGAGCACCGACAGCACATAGCCGGTGACCGCAGTGGTCAGCGCGGCAATCGGCGTCGGCTTCTGCGTGATGCCGAACGCCCCCCAGCCGAACACCAGGCTGCCCACCGCGCGTGCGACCGGGCCGATCGCGGAAAGCGGCAACACCCAGCCGAGGATCACTTCCTGCGCGCTTTCGCGGTCGGCGTCGATCCGCGGCCATTCGGCGCGCGGGTCGCTCAGCAGCCCGGCAATGCGTGCGATCTTGGTTCGGATAGGCGACGGCAAGGCCAAGCTGTTCTCTCCGCGCGTGAAACGATTGCGGCGCGCCGCATGTGCACCCATATCGCCGCCATGAGTGGCAATGAAACGGTGTGGCACGGCACCACGATCCTCTCCGTGCGCAAGAATGGCAAGGTCGTCGTCGCGGGGGACGGCCAGGTTACCGCAGGCCAGACCGTGATGAAGCCCAATGCGCGCAAAGTGCGGCGGCTGGGCGACGGATCGGTCATCGGCGGTTTCGCCGGCGCGACCGCGGACGCGTTCACCTTGTTCGAGCGACTCGAGGCCAAGCTCGAGCGGCACCACGGCCAGCTAATGCGCGCCGCAGTCGAGCTCGCCAAGGACTGGCGGACCGACAAATATCTCCGCAACCTCGAGGCGATGATGATCGTCGCCGACAAGGAAGTGACGCTGGTGATCACCGGCAACGGCGACGTGCTCGAGCCCGTCGGCGGCGTCGCCGCGATCGGCTCGGGCGGCAACTTCGCGCTCGCCGGCGCGCGGGCGCTGGTCGATTATGAAACCGACGCCGAGACGATCTGCCGCAAGGCGATGAAGATCGCCGCGGAATTGTGCGTGTACACCAACGACCAGCTGACCATCGAGACGCTGGACAGCGCGACCTGATTCCGAAAGTCCTGCTTCGCTCCAGCCTGATACCACAGCCCCAACCTCTCCCCTGAAGGCGGAGGGGCTTTAGAGAAGCCCATGAACGAGAACCTCACTCCCAAGACCATCGTCGCCGCACTCGACGCGCATATCATCGGCCAGACCGACGCCAAAAAGGCGGTCGCGGTCGCGCTACGCAATCGCTGGCGACGGCAGCAGCTCGCGCCGGACTTGCGCGACGAAGTCACGCCCAAGAACATCCTGATGATCGGGCCGACCGGCTGCGGCAAGACCGAGATCAGCCGGCGACTCGCGAAGCTCGCCGACGCGCCGTTCGTCAAGGTCGAGGCGACCAAGTTCACCGAGGTCGGCTATGTCGGCCGCGACGTCGAGCAGATCGCGCGCGATCTCGTCGAGGAAGCGATCCGGCTCGAGAAGGAGCGCCGCCGCGCCAAGGTGAAGGACAAGGCCGAGGAAGCGGCGATGGCCCGCTTGCTCGACGCGCTTACCGGCAAGGATTCGAGCACTGCGACGCGCGAGGCATTCAAGCAGCGCTTCCGTGAAGGCACGCTCGACAACGCCGAAGTCGAAATCGAACTCGAACAGGCGCCGCAGATGCCGTTCGAAGTTCCCGGCGGTCAGGTCGGCATGATCAACTTGAGCGAGATGATGGGCAAGGCGTTCGGCCAGGCGCCGCTCAAGCGCCGCAAGCTGTCGGTGCGCTCGGCGTGGGACAAGCTCGTCGAGGAAGAGGCCGACAAGCGCCTCGACCAGGATGAGGTGAGCCGCCAGGCGCTCGCCGATGCCGAGGCCAATGGCATCGTGTTCATCGACGAAATCGACAAGATCGCCGTCAGCGACGTCCGCGGCGGCTCGGTCAGCCGCGAAGGCGTGCAGCGCGACTTGCTGCCGCTGATCGAAGGCACCACCGTCGCGACCAAATATGGGCCGATGAAGACCGACCACATCTTGTTCATCGCGTCGGGCGCGTTCCACGTCGCCAAGCCGAGCGACCTGCTGCCCGAACTCCAGGGGCGCCTGCCGATCCGCGTCGAGCTGAGCGCGCTGACCGAAGAGGATTTCGTCGCGATCCTGTCGGACACCAAGGCGAGCCTCGTGCAGCAATATGCCGCGCTGCTCGGCACCGAAGGCGTGACGATCGACTTCACGCAGGACGGCATCCGCGCGGTCGCGCGGATCGCCGCCGAAGTGAACGGCCAGATCGAGAACATCGGCGCGCGACGGTTGCAAACGGTGATGGAGAAGCTGCTCGAGGAAGTCAGCTTCAACGCCGAGGAACGCCCCGGCAGCCGGCTGACGATCGACGCCGCCTATGTCGACAGCCAGCTTTCGAGCATTGCCCGCAACACCGATCTCAGCCGTTACGTGCTGTAATCGTTCGATAACTATTGGAGCAGCTTCACGCGCAGATACCAAGCAGCATTGGATTTGGCACGCGGAGGCGCGCAGGCGCGGAGTGCGTTCCGCCGCGTGCGAACGCTATCGGACGGTTCCCGCGCGTCACGCCAAGGCCGTCTTTTCCGCGTCCTCCGCGCCTTCGCGTGAATCAATCAACGCCCGGTCCTGCTATCCCTTCGGCCTGGTATAGGGCGTGAACTTACCCATCCAGCAAGTCGCGCCGGGCACATTCGATCCGCGCACGAGGACCCTGGTATGGTCGCGCTCGCACATCTGCGAGCCATGGTGTTCAACCACCAGCAGCGAATCGTCGCGAAGCCCCGGACAGGCGGCGAGTTCGGTCCGCCAGATCCGTCCGACGTCGTTGTAGAGCAATGTGTCGCCGATGATCTGCGGGCCGTTCAGACCCTGTGTGCTGACGCAGTCGACGGGCTTGCCCGCGGTCCGGCCCTCGAGCGCGGCGGCGAGTTCCTTTGCGTCGCTCGCCTGCGATTTGGCGAGCCGGGCCTCGTCTGCGGCGCAGCCGGCGATCGCCAGCACGCCCGATAGCAGTGCAACATGTCGCATCATCCGTCTCCCAGTCTCAACGGCACATTTATCCGCGCCTCTCATTTACCTGCGCTGTACGGAACGAAATCGCCTAGCAGGCAGGCACCGGTGAAGGCACCGCCGGTCGGGGCCCGCGTGCGCACGGTATCGCCCGCGCAATATTCGTCGCCATGCGTGGAGGTGATCACCGGCGTGTCGCCGTGCGCGAGCCCGTTGCAACTGCCCTGCACGTCGTTGCGATAATAGAAGCGGCGGCCGCCCTCGAACAACAGGGTCGTGTCATAGGTCAGCGTGCCGTTGACGCGGTGGCGCTTGATGCACTTCACCGGCGTCCCCGCGGTGAGCCCCTTGAGCGCATGTTCGAGCCTGGCGTCCTGCCGCTGCTCGGCGGCCAGCGGTGCGGCAACGGCAAGCGCGGCGAGCGCGAGGGGAACGGCGAAACGCGGCATCATACGACTCCTGCAGCCCCCTGCTGGTCCATCATACCGCGGCTAACCGCGAAAATCATCCTTCGCGGCCCGGCGTTTGGCGAGTTCGTCGATGCTGGCGGCGCGCATGAACGGGTTGGTCGCGCGTTCGAGCGCGATCGTCGTCGGCACGGTCGCCTCGCCCGCCGCGCGCGCCGCGTCGACTTGCGCCATGCGCTCGGCGATCGCGATATTGTCGGGTTCGGCGGCGCGCGCATAGCGGCCGTTCGACTGGGTATATTCGTGCGCGCAATAGACTGCGGTGTCGCCCGGCAACGCCTTCAGCCGTGCCATGTTCGCGAACATCTGTGCCGCTGTGCCTTCGAACAGCCGTCCGCAGCCCATTGCGAACAGGGTGTCCCCGACGAACACCGCGCGGTCGTCGGCGAAGTGATAGGCGATATGCCCGGCGGTGTGCGCCGGCACTTCGAGCACGGTCGCAAAATGCGCGCCGAGCTTCACGGTATCGCCTTCGCCGACCAGCCGGTCGGCAGTCGGGATCTTGCCGGCTTCGGCGGCGGGCGCCGTGACCAAGGCGCCCGTCGCGGCCTTGATCGCGGCATTCCCTCCGATGTGATCGCCATGCCAGTGCGTGTTCCAGATCTGGCCGATCCGCCAACCGCGCGCCGCTGCGGCAGCGAGCACAGGCTCGCTCTCCGCAGGATCGACCACCAACGCTTCGCCCGAGTCCGGGTCGTTCACCAGCCAGATGTAATTGTCGCTGAGCGCCGGTATGCGCAAGATTTCGAGCGAATTCACAACGTCACTCCTTCCAGCAGCGCCAAGGCCTCGCGCCCGAGCGCCTCGGTCAGCTTTTGAGCCGGCATCGCGCGCACCAGCGCCGCGGCCTGGCCGGCCCATAGCGGCGAAAAGTCGCCGCGCCCATCGGCCTCGGCGGCGCGGCGCAGCGGCGCGAGCGCGTTCGACGCGAACGGAAAGGCGGGTGCTTCGGTGCGGATCGGGCCAAGCATGTCCATCAGCCGATTTCGGATGCCACGCGCCGCGCGGCCCGAGAGCAGGTTGGTGAAGGCCGTGTCCTCGGCGGCGCGTGTGCCGAGCAATGCGCGGTGCGGCGAGGCGGCCATGCTTTCGGGCGTGGCGAGATAGGCGGTGCCGATCTGCACCGCGCTCGCACCGAGCAGCATTGCCGCGGCGATGCCGCGCGCGTCGACGATCCCGCCGGCGGCGACCACCGGTACCGGCAACTCGCTGCTGAGCTGGCGCACCAGCGCGAGCAGCCCGACCGGGCGATATTCGCCCAGGAACCAGCCGGCATGACCGCCCGCCTCGAACCCCTGCGCGATCACGGCGTCGCAACCTTGCTCGGCGAGCCAGCGACCCTCGGCGGGCGTGGTCGCGTTGCCCAGGATCTTCGCGCCCGACCGCCGCACGCGCCCGAGCAGTTCGGCGTCGGGAAGGCCGAAGTGGAAGCTGACGACTTCGGGCTTCACGCTCTCGACCGCTTCGGCCATCGCTGCGTCGAACGGCCGGCGCAGCGGCGGCATGGCGCCGGGTTCGACACCCTCCTCGTCGTAGAACGGCGTGAGCAGCTTGCGCCATGTCGCCTCATCGGGCGGATCGCCGATCCGGTGGCAGAAGAAATTGAGGTTGAGCGGCCCATTCGAGCGGGCGCGCACCTGTCCGGACTGTTCGACGGCCTGGTCTGCGGTCAGCAGCGCGCACGGCAGCGAACCCAGCGCCCCACCATCGATCGCCGCGACAGCGAGATCGACGCCGCCCGCACCGGCCATCGGCGCCTGGACGATCGGCAGCGCAGCGCCGGTCAGTGCCAGAAAGCGTCGGTCCGGCCAGCCGGCCATCGGCTCACCAGCTCCCGGTGTTGGGCATCGATGTCCAGGGTTCGGCGGGCTCGAGATGCCCGTCCTGGAGCAGTTCGATCGAAATATTATCGGGGGTTCGCACGAACGCCATATGCCCGTCGCGCGGCGGGCGGTTGATCGTCACGCCCGCGTCCATCAGCCGCTGGCAGGTCTCGTAGATATTGTCGACGCGGTAGGCGAGGTGCCCGAAGTTGCGCCCGCCGGTGTATTCCTCCGCCGAACCGTCCGCAGCCGGCCAATTATAGGTCAGCTCGACCTCTGCATCGGGGCTGCCCGGCGGCGCCATGAAAATCAGCGTGAAGCGGCCTTTCTCGCTCTCCATCCGCCGCACTTCGTCGAGACCCAGCAGCTTGAAGAAATTCACTGTCGCGTCGGGATCGGTGACGCGGATCATCGTATGCAGATACTTCATCGCAAGGTCTCCCTGGAACGCCGCTCCAGATAGGTCGGCCGTACGTTCGGCGCCAGCCCAGGCCATCATCCGTTTCGTTGAAACCGTCGCCAAGCGACGTTCCGGCGGGCAGCGACTGGACAGTGACTAACTGCCCCGATAGGAGCCCGCTTATCCGCCGCGCCCGGCTTGGGCCGGTAATATTCCCCGTCGCAAACTGGTGCAATGCGGTCGCGGTGACTGGCGACGTAAAGTCACGGGGCAGGAATAGCGCAATGAAAGAAGTGATTCTCCAGCCCGACTGCACGCGCTGTGCTGCCCTTTGCTGCGTAGCGCTCGCGTTCGATCAGTCGCGGATGTTCGCTATCGACAAGCCGGCGGGGGAGCCATGCCCGAATCTCGATGCCTGCGGCGCCTGCACGATCCATTCCGTCCGCGCCGAGCGCGGGTTTCGCGGATGCATCGACTTCGATTGTTTCGGCGCCGGGCAGCGCGTCACCCAGGAATTCTTCGCCGGCCGCAGCTGGACCGAGGATCGCGCGCTGGTCGGGCCTATGTCGCGCGCGTTCAGTGTGCTGCTGCGCCGCCACGAACAGCTCCTACTGCTCGATCAGGCCGAAGCGCTCGACTTGTCGTCGCAGGATCGCGAGCGCTTGGCTGCGTTGCGCACCCGCCTGGTGGATTCCGGGGTCGCAGTGCCAGGCGAGAAGGATCTCGACGCGCAGCTGACCGCGTTCCTGGCAAGCCTCAGGCGCTATCTGTCGCCCGAAAATTGTGCGAGCGCGACTTCAGCCGCCTTGGCCTGAGCGCTCTCTGGAGCGAGCTTCACCGCCTGCGCCCAGGCGCTCCTCGCTCCCACTTCGTCATTGCCCATCGCGGCGATGTTACCGGCCTCGAGCTGCACCGCCGGATCGCCGGCACCGCGCTTGAGCGCCTCGGCGATGTCGGTCTTGGCGCGCGCGAGATCACCGCTGCGCCGCGCGAGCGTCGCGGACAGCAGCCAGCCGAGCGCATCACCGGGAGCAAGGCTGGTGGCGGCGTCGAGATCGGCGCGCGCCCCGGCCAGGTCGCCCGCAGCGACCAGGGTGCGTGCGCGGTCGAGCCGCGCTTCGCCGAGCGCGGCATCCTTGAGCCGGCCCGGCGCGAGCGCGGCTTCGATCGCCGTGCGCGCCTTTGCCGCGTCGCCGCTCGCGAGCCAGGCATTGCCCGCCTGCGCCCAGAGATTGTCCGCGCGCACGTCTTTCGCCGCTTCGGCGTCGCGCGCGGCTTCCTCGAACGCGCGCGCGGCATCGGCCCAGCGATTCTGGTTGGCATAGGCGACCGCGAGGCATTGCTCGGCGAGCATGCCCCCGCCGGCGAGCTTCCATTCGGTCGCCTTGAGCATGCCCTTGACAGGGCTGCTCGTCGCGAGCTCGAAGCAACTCTTGTACCGCTTGTCGGCGTCCTGCATCGCCGGACCACTCGCCGCCTGCAGCGCCAAAAGCAACAACATCATCACGCGCACGATTCCTCGACCGCCCGGATCAGCTGCGCGATGTCGGCATCGCGCGACAGCCGGTGGTCGCCGTCCTTGATCAGCGTGACCTGCACATCGTCTGAACGCAGCAGCCGTGCCAGTGTGGCGCTGTGCTCCCACGGCACGTCGCTATCGCGCATGCCGTGGAGCAGCCGAACCCGGCAATCGAGGTCGATCGGCGCGGTCATCACGCGATTGGCCTCGCCCGATTCCCATAAAGCGCCGGTGTAGATCGTCGGCTGATCGCCATAGGGATTGGCGCGCTCGAGCCGGCCATGCCGGCGCAGCACTGCCTTCTCCTCGGGAGTGAAGCCCCAGCCGGTGAAGTCGGGCGCCGCGGCGACCCCGACCAGCCCGGCGATCCGGTCGCGCCTGGCGAGCGCGACGAGCAGCATCAGCCAGCCGCCCATCGACGAACCGACCAGCACTGCGCGCCCGTGCGCGACATGGTCGAGGATCCACAGCACGTCGTCGCGCCAGCCGGCGAGACTCTGGTCCTCGAAATTGCCGGGGCTCTCGCCGCAGCCACGATAGTCGAAGCGCACGAAGCCGCGGCCCTGCGCCTGCGCCCAGGCTTCGAGCGCGAGCGCCTTGGTTCCCGCCATGTCCGATGCATAGCCGGGCAGGAAAACGATCGTCGGCCCGGCTCCGAGCGTAGCGCGATAGGCGAGGGGTTCGGTCATGCGATTGCGTCCTAGGCCGGTTGCGTGCGACCGGGAAGTTGCGCCATGGCGGGAACGAAAGGGAGCGACGGATGACTGAGCGCAAGCCGCCTGAATGCTGGCTCACCGACATGGACGGCGTGCTGGTGCACGAGGGCCAGGCGCTCCCGGGCGCCGCCGCGTTCCTCGCGCGCCTGATCGAGCGAGAGCGCCGTTTCCTCGTGCTCACCAACAATTCGATCTTCACGCCGCGCGATCTGGCGGCGCGGCTCGCGCATTCCGGGCTGCACGTGCCCGAGGGATCGATCTGGACCTCGGCGCTCGCGACGGCCGATTTCCTCGCCTCGCAGCAGCCGAACGGTTCGGCGTTCGTGATCGGCGAGGCCGGGCTCACCACCGCGCTGCACGAAGTCGGCTATACGCTGACCGAAACCGACCCCGACTATGTCGTGCTCGGCGAGACGCGCTCGGTGTCGTTCACGGCGATCACCAAGGCGGTCCGGCTAGTGCTCGGCGGTGCGCGCTTCATTGCGACCAATCCCGACGTCACTTCGCCTTCGGCCGAGGGCCCGCTTCCCGCGACGGGCTCGGTCGCGGCGATGATCACCAAGGCGACCGGCGCGCAGCCCTATTTCGTCGGCAAGCCCAACCCGATGATGTTCCGCAGCGCGATGGACCGGATCGACGCGCATTCGCAGAGCACGGTGATGATCGGCGACCGCATGGACACCGATGTGATCGCCGGAATCGAGGCCGGGCTCGAGACCATCCTCGTGCTGACGGGCTCGACCAAGGCGGCGGACATCGCGCGGTTCCCCTATCGGCCGAGCCGGGTGCTTGATTCGATCGGGGATGTGGTGAGGTTGGTTTAGTCAAAACGCCGCACTCTCTTTCTCCCCTCCCTGCAAGGGAGGGGCTGGGGGTGGGTGCCGCCGAGGCACTCGGCGGCCTTTTCCAGAACGTAAGTGGCGGCGCCTTCGGGATTCGTCAGGACCTCTGTGTTCCACAAGCGGATGATCGTCCACCCTTGGCCCCGGAGGAAAGCCGTGCGGTGCTCGTCGTATTCGAGCTGTTCCAGATGATGACTGCCATCGAACTCGACGCCAAGTCTCGCCTGCCGGCAGGCGAGATCAATAACGAACGGCGGAACGGAACACTGTCTTGTGAACTTTGGCCGGAAGCGAGAAAGCAATGGCCACAATGCCCGCTCCGCTTCCGTCGGATTGCTTCTCATCTCGCGCGCGCGAGCCGTCAGGCGTTTCGGTATCCGTCGTTGCATGGGGCAACCTTCACTTGGCGCACGATGTGCGCCACCCACCCCTAGCCCCTCCCTTGCAGGGAGGGGGAAAGGACGCCTCGAAAACGGACTATTCCCTCAAATCCCCAGCACAGCGTATCCCACCGGGCCGGATCGCATCGCCGCGGCGCCACGATTTTCACGGGCACAGGGCGATCTTCGATCACACCGCGGCGTACACCACCCGGTTGCGCCCGGCCTTCTTTGCGGCATACATCGCCTCGTCCGCCCGTTCGATCAGCGTCTTGGCGTCTTCCTTGGGGCGCAGCGTCGCCACGCCGACGGACAAGGTGATGACTCCGACTTCCTTTCCGTCGCCGCGGTGCTTCAGCACCCGACTGCTCAACACTTCGCAGAAGCCGCGAACGGTCGCCAGCGCTTCGGCCGCGTCATGCCGCGGTAGCAGCACGACGAACTCTTCGCCGCCGAAGCGTGCCGGAAAACCGGCCGGATCGAAATATTTCGCCATGCGGCTTGCGACATAGCGAAGCACTTCGTCGCCGAGCTTGTGACCCCAAGTGTCGTTGAATTTCTTGAAGTGATCGATGTCGCAAAACGCCAGAGCCAGCGGCTGCTTCGACGTCGTCGCGGCCTCGACGGCTTCGGCCAGCTTGCTGTCGAACGTCCGGCGGTTGGGCAAGGACGTCAGCGCATCGGTGCTGCTCTCCTGCCGCGCTTTCTCCAGATCGCCGCGCACTTCCGACAATTCGGCACTCGCGCTCGCCAGGCTTGCTTCGAGCATGGCGGTGCGCTTCGACATCGACTGCGTCTGCGCCACGAGATTGCCGATGATCGCCGCCGCCTCGGTGCCGAGATCGAGCGCGCCGAGGTGCGTCGCTCCGTCGGTCAGCGACGCCGAATAGGAAGCCGCATTTCCCGCTGCTTCCTCGGCCGCGCCGATCATGGTCGCGATCTGCCGATCGAGATTCGCCATGTGGCGCGCGACGTCGATCTGGCCGGGCGGTGGGCCGGCCTCGTCGCAGATGGATTGAAAGGCCTCCGCGTCGATCCGGTCCGATTGGGCCAACGCCCGTTCGAACGCGCGGCAGACTTTGGGGTCGGAACGCGTCACATAGCGGTGGCAGACTTCGTAATTCTCGGGCGATGCGTCGACGCCCGCCGCCTTGATGATCTCACCGACCCGCTCGATGATGTCAGATTGCCGCATCGATCAACCTTACGGCCACAAGGGTGAAAACGCAGTTAGCAAATCCAGCCGGAAAGCAGATGTTTTGACGCCCTGAGGGAAGGGGGGAGGGGGCAAGTCGAAAACGGATACTTCCCTCAAATCCCCCCGCTGAACGTGTCGCACTGCGCCGGATCACCGGTTTCCATGCCCTTGCGCAGCCATTTCATGCGCTGCGCCGAGCTGCCATGGGTAAAGCTGTCGGGCACCACATTGCCCTGGCTCTCGCGCTGGAGCGTGTCGTCGCCGATCGCGTTCGCCGCGGTCATGCCTTCCTCGACGTCGCCAGGATCGAGCCGGTCCCTGTTGAGCGCGGCCCATACGCCGGCGTAGCAATCGGCCTGGAGCTCGAGCCGCACCGAAGCGGCATTGCCGCCGCGCTCGTCGCCCGAGCGCTGCACGCGTGCGACTTGCTCCGAGGTACCGAGCAGGTTCTGTATGTGATGGCCGAACTCGTGCGCGATCACATAGTCCTGCGCGAAATCGCCCTTGGCGCCGAAGCGACTGGCGAGTTCCTGGAAAAAGCTCGTGTCGAGATAGATGCCCTGGTCGCCCGGGCAATAGAAGGGGCCCATCGCCGACTGCGCCGCGCCGCATGCCGAGCGGCCGCCGCCGGCGTAGAACACCAGCTTGGGATTCTCGAAGCGCTGGCCGTTTCGCGCGAACACCGCCGACCAGGTCTTGTCGGCCGAGCTGAACGCATTGCACGCGGCCAGGCTCGACGCGTCGACACGGCATGATTTCGCCACGCCGCCGCCGCTGGCGGGCGATTCCTGGCGCGCGACCGGACCGCCCACCTGCTGGCCGCCGCCCAGCATCTGCAGGCCTCCGCCGAACAGCACGAATGCGCCGATCAGCACCGCGACGCCCAGGCAGCCGAAGCGACTCGCCACCAACGGCAGCAGCGAGAAGATCAATCCACCGCCGCCGCCGCCGAACCCGCCGCCGAAGCTCCGCCCGCGCTGGTCCTCAACATTGATGTTGTCGTCGAAATCGTCGAGCCGCATGGCTTCCTCGCTGCTGGTTCGAATCCATAATGCCCGAGCCATCGCCGCGTTGCACGCTTTCGCATTGCCGCGTCACACAAGCTGCGCCACAGCGAGCCATGGCCGAAGCCGACTCACGTTCGCATATCCGCCGCCACGCCGACGGGCTGCCGCTTCCCGATTGCGTCACGCTGGTGCTTCAGGGCGGGGGTGCGCTCGGCAGCTACCAGGCGGGCGTGATCGAAGCGCTCGGCGAAACCGGAATAGAAATCGACTGGGTTGCGGGCATTTCGATCGGCGCCGTCAACGCCGCAATCTTCGCCGGCAATCCGAGCGAGCGCCGCGTCGAGCGGCTGCGCGAATTCTGGAACACAGTAACCAGCGCGCTCCCCAGCTTCCCGCTTCCGATGGGCGATCAGGCGCGCGAATGGCTGCACGAATGGTCGGCGGGAGCAGTGCTGTGGGGCGGCGTCCCGGGCTTCTTCACGCCGCGCATCTTTCCGCCGAACTTCGCCACGCCTGGCAGTCCCGAAGCGCTCAGCTTCTACGACAGCGCGCCGCTCCGGGCCACGCTCGATCGGGTGATCGACTGGGACCTGCTCAACAGCGGTGCGGTGCGGCTGTCGGTCGGCGCGGTCGATGTCGAAAGCGGCAACTTCCGCTATTTCGACACCAGCGAGATGCGACTCGACGCGCGCCACATCATGGCGTCGGGCGCGTTGCCGCCTGGCCTGCCGCCGGTCGAGATCGACGGACGCTTCTACTGGGATGGCGGCCTCGTCTCGAACACGCCGCTGACGCATGTCATGGACAATCAATATGGCGAGATGCTGGTGTTCCAGGTCGATCTCTTCTCGTCGGAAGACGATCTCCCGCGCACCATCACCGACGTGATCGCGCGCGAGAAGGAGATCCGCTATTCGAGCCGCACGCGGCAGATCTCGGCCGAGCGCATGCGCCGCCGGCAGGACCGCCAGGCGATGCGGCGCGTGCTCGACAAGCTGCCGCCCGAGCTGGCCGACGACCCCGATGTCGCCGATCTGCGCGCGCGCTCGGCCGAACTGCCGGTGAGCCTCGTGCACCTGATCTATCGCGCACATGAATGGGAAGGCGGCGCACGCGATTTCGAGTTTTCGGCGCAGTCGATGGGCGAGCATTGGTCGGCCGGCCAGGCCGCGGTCGCGCAGACCATGGCGCACGCGCAACTGCTCGCCGAAAATATCCTCGACGGCCGGACGGCCGCGTTCGATCTCACCAAAAAACCCCCTCCGCCGTCGCGCTGAGCCGCACGGCGCCCCAAGCGAAAGGATCGACCATGTTCCTCAAGGGCAAGACCGCGATTGTCACCGGTTCGACTTCGGGCATCGGGCTCGCTTATGCCCAGGCGTTCGCGCGCGAGGGCGCGGCGGTAATGATCAATGGCTTCGGCGACGCCGCGGCAATCGAAATCGAGCGCGCCAGGCTCGCGGAAATGTCGGGCGCGGCCGCGCTCTACGACGCCGCCGACATGACCAAGCCCGACCAGATCGCGGCGATGGTCGAGCGCGCGGCGAACGAGCTCGGCAGCGTCGACATCATTGTCAACAACGCCGGCATCCAGCACGTCAGCCCGATCGAGGATTTCCCGGTCGAGAAGTATGATGCGATCATTGCGATCAACCTGTCTTCGGCGTGGCACATGACGCGTGCGGCGATCCCGCACATGAAGGCGAAGAAATGGGGGCGCGTGATCTCGACCGCCTCGGCGCACAGCCTCGTCGCGAGCCCGAACAAGACCGCCTATGTCATGGCCAAGCACGGCATCGCCGGGCTCACCAAAACCGTCGCGCTCGAAGTCGCGACGTTCGGCATCACGGTAAATGCGATCAGCCCTGGCTATGTCTGGACGCCGCTGGTCGAGAACCAGATCCCCGACACGATGAAGACGCGCGGGCTGACCCGCGAGCAGGTGATCAACGACGTGCTGCTCGACGCCCAGCCGACCAAGCAGTTCGTCACGTCCGAACAGGTCGCCGCGCTCGCGCTGTACTTGTGCCGCGACGAGGCGGCGCAGATCACGGGTGCGAACCTGTCGATCGACGGCGGGTGGACGGCGGCCTAGGCGGATCGGGGTCAGCCACGGTACATCGGGCCAGCGCCGGGCCCATTTCGACGGCAAGACTTGCGGCGCGAGAGATATGGGCAGCGGGCGTTCGCCGCGAATCAGTCCGTCCTCGTGTTTCCGCCGAACCAGGCCTCCGCCGTTTCGCCCGCAGTGCCAGCCGCGATCTTGACGGCGAGCTTCCATTCATATCCGAACGGATCCACGCAGGTGAAGGTCCGCTCGCCCCAGGGCTGGTCCTGCAACGGGCCAGTGATCTCCGCCCCGTGCGCGACGAAATAATCGTAGGTCTCCTGCAGGTCGGCGACTTCGAGGCCGATGACGCAGCCGAGCCCGCGCGGCCCGGCCTTGATCATTCTTTCGCGATCGCTGTCCGGAAAGGGCAAGCCGATCAGCGCATCGAGGATCAGGTGAAAGCCTTCCCGGAGCAACACTGCGAGCACCGGTACTCCCGAAGCGCCCGGAACCATGGCGATCTGATCAAAGCCGAGTCCCTGATAGAATGCACTGGCTCGTGCGACGTCAGGAACCCGGATACCGAGCTTCACTTCGCGCATTCGAGTCCTCCATCGATGGGAGCGCATAGACGCATCACCGCGAGCTGGCGCAAGAGCATCTGCGAACCTGATCCTCGGCTCTGCCGACGAACGCGCGGCGCGGGTTCCGCAACAATACGCCGCGCGATTACCTGTGGGGTAATCGCTTCGCCTCCGCCGCGCTGGCATTTGCGCATCAGCAACGGAAGGAGAATTGTCATGATTTCGTCACGCTGCGCTGTCGCATCTCAGCCTCTTTGCCAGGAGACGGCCACTGTCGCGATCGGCGGCGGCCATTCGCTGTTCGTGCGCGATTGTGGGGGAGGGCCACCGGTCCTGTTTCTCGCGGGATGGGGCATGGACGGCAGCTCCTGGGGGCCGACCATGGCCGCGCTCAACAGCCATGGCGTGCGTGCAGTCGCCTACGATCGCCGCGGTCATGGTCGCTCGACCGACCCCGACCGCCTCGACTACGACTTGCTGGCGGATGATCTCGCGGAGATCCTCTGGGCGAAGGACCTGCGCGACGTGACGATCGTGGCGCATTCGGGCGCGGTCGGAGAGGTCCTGCGCTATCTGGCACGCTATGGCGACGCCCGGATCGCCCATTTGGTCCTCGTCGGCCCGGCGGGACCTTGCCTGCACCAGGCACCGGACAATCCAGACGGCCTGACGCTCGACGCGATCGAGGCAGTCCTGCTCGAGCAACGCACGAACCTGTCGGGCTGGATCGAAGCCAATCTCGCGCCGTTCGCGCCGCAGGCGAGCCGTCCGGCCCTGGACCGAGTTGCGCAGGCGGTTATGCAGTGCTCGCACCGCGCGCTGCTCGAGTATCAGAGAGAGATATTCGTCACGGACATGCGCGACGAAGCACGCGCGGTGCGCCGGCCGGTCACGATCATCCACGGCGACCGGGACGTATCGGCCCCGCTCGCGCGTACCGGCGAGCGCTTCGCCGCACTCATTCCCGAGGCGCGGCTGATAGTCTACCCCGGGGCGGGGCATGGATTGATGCTGACTCATATCGAGCGACTCGCCCGCGACATCGCCAGCTGTGTCAGGTCCCGGATGCACGCAAGGGAGGAATGCTGAGATGCGGGCCGGCGGCGCATCCGCTTCGAGCGACTCGATAGGCGACATCCTGCGACGCTGGCGCGCGCAGCGGCGCCTCAGCCAGATGGATCTGGCGCTGGATGCGGAGGTTTCGTCGCGCCATCTCAGTTTCGTCGAAAGCGGGCGCTCGGCCGCGAGCCGCGAACTGCTCAACCGGCTCGCCGAGCACCTGCGAATGCCGCTCCGGGCGCGCAACCGCCTGCTGCTGGCGGGCGGCTATGCCCCCGAATATGGCGAGGCACCGCTCTCCGCGCCCGAGCTGGACCAGGCCCGCGCGACAGTGCTTTCGGTGCTCAGCGCGCAGGAGCCCTTCCCCGCGCTCGCGGTCGACCGTCACTGGAACATCCTGCATGCCAATCTCGGCCTCACGCGGCTCCTCGCCGGAGTCGACGCGGCGCTGCTCGCGCCGCCCGCCAACGCGTTGCGGATCGGCCTTCACCCGCAAGGACTTGCGCTGCAGATCGAGAACCTCGGCGAGTGGCGCGCGCATCTGCTGGAGCGCTTGCGTCGCCAGGCGGACGACACGCTCGACCCCGAGATCGAGGCGCTGCTCGACGAGCTGAAAACCTATCCTTCGCCGCCGCACGGCCCTGCGATCGCGAATTTCGCCGCCGGGGCGGTCGCCGTCCCGCTCGTGTTGCGGGCCAGCGCAGAAAGACCGCGCCTGCGGCTCCTGTCGACAACCACGCTGTTCGGAACCGCCACGCAGGTCACGCTGGCGGAGCTTGCGGTGGAATGTTTCTATCCGGCGGATCCGGCGACGCGCGACTATTTGCTTCGGCAAGCACCGAGCTGACTCGCAGGTATTTGCGCTGATTGAGGTAGAGGGTGGCAGCGCGAGCGAGCGCCTCTGCGTTCGTCAACGGAAAAGGGGGCCGACATTGCTGCCAGCCCCCGTGTCGCCGGACTTCGGCTGCCTGCCCCGGGGGGCTGGCGGCCTGGTTTCGGCGGCTGCTCCACTCGCGCCGGAAGGGCGGCGAGCTTCGCATCCGGTCATCGGGGGCCGGTTGCCGTTCGGGCGAACGGCGCGCCGGTCCACGATGGCCTGCTTCGCAGTGCCCGGAGGCAGCTTCGAAGCGCGGTCGGTCCGGCCATCTCCCGGACCTGCCTTCGTCACCGGTGCTTGCACACCGCCTTCGAACGGCCGGCCCCTGATTGGCTCGACGACCCCGGATCTTTCCCTCAGCGGTTTCCTTGCGGCACCAACTTCGGTCCAGAGCCTTGTAAGTTCTTGGTTCCGCTTCGGTTTCCCTCTGCCTCACCGCCTTCTTACAGGTCTGATCCTCTCACTCCCCGCGAGTCGCGCCAAGTCGCAAACCGCGCCCCGGGGCTGTTGATAACGTGAATAACGGGGACAGATCGGCGGCTCAGGCGCCGGGCCGCCAATCGGGCGCGGCCATCTCGAATCCGGCGAATTCGAAACCGGGAACGACGACGCAGCTCACCAACACCCAGCCATGGACTGCGTCCGCCGCCTGCCAGCGATTCGCCGGGATCAGTGCCTGCGCGCTATCGCCGCCGAGCACGTCTCCGCCAAGCCTTATTGTTTCCCAGCCGCTCGAATCTTCGTGCGCCAGCTTCAGGTCGATCGCACTGCCGGCATGCCACAACCACAGTTCGGCGGCGTCCACCCGGTGCCAATGCGAGCCATGGCCCTGCTCGAGCAGGTACAGGATCGCGGTGCCGCTCGAGCGTGCTCCGGGCGCGGTGCCGGCGCGCCATGTCTCGCGATACCAGCCGCCTTCGGGATGCGGCGCGAGCCCCAATCTGGCGATGATTCGATGTGCCTCGTCCATTGCTTCCCTTGCAACTCCGCAACAAGCAGCGCGTTGGACGCCGGTTATTCCAAGGTCCCGGGAGATTTGTCATGCGTAAGTTGTTCCTGGCGTTCGTCGCCGTCTCGCTCGCGGTGCCGCCGACGCTGATGCTCGACAGCGCCCCTGCGGCCGCGAAAAAGCACCGCCACAATTATGCCTATCGCGAATGGCGCGGCCGCGACGGTCGCGTCTATTGCCGCAAGCCCGACGGCACCACCGGGCTGGTGCTCGGCGGCATCGGCGGCGCGCTGATCGGCCGTTCGATCGACACCAGCGGCGACCGCACCGCGGGCACCGTGCTCGGCGCGCTCGGCGGCGCGCTCGCAGGCCGTGCGATCGAGCGCGGCGGCGAGCCGCGCTGCCGTTGATCGGGCTGCGACTCTGACGTTTATCGGCTAGGGACGCACATGCTGCGCGTCCTCACGCTTTCCTCGCTGTTTCCCGACGCCAGCCGCCCCCATTTCGGGATCTTCGTCGAGCAGCAGGCGCGCGGACTCGCCGGTTTCCGCGATGTCGAGGTGCGCGTGGTGGCGCCGCTGGGCGTTCCGCCATGGCCGCTGTCCAGGCTCGTGCGCTATCGCGCGCTCGACGCGCCGCCCGCGCACGAAATATGGCGCGGGCTCGACGTGCGCCGGCCGCGCTTCGTCGACCTCCCCGCCACTGGCGGACGCTTCCACGCGTCGCTGCTTGCGCATGCGCTCGTGCCGTTGCTCGAACGCCTCCGCCGCGAGTTCCCGTTCGACTTGATCGATGCCGAATTCTTCTTCCCCGACGGGCCGGCCGCCATTTCGCTCGGCCGGCGCTTTGGCGTGCCGGTCTCGATCAAGGCGCGCGGCGGTGACATCGACCGCTGGGGGCGCAAGCCGGGCCTCGGCGCGCAAATGGTCGCCGCCGGCCAGGCAGCTGATGGGCTGCTCGCGGTATCCGAATCGATGCGGCGCGAGATGATCGCGATGGGGCTGCCCGACCATATCGAAGTGAGTGCGACGGGCGTCGACCAGCGCCGCTTCGCGCCGCGCGACCGCGCCGCCGCCAAGGCGGCGTTCGGCGTGTCGGGCCCGCTGGTGGTGTCGCTCGGTGCCCTGATCCCGCTCAAGGGTCACGACATCACGATCGACGCCGTCGCGGCGCTGCCCGGCGTCTCGTTACTCATCGCCGGGCAAGGCCCCGAGCAGGCAAGACTTCAGGCGCGGATCGCACGGCTCGGGCTCGGCGATCGCAGCCGGCTGCTCGGCCCGGTGCCACACGCCGAGGTCCCCGACCTTCTCGCTGCGGCGGACGTGATGGCGCTTGCCTCGTCGTCGGAAGGGCTCGCCAATGCCTGGGTCGAATCGCTCGCCAGCGGCACGCCGATCGTAATTCCCGACGTCGGTGGCGCGCGCGAAGTGCTGCTCGACGAGCGCGCTGGCCGGATCGTCGAGCGCACTCCCGAGGCATTCCGCGTCGCGATCGCGGCGCTGCTCGCCGATCCGCCGCCGCCGGATCAGGTCGCCCAGGCGGCGCGGCGCTTCACCTGGGAAGCGAACGCGCAGCATCTGCGCGGCCATTTCCAGCGCCTGGTCGAGCGCCATCATGCCAGGTGATTGACATTAGTAATACACACTCCGACATTGGCGGCACATTCGAGGAGTGCCGGCGATGGGCAAGAAGAAGGACAACAAGGAAAAAAAGGTCAGGCTGCCTAAGGAAGTCGCCGGCGTGAAAGTGCCCAAGGCGCTGCGCAAGAAGGGCGAGCAGCTGGCCGACCTGGCGCGCAACCCGCTGGTCGCGGAGATCGCCGCGGTCGGCCTCACCGCGGTCGCGGCCGCATTGCGCGAGAGCGCGAAGGTCAAGGCCGCGGGCGCCAAGGCGAGCGAAGCGGCGGCCACCGCCGAGAAACATGTCGCCGAAACCGTGAAGGAAGCGGTGAAGGAAGCGAAGCCCGCCTTTGCCGATATCGCCAATCTCGCCCTCGCCGCGGCAACCCAGGGCATCCAGGCCTTCGCCAACGCCGCGCGCGAGAAGGCGGAGGAAGCGAAGCGCAACGGCGAAACCGCGCATTAGGCGGCGGCGCGCAGCGGTGACAGACGACGCCACTGCATGTGCAGCTGGCTGGATGGGCAAGCTGCTCGTCATTTCCAGTTTGTCGCTCACATCATGCTGGTCCCTCACGGGGGACGTGTCGTTTGAAGAGTGCGCGTGGGCGAACGCACCCGACGGCAGGACCCACGCCATCCTGACCGAGACCAATGGTGGAGCGACTACTGCGTTCGGCTATCTGGTCGACCTTCATCCTTCCGATCATCATGGCGAAAAGCCGGTGCGCGTTGCCGATCTCTATCGCGTTTCGAGCGACTGCGACTACGGGCTGGACATGGAATGGATCGACGCAAACACCTTAGCACTGCGGTTCGACACTGCTGCCCAAATGAAGATAGCCAAGGCAGCGCTAGTAGGCGGCAAGCGAATCCGCGTGGTGGTCAAGAGGGGCGTGGAAGCGAGTGACGCCAATCCCTGTCGCGGCATGATCGGACGTCCGCGAAACAACTGACGATAGCAAACCTGAGCGTCGACCCTCCCATTTTGTCGGCTTCGCGCGGGGATCTCCGGCCGTCGCGAAAGGGCAGCGATGACAATACGTAATCCGCGCCATTGGCAGGCGCGCCCTCCGCGGCGCAGCCAGTGATCGAGATCGCGGCCAGCGCGCGGGGCGAGGTGAGGTGCCGCGCGCGCGTCGCGCCCTCGGCCACCGCTACGCAGGATTTCCGCCATGATCGAATTCGAGTCGCCCAGCCGCCGCGACCTGCTGACCGCCATCGGCAAGGCCGGGGGCGCCGTCGCGCTCTACCAGGCCATGACCGCGTTGGGCCACGCCGCGCCGTCGCAGTTCGCCGGTCCGCCCAAGCTCTCGGGTGCGCGTCCCGGCGCCTCGGTGATCGTGCTCGGTTCGGGGCTCGCGGGCATGGTGGCCGCTTACGAGCTGATCAAGGCGGGCTACAAGGTCAGCATTCTCGAATATCAGAACCGCCCCGGCGGCCGGAACTATACGGTGCGCGGCGGCGACGTGATCAAGGAAGTTGGCGGCGCCGTCCAGCAGGTCAAGTTCGCGCCCGGCAATTATCTCAACCCCGGCCCGTGGCGCATTCCCTTCCACCACCAGGCGTTGCTGCATTATTGCCAGGAACTGGGCGTCGCGCTCGAACCGTTCATCCAGATCAACCTCAACGGCTATCTCCACACCGACAAGGCCTATGGCGGCAAGCCGCAGCGGATTGCCGAGGCCGGCGTCGACTTCAAGGGCCATGTCGCCGAATTGCTGGCGAAGGCGCTGAACAAGAATGCGCTCGACGATGCCGTCAGCGCGGAAGACAAGCAAAAGCTGCTCGAGGCGATGCGCGGCTGGGGCGTGCTCGACAAGAACATGACCTACACCTCGAGCCTCCAGGCGTCGGCGCAGCGCGGCTATGATCGTCCGCCGGGCGGCGGCGTCAACGGCGCGCCGACCCCGTCGCAGGTCGCGGGCCTCCCGGACGTGCTCGAACCGCGCGTCTGGCAGACGGTCAGCGGATTCTTCAACCGCACCCAGCAGCTCACCATGTTCCAACCGGTCGGCGGCATCGACATGATCGGCAAGGCCTTCGCCAAGCGGCTCGCCGGCAAGATCAAGTACAACAGCAAGGTCACCAAGATCGCCCAGAACGACAGCGGCGTGACCATTTCCTATGAGGACGTCGCAACCGGCGCGAAGAGCGTGGCTGCCGCCGACTTCTGCGTCTGCACCATCCCGTTGCCGATCCTCAGCCAGATCGAAGTCCAGGTCTCGGACGCCAAGCAGGCCGCGATCAAGAACCTGCCCTATCATTCGTCGTGCAAGGTCGGCCTCGAAATGAAGCGCCGCTTCTGGGAGCAGGACGAGCAGATCTACGGCGGGCACAGCTATACCACCCAGTCGATTTCGGAAATCGCCTATCCCAGCTATGGTTTTTTCAAGCCCGGCCCGGCGGTCATGCTCGGCGCCTATGCCGGTGGCGCCGCGGCCTATCAGTTCGCAGGCATGACGCCCGAGCAACGCATCGAGGAAGCGCTCAGGCAGGGATCGGTGTTCCACAAGCAATATCGCGAGGAGTTCTCCAACGGCGTCGCCGTGTCCTGGAGCCGCCTGCCCTGGATCACTGCCTGCGCGTCGAGCTGGACCGAGGATCTGCGCAAGGTCCATTACCAGAACCTCGTCTCGCTCGACGGCCGCGTGGTGCTCGCCGGCGAGCATTGCTCCTATATCGGCGCCTGGATGGAAGCCGCACTGCTCTCGTCGATCGACGCGATCACGCGGCTCCACCAGCGGGCGGTCGCGGCATGATCGCGCCGCGGCGGCTCCGGCCCTGGGCAGTCGCTGCCGGTGCCGTGATCCTGCTGAGCGCCGGGGCCAGGGCGCCGGCGCAATCGACCGGCGATACTGCCGGCACCGGTTCGGCGACGGCAAACTCGACCACGGGCGAGCAGACCTATCGCGAAATCTGCCAGGCCTGCCACATGGCCAATGCCGAAGGCGGCACCGGTGCGGCCAGGATCCCCGCGCTCGCCGCCAATCCCCATTTGGCCGACGCGGACTTCGTGCTGGGTCGGGTGCTGCACGGACAGGGTGGAATGCCGGCGTTCGCCGAGATGCTGTCCCCAGAGCAGATCGCAGGCGTGGTCATGTATGTCCGCACGCATTTCGGCAACGCCTATCCGAAGCCGGTAACCCCGGCCGATGTGAAGCGCCTGTCCCCCGATGCCGGAAACAACTAGGCGATAAATTCCCGTTCGCGCTCTCCGGGGCTGCGCGCACCGGCGGCTCGCGCCCGGCTCCGATCACAACGCGCTCGACCGATCGGGGAAGGTTGCACTAGGTTTAGGCCGCCAACCGCGGGCAGGGGAGCCGATGAGCGAGCACGGACATCATGAAGTCGGGCCGACGCACGCGCTCGAGCGGCTCGTATTCTTTTCCGACGCAGTGTTCGCGATCGCGATCACGCTGTTGGTGATCGAACTCCACGCCCCCGATCTGCCGCGCGGCGCAACCGACCTCGACTTCCTCCAGGCGCTCGCCAATGAGATCCCGCATTTCTTCGGCTTCTTCGTCAGCTTCTTCGTGATCGGCTCGTTCTGGGCCGGGCATCACCGCGCCTTCAGCTGCGCGCGGCATTGGGACCCCAAGCTGCTGTTCCCCAATCTCGAGATGCTGTGCACGATCGCGGCGATGCCGTTCTTCACGGCATTCGTCAGCATCAACTCGAACACGCGCGTACCGGCGATGCTCTATTGCGGCTGGCTGATCCTCACCGCGCTGCTCAACATCCGGCTGCAGCGGTTGGCCACCTCGCCATCGGTGATCGCGCCCGGAGTGCCGGCGGAAACCGTGCGCATGATCCGACGCCGCGGTCTGGCGGTGCTGCTGGGGGCATCGACCGGCTTCGTCGTCGGCTGGTTCGTGCCTGCGCTCGGCACGCCGGCGCTGATGACGATTCCCTTGTGGCGGTGGCTGATCGTCAGGTTCGATCGCCCACGCGAGTTGACGGCGCGTCGGGCTTGAGCCCAAGCAGCCGCAGGAGACGCGCATGGCCAGCCTGTTCAGAACCAAGCCGATCGCAACCGCGCACGAGTCCGGCCATCACCAGCTGGCGCGTAGCCTGTCATGGCCGCATCTCGTCGCGCTCGGCGTCGGTGCGATCGTCGGCACCGGCATTCTCACGCTGATCGGTGTCGGCGCCGATCGCGCGGGACCGGCGGTGCTACTCAGCTTCGTCGTCGCCGGCGCGATCTGCGCCTGCGCCGCTTTGTGCTACGCCGAGATGGCGACGATGATCCCCGCCGCGGGCAGCGCCTATACCTATAGCTATGCCGTGCTCGGCGAAGTCGTCGCCTGGGTGGTCGGGTGGAGCCTGATCCTCGAATATTCGCTGGTGGTGTCGACCGTGGCGGTCGGCTGGTCGGGCTATGCCGTCGGCTTCCTCGGCGGGCTCGGAATCCATTTGCCGGCCTGGCTCACCCATGGGCCGACGCTCACCGGCTGGGCGCTCAGCGATCCCGGCATCAATTTGCCGGCGGTGCTGATCATCGGCGTCGTCGCCGGGCTGCTGATGCTCGGCACCCGCGAAAGCGCGCGCGTCAACACCGCGCTGGTCGTTCTCAAGCTGGTGACGCTTGCCCTGTTCGTCGCGGTCGCACTCCCACATTTCGATGCCGCCAACCTCCGCCCGTTCGCGCCGAGCGGCTATGGCAGCACGCCCGACGCGCACGGCGTCAAATATGGCGTGATGGGTGCGGCGGCGATCATCTTCTTCGCCTTCTATGGCTTCGACGCGATCTCGACCGCGGCCGAGGAAGCGAAGAACCCCGAACGCGATTTGGCGATTGGGATCGTCGGCTCGATGGTCGCATGCACCGCGATCTACATGATCGTCGCCGCCACCGCGGTAGGCGCGCTCCATTACACCCAGTTCGCGCATAGCGCCGAGCCGCTCGCGCTGATCCTGCGCAACTTGGGGCAAGGCCAGGTCGCGACGATCGTCGCCGCGGCGGCGGCGATTGCGCTGCCGACGGTGCTGCTCGCGTTCCTCTACGGCCAGAGCCGCATCTTCCTGGTCATGGCACGCGACGGCTTCCTGCCGCAGGGGCTCGCGGCGATCTCCTCGCGCGGCACGCCGGCGCGGATCACCGCCGTCACGGCGATCTTCGTCGCCATCATCGCCGGCGTGACTCCGCTCGACGTGATCGCCAGCCTCGCCAACGCCGGCACCTTGTGCGCGTTCATCGCCGTCGCCTTGTGCGTGCTCGTGCTGCGCAAGCGCGCACCGGACGCGCGGCGTCCGTTCCGCACGCCGCTCGCCTGGCTGGTCGGCCCCGCGGCGGTGCTCGGCTGCCTCTATCTGTTCACCAGCCTGCAAAGCGTCACGCAGAAAGCGTTCTTCGCGTGGAACGGTGTCGGGCTGCTCGTCTATTTCCTCTACGCCCGGCACCGCGCCCGGCTCGCATAAAAGGACAAGAAATGGCCGGCTGGACGATCGGAGTCATCGGCGGATCGGGACTCTATGACGTCGAAGGTATCGAGGATGCCGAATGGGTTTCGTGCGAAAGCCCCTGGGGCGCACCGTCGGACCATTGCTTCGTCGGCTGGGTCGGGCATGTCCGCGTCGTGTTCCTGCCGCGCCACGGGCGTGGGCATCGCATTTCGCCGTCCGAGCTCAACGCGCGGGCCAATGTCGATGTGCTCAAGCGGCTCGGCGTCACCGACGTGCTGTCGATCTCGTCGGTCGGCAGCCTGGTCGAGGATCGCCCGCCGGGCAGCTTCACGATCGTCGACCAGTTCATCGATCGCACCAAGGGCCGGCCGTCGAGCTTCTTCGGGACCGGCATGGTCGCGCACGTCTCGATGGCCGATCCGGTGTGCCCGCGGCTGGCGCGGTTCGCGCTCGACGCCTGCCGCGCGGTCGAGGTGCCGGTGCACGCGGGCGGTACCGGCCTGGTGATGGAAGGACCGCAATTCTCGACGCGCGCCGAAAGCCATCTCTATCGCAGCTGGGGCTGCCATGTGATCGGCATGACTGCGATGCCCGAGGCCAAGCTCTGCCGCGAGGCCGAGCTGCCTTACGCGATGATCGGCATGGTCACCGACTATGACTGCTGGCGCGAGGAAGAGGAGGCCGTCGACGTCGCCCAGGTAATCGCGCAGCTCCAGGGCAACGCGTCGCACGCGCGCACGATGCTCATGCACTTGCTGCGGTCGCTGCCCGAGGAGCGCACGCCCTCACCGATCGACACCTGTCTCGACACCGCACTGATCACCGCGCCGCACGCGCGCGATCGGCACTTGCTCGCGAAGCTCGATGCCGTGGCGGGTAGGGTGCTGGGTAGGCGATAGAACCACATCGTCACCCCGGCCTCGGGCGGGGGTCTACTGATCAGCCGAGCGCTGGTTTCCAGGTTCCGGCGGCAACCTATAAGACCGTCTTGGCGGAGCCATGAATGCCGGCCCAAGGCCGGCAAGACATCTCAAGCCCTGGCGAAGCGGACCGCGCGCCGCTGCCGCGCAACCCCGCCCAGCACGCCGAACCCGACCAGCATCATCGCCCAGGTCCCGGTCTCCGGCACGCTGGCGACCGAGACCTTCAGGCTGCTGAACGCCTGCGCGCTGGTGAAGCTGCCCGATGTTCCGAACTTGCTCGTGTCGACATTCCAGCCGATCGCATCCATTGCCGCGACATCGTCGGTGGTCACGACGCCCATCGTCGAATTGCAGGCATAGGGGTTCATGATGCCGACCAGCCCGGTGCAGGTGCTGCCCGTCGGCTTGCGCCAGTGCGACGCTTGATAGCCGTCGCCGTTCGTTGCGCCGAGTGAGAAATAGGCGTTGCCGTTGTATGCCGAAATGCCGCTGTCGAGCGAAAAATATTTGGCGCTGCTGCTCGTCGACCAGTCGAGCGTGCCGGTCCCGCTGTAGCGGTACAGGTCCAGCACCGAGCCGATCGCATAGGGATCGAGCGCGCCGGCCTTGTTGGTTCCACTCGCTGCGGCGGTCGGCGATGTATAGGCGTCATAGGTGTCGACGCCGCTGACGAAGCCGAGCGCGTGACCGATCTCATGGATCGCGACGCCGACGAAATCGACCTGGCCGCTGGTGATGCCGTTGGTCGGGTCGAAATCGAACGCGAAGCTGCTGTTGAAGGTGATCGATGCGTCGGCGGCGGTGGAGTTCGCGACGCTGAAGCCGAGCGCCTTGAGGTTCGCAGTCGTGGCCGACAGCGCGATATTGTTGCCCGATCCATCCGAATCGATGCGCGTCGCCTTGTCGCTATAGCCGGTTGATGTCGCCTGGGTCTGGTTGACCGTCACCTTCAGCTGCTTCATCCCGGCATAGCTGCCCGAGGCGATCGTCGACAGCGGGCGGAGTGAGGCGACCGCGGCATTGTCGAGCGCATCGGTGCGGTCCGCGGCCAGCGCGGCATAGACGTCGCTGACATAGGCGACACCGGTGGTCATGCCGGTCTGGCCGATGATGTTGGCGCCCAGCGACTTGAAGCCGATGTTCAGCCGGACCGTCACATTGTCCTTGAGCGTGCTCCCCCAGAAGCTGGCGGCGGCCTGGAAACCCTTGAGCGCGGCCGTGCCGGTGCCCGCGCCGCCCGTGTTGGTCAGGATGAAGGTAACGGCGTCGGCCGGAATCGCCGTGAACGTCAGCAGCAAACCCCCCGCGCCCAGCAGCGCGCGCATCCCCTTGTGCATCGCAAACCCTTCCCCAACAGGTGTCGACACCGGCCCGACAACGCGGCGCAGCGACCATGGCGGAGTTCCGCCGTGGTTCAACCGTTAATTCTTCCTACGCCCCGGCCGAGTGATCCGCAACGATACGATCGCGGAACGGCTTATCGCGGTCGCAGATGCGGCTTTGGCACCTTCGCACGTCCGGTCTTGCAGCGCGGCTTGCCCGCTTCGGCCGTGCCGGTGCCGAGGCCGCGCGTGCGCACGGTCCGGCATTGATCGGGCGCATGGACGGTCAGCTTGCCCCGCGGATGCTCGTGGCCGTCCGTCACTGGGATCGCGAGCTGGAGGAGGAGCGCGAACATCGGCATGTCGGCGCCCGCTCTATTGGCTCAGACGCGACTTGGCTTCGCGCGGCGCACCCGCATGGTGGCGCCGATGAAGCCGAAGCCGGCAAGCATCATCGCCCAGCTGCCCGGCTCCGGAACGCCTGCCGCGTCGGCCAGATAGGTGCGGATATAGTCGGCATAGGGCAGCAGCCAGGTGTCGCCTGCCATCTCGCCGACCGAAGAATTGGTGCAGCCCGCCGTGTTGGCCGCAACGACTCCCGTCACACCGCCGTCGCCATAGGGATCGATGCTCCCCTCGCCGCCGCACAAGGGTAGCTCGCGAAACGCGTCGCCGCTGATGCCGAACGAGGTGACAGCGACGATTTTGCCGTTGATGAACTCGGGACCGCCCGAGTCTCCGGGCGAGGAATTGCTTTCGCCGACGATGCCGGTCTGCTGGTTGAGGCCCAGTCGTCCGAACACGTCGTGCCGCGCGGTGCCGTCGTCGAAGTCCGATAGCAGGACGTCTCCCGACCAGCTGGACACGAGGTCGCCGAAATACTCGAATTGGTTGCGGCCAGCGCGCTGCATATAGTCGTCGACGACGCCCGACGGCGTGTCGGTGCCCTTGGGGCCGCCGATCGTGCCGGTGCCGACGCGCGTGAACTGCGTGAGCGGATCGCCGTCATAGATGCTGTAGGTATCGTGGCCCGTGGCGAAGTCGCTCAGCTTGAACAGCCCGAAATCGCCGCCCTGCGTCGGGTCGCCGTTATAATAGGGACTCGCGCGCCACGACGACGCAGTGAATATATTGCCCGCCGTCACTTCGCCGAGCGAGGGCAGGAAGAAGGTCACCGACTGAACGGGGTCCGAGGTCCCGTCCTCGGCGAGATCGTAGAGGCAGTGGCCCGCGGTCAGCACGACGTTCGACGACAGGAGCGCGCCCGTGCAAAGATAGCCGAATCCGGTCGTCGCAGTGGACTGGGTTTCGACGAACAGGCTGCCGACACCCGTATAGCTGCCGCCGGTCTTGCCGAGCGCAATGCCCGCGGCATTGGCATAGGTGATGGTCGGTCGAACCTGCGTGCCCGGCGCGACCTTGAGCGCGTCCGCAGCGGCCGGCAGTGCAGCGATCGCCAATGCGGCGGCAAGCGTCGACAAGCACAGATTTCGCATGACTTGATCCCCTTCCCAATCAGTCACAGTCCCGTTTGCAAGGTGCGCGAATAGCCAGCGATCGCGCTTACGATTTCCCCGGCGCGATCGGGCAAGTCCGCGATTGAAATACGGAACCCCCACCCGGATAGGGCCCTGAAATTTCGCCTAAGTCAATCTGATACTAACCATATTCCGAAGTCTTTGGCCGGGCGCTGCTTTCCTCTCGGAAATCAGCAGGATCGCGTGTCGCGAGTCCGTGCCGGATGCGCGTTCAGCGCGGGTGCGCGGCGCGGCGCAGCCGGTCGTTGATCGCGGCGCCGAGCCCGCGGTCGGGGATCGGCGCGACGGCGATGCGGGGCGCCGGCGCGGCGTCGGCGCGGTGCAGCGCGTCGAACAGCCGCGCCGCCGCCTCGGTCAGGTCGCCCGTGGCCGAAAGCGTATCGTCGCCGTCGACCGCGCCGAACCCGATCAGCCATTCGCCGTCGCGCGCCTGGGATGCGTCGAGCCGCACCGGCTTGGCCGGCGCATAATGGCTGGCAAGCTGCCCCGGTGCAGTGATTGCATGCGCGTCACCGTCGGTAAGCCGGCGGCCGAGCAGGGCTTCGATCTGCGCGGCCAGCACCGGACCCGGCCGCAGCAGCCGCGGTTCGCCGCTCAGGCCGACGATCGTCGATTCGATCCCGCCCGGCGTCGCGCCGTCGTCGAGCACCAGCGCGATGCGGCCGCCGAGGCTCGCCGCGACATGTTCCGCGCGCGTCGGGCTGATCGAGCCACTGGCGTTGGCCGAAGGTGCGGCGAGCGGGCGATTGCACGCGTGCAGCAGCGCCTGCATCGCGCGGTGCGCCGGCACCCGGATCGCGATCGTCGGCAGGCCGGCGGTTACGAGCGAAGCGATCGGTGCGTCGACGCGTACCGGCAGCACCAGCGTCAGCGGCCCCGGCCAGAAAGTAGTTGCCAGCCGCAGCGCCGCCGCATCGAACAAGGCGATCGCTTGCGCCGCGGCGAGGTCGGCGACATGCACGATCAACGGGTTGAACGAGGGCCGCCCTTTCGCGGCATAGATGCCCGCGACCGCCGCGGCATCGGTCGCGTCTGCCGCCAGGCCGTATACCGTCTCGGTCGGCACCGCGACGCAATCGCCCGCGGCGATCAGCGACGCTGCTTCGGCGAGCGCGGCATCGCCGAAGCGCAGCATGCGAGTTTCGAGATGCGTTGGAGCCGCCACGCCCCCGGCGCTATAGCGATGCGTAACGAGCGACAAGAGAGGATGCCATGACCCCCGCCACGCACGAGCAGCGCTTTGTCCTCGATCATGTCGCCGGCCTTGCCGCGCTGTCCGAAGCGGCGGCCGAGCTCGCCGACGCCGTGCTCGAAGGCGCCGGGTCGTTCGCCGCCGGCGAATGGGCGCCGCTCGATCGGCTGGCCGACACCGTCGGCGCGCGGCTC
>Ga0207711_10000598_pt1 | contig 36408 bp, 32 predicted proteins | sample KBSS34metaG_FD_184401 | JGI IMG/M metagenome (GOLD analysis project Ga0207711, IMG submission 184401) | Switchgrass rhizosphere microbial communities from Kellogg Biological Station, Michigan, USA - KBS S3-4 metaG (SPAdes) (version 2) | ecosystem: Host-associated > Plants > Roots > Rhizosphere... | reverse complement strand
AGCCACAACAGAATCGAGCGCATGGGGATCTCCTAGTGAGGTTGATCGTGCCGCCGTGGCATTCAGCCACCGGCGGTTGTCGAGTTTGCTCGCGCGTTCCTACGCATAGGCGCTATCGCGCAGCCGGCCGCCGACAGTCGCGGCGAACGTTGCGGAGAACGCGCCGACCAACAGGGCGATGAACATCCACAGTGACGTATAGCTCGCAGCCTTGCGCGCGGCGTCGGCAGCTTCACGCGCCTTGGCTTCGGTTTCGGCAGCGGCCGCCTTGGCCCGCGTATAGACGTCGTTGACGCGCTTGTCGGCGTCCTCCGGGCTCAAGCCGGTTCGCGCCGCTACCCGTTGCGAAAGATAAAGCCGATCCGCCGGCGGGATGTCGCCACTGCGCAGGCCGTTGGCGAAAATTACGCTGGCTTCGGCGCGTGTCGCGCTGTCATCCGCTCCGGGAGCTTCGGCCGGTTTATCGGTGCGAAACAGGCTGTCGACGTAGTACGTATTGGGATCGGCACCTTCGATCGCCTTTCCCGGGGTCACGCCATTCGACACCGCCGCCATACCGGCGGCACCTGCTCCGGCAACGGCGGCGCCCGTACCCGCGGCCGCCACCTTGGCGGTACCGCCGACGAGGGCTCCGGCGGCCGACGTCAGCACTGCAGCGGTGATCACCGTTCCGACCGCCCAGGCGAGGAATCCGTGCGCGGTGTCACGAAAGAAGACTTCGTCGCCGTGCAAGTCGACCCAGCGGGTGCGCAGCCGGCCGGCGAGATAGCCTCCGATCGCGGACGCGATCGCCGACATCAGCAGCAGCCAGATCGCGCCGGCGATGGTCATCGTCGTCGCGGATGCGCCCGAGTTCGACCAGGGCGATACGGCCGCGAAGCCGAGGCCTGTGCCGAGCGCAACGAGTATCAGTCCCATCGCCGCGGCGGCAAATGCGCCGCCGATGATGGCACCCCAGGAAATCGCGGATGCTGTCGATTCGTTTGCTGTTCCCACCGCGACGACCGCCTTTTCGGGCCGATAGACCGCGGCTTGTGGAGCTGTGCCTTGCATGGCGCCTCCTCGTTGGTATGGTTGCGGCAACTAGCCGCGCGCCAAACGCAACGCAAGTCGCGTGCCATGCAAAATCCAGCCGGTCCCGGGGCATCAGCCGTATCAGCTGCCGCCTTCGATGTACGAATTACGAGAGCGCGAACAAACGTACCGGCAACAGTAACAAACACACCGTGCCCGGAGCGCCGGTTCAGGCCGCGGCGCGCAATTCGGGCGGTTCCGCGCGTTTGGGCTTGATGCCCCGCGTCCGCAGCGAGGACTTGAGCGTCGCGGCGAGCGACGGCGCGGACGCCCGCCTGGCGCGACGCGCCTGCCGACGCAGGAACGCCGGCACCAGGCGCTCGGCCCGCCGCGGCGCGCCGGCGATCCTTTCGCCGATGCCCTTGTGCAGCGCCCCGCTTCGCCAGGCATCGAACACCAGCGGATTGATGTAGGACTTGCGGCAGACGGTCGGCGTATTGCGCAGGTCGCTCGCGACCTGCTTGATCGCATCGACAATGCACGCCTTCAACGCCCGCTCGCTGACGGGATCCGGCAGCGGCGTGCCATGCATGATCGCGATGGCCCGAAGCGTCGCGCCCCACGTCCGAAAGTCCTTGGCGGTGAAATCGTCGCCCATCGCTTCCTTCAGATATGAATTGACCTGGTCGGAATCGATCGGACGCCGCTCGCCGGTCTCGTCGACGTATTGGAAAAGCCGCTGGCCCGGGAGCTCGTGACAATGGCGCACCAGCCGGGCAAGCCGCTTGTCGTCGACGGCGATCTCGTGCTCGGCCCCGCCCTTGCCGCGGAACCGGAACAGCAGGCGCCCGTCGCGGACGAACTGCACATGCCGGTTGCGCAGCGTCGTCAGCCCGTAGCTGTCGTTGTCACGCGCGTACTCGGCGTTGCCGATGCGCACGCGCGTCGCATCGAGCAGGCTGACGATGACCGCTAGCACCTTTTCCCTGGGTAGTCCGGGGAGTGCTAAGTCGCGACGCAAGCGCCGGCGCAGCCGCGGCAGAGCTTCACCGAACGCCGGCATGCGCTCGAACTTGGCGCCATCGCGGAACAGCCGCCATTTCGGATGGTAGCGATACTGCTTTCGGCCGCGTGCGTCGCGTCCCGTCGCCTGCAGGTGACCGTTCGGCTTGCGGCAGATCCAGACGTCTTCGTAGGCGGGTGGAATTGCAAGGCTCGCGATTCGCTTGAGCTCCCCCTCGTCCGTCAGCGGCTGGTCGCCGAGCATGTAGATGAACTTGTCGCCCTGCCGTATGCGCCGGATGCCCGGACTCGCGTCGGACACGTAGACCAGGCCGGCGGCGGCCAGGATCGCTTTGGACTCTGCGGTTCGCTCGCTAAGGTCGTCCACGTGCTAGCCCTCGTACCGCACGCGCTTGAACATCGCGCGCGTCACCGTCTGGCGGACCTCGCCGATGGACGCCCAAGGATCCTGGCGCAGGCTGCGCAGCCGCTCGGGGACGTTGCGGACGTTGAAGTGATCGAAGCGCACATCGGTGTCGAGCTCCTTCCAGCCGATCGGCGTCGACACCGGCGCCTTGGCGCGGGCGCGGATCGCGTAAGGCGCGATCGCGGTCGCGCCTTCGGCATTGCGCAGGTAGTCGATAAAGATCTTGCCCTTGCGCTGTGCCTTGGACAGCGTCGCGATAAAGCGGTCGGGGAACGTGCCGACCAGGAGATCGGCGACCGCCTTGGTGAAGCCTTTGGCCTGCGTCCAGTCGAGCGTCGGACGGATCGGCACGACGACATGCAGGCCCTTGCCGCCCGTCGTCTTGAGAAAGCCTTCGAGTCCCAGGTCGTCGAGCAGTGCGCGCAGCACGCCGACAGCTTCGACGATTTGCTTCCAGCCGATGTCGTCGTCCGGATCGAAGTCGAAGATCAGGCGATCGGGCCGATCGAGCTTCGGCGTCCTCGATCCCCACGGATGCAGCTCGACGACGCCCCACTGCACCAGCGCGACCAGCGCCGGCAGCGAATTGGCGGCGAAATAGGTCGCCGTGCCGTCGCTCTCCGGCACCTGGACGCGCGTGACCGCGGCGTTGACGCTCTTGTCGGCATGCTTCTGGAAAAAGCATTGCTTGCTCCAGCCGTCGGGACAACGCACCAGGGCCAGCGGACGGTCGCGTAGATGCGGCAGGATCCAGTCGGCGATGGCCTCGTAGTAAAGCGCCATGTCGCGCTTGACGAGTTTCGCCTCGGGGAAAAGCGGCTTGTCGGGATGGGAAAGCTTGATGCCGGCGACGGTGTCGGTCGAGGCTACCGGCGCCTGCGCGGTCTTGCCGTCGGACGTTGCGCGGGCGGACGGTGCGCGAGTGGAACTTGCCCGAGCAGGTGTGGCGCGAGAGGGCGTCGACCGTTGGCGGGGTGCCGGCTCGGCCTCGCTGTTACTTGCTTTGACCGGCGCCGCCTGCTCGCGCACGACGTCAGTCGCCTTCTTGTCTTCGCGCAAGCCCTGGAACGACGGATGGCGCAGCGCTCCATCATTGCTCCACTCGGTGAACGCGATTTCCGCGACCAGCTGCGGCTTGACCCAGTGCGCGCCCTTGGCCTCGAAGCCGCGCGGCGGGTTGATGAACGGTGCTTCCTTCTGCTCGAGCTTGCCGAGGATGGGCCGCAGCTTGGTCAGCGTCTTGTCGTCGAATCCGGTGCCAACCTTCCCGGCATAGCGGAGCTTGCCGCCTGCGTAGATGCCCAGCAGCAGCGCGCCGAAGCCGGTGCGGCTTCCCTGCGGGTCGGTGAAGCCGCCGATCACCATTTCCTGGCGTTGGCCGCACTTGACCTTGAGCCAGTCACGCGTGCGCACGCCTTCGCGATATACCGAATTGGCGCGCTTCGACACCGCGCCTTCGAGCTTCAGTTTGCAGGCTTGCTCGAAGAATTCGGCGCCCGAGCCTTGCACGTCGACGCTGTAGCGGAGAACCGGATCCGACTTGCCAACCAGTGCCCGCAGCAATTGCTTGCGCTCGGTCAATGCGACGCCGCGGAGATCGTAGCCGTCCTGATAGAGCAAGTCGAAGATGAAATAACTGATCTTCTTCGCACGCGGATCGGACAGCGCGTTTTGCAGCTGCTGGAAGCTGGTCAAGCCTTGCGCGTCGGCGACGGCAATCTCGCCGTCGAGCCACGCCTGGTCGACATCCAGCCTCTGCAGCGAGGCAACGACCGACGGCAACGCTGCGGTCCATTCCTTCCCGTTGCGCGAGTAGATGCGAACGTCACCGTGGTCGATCCGGCTGACCATGCGATAGCCGTCAAACTTGACTTCGTGAATCCAGTCGTCGCCGGTCGGCGCGCTGTCGACCAGGGTAGCCAGCGTCGGCGATAGCACCGCGGGCATCCGGGCCTTCTTCGCGCCGGCCGCCGACGCCGGAGACTGCGGTGCCTTGTTTTTTCCGTTCGCGCCGCCGGCGCTCATCGAGCGCGACAGTTTGCCGGCCGACGGCTTCGCGGCCTTGCGCGATTTGGCCGAGACGACCTCGGCCAGCGCGCCGCCGCGCACATTCGCCGCGACAGAACGGTTCGAATGCCATTCGTTCGCCTTGTCGCGCGCGATCTCTTCCAGGCTGCGGCCGGACACGACGCTGTCGGGCTCCTCGTCGACGATGCGGGCCGCGTTGCCTTCCTTCGCGTACTCGTCGCTCTCCTTGATCAGCAGCCACGCCTGCTTGCCCGATTTGCCGCCGTACTTGCTGCTGTGCGTGCGGATCAGGGCCCAGCCGCCCTTGAGCTTTTCGCCGTCGAGCTCGAACTTGAGATGGCCCTTCTGATATCCGGCCACCGGGTCGCCGATCGGATGCCAGCTGCCGCGATCCCACACCATCACCGTGCCCGATCCGTACTGGCGCGGCGGAATGATGCCTTCGAAGCCGCCGTATTCGAGCGGATGATCTTCGACGTGCATCGCCAGCCGCTTGTCGTGCGGATCGAGGCTCGGGCCCTTGGGCACCGCCCAGCTCAGCAGGACGCCGTTCAACTCCAGCCGGAAATCGTAGTGCAGGTGACTGGCCGCATGTTTCTGGATGACGAAGCTCAACTCCTTCGCCTTGCTGCGAGCGACGCGGCCGCGCGGCTCGGGCGTCGCCCGAAAATTGCGCTTCTCGCGGTAGCGTTCCAGTCCCATGCGTGTCGAGCGCGACGCTCAGGCGCGCTTGCGCTTGGCGGTCGAGCGGCCCGATCCGCGCGATGCGGCGACCATGCGCAGCGCCGGCTTGGCGATCTCGGCCTTCGAACGGCGCGCCTCGGCCGGTTTGCGTCGCGTCCCGCCCTTGTCGAGACTCTCCTTGAGCAAGGCCGCGAGGTCGATAATCTTCGCCGAGCGGGGCTCCTCGCCGTCTTCCGCCGTCCGCTTGGTGATCTCCTTGGTTTCGCCCGCCTTGATCTTCTCGTGGATGCGACGCATCAGGTCTTCGTGATAGGTATCCTTGAACTCCTCCGGCTTCCAGTGCTCGGTCATGTCGTCAACCAGGCGCTTGGCGAGATCGACTTCCTTGCTGCTGACGCCGGCGCTCTTCAATCCTTCCGCCGGCAGCTCGAACCCGCTGGCGCCGCGGATCTCGTCGGCATGGCGCATCGTGACGAGCATCAACGCACGCCCCTGAGGGACGACGGCCGCCAGGTGCTCAGTCGTGCGGATGACCACTTGCGCCACGGCGACACGCCCGGTCGCCCGCAAGGTTTCGCGCAGCAGCGCGTAGACCTTTTCGCCGCGATCGGCTGGCGCGAGATAGTAAGGCGTCTCGTAGTACTGCGGCGGGATTTCAGCGGCCGGCACGAACGCCTTGATGTCGATCGTCCGGGAGGCCTTGACGTTGGCGCGCCGGAAATCCTCGTCCGACAGCACGACGTACTGGTCTTTTTCGTATTCGTAGCCCTTGACGATGTTCGACCACTCGACTTCCTTGCCGCTCTTCTTGCTGTAGCGCTTGTATCCGACCGGCGAAAGGTCGCGCTTGTCCAGCATCGAGAACTGGAATCCCTTGCGCTCTTCCGCGGGGAAAAGCTCGACCGGTATGTTGACCAGGCCGAACGAAATCGCACCTTTCCAGAGTGAGCGAGCCATGATCTACCCTTTCTCCTGCTCGGCGACGTGGACGGTGATGCAATCGATGCACAGGCCGTGCGCCACCGGACGGACGATCAAAATGCCGCAGCCGACGCATTGCAGCAGCGGTTTCTCGCCGGAGAGCTCGCACGCGCTCTTGCAGCCGGCGAGGTCGCACCAATGCATGTCGTAAGGGCAAACGAGCATCGTCTCTCCTTGCATCGAGCCTGTGCATTCTGGCTACGGCGGCCAAGGATTGGCCATCGGCGTGCGTCTTGTTCTAGCGTCGGCGCAGGGCAGCGCCGATGTAGGAGTCAGGCCGACATCGAGACTTTTGCGGTCCTCCTACCGAAACTCAGGACTGCGACGCGCCTTTAGCGCTCCTGAGCGGGCGGCGCTATCGCGGGCAGTCGCAGGCTTATCGTTCCGTCGGAGCACGAGCACGGCACGCTGTTCGCCCTGCCGATGGTCATCACGTCATCATAGGTAAGCGCGCGATAGAGCGTCAGCGCTGGAAACTGCGTCTTGCGCTGGGCCACCTTGGCGGACAAGCTGACGAGGACTTCGTCGCCGTTCGCTTCCGACGCGATGGCGATATCGATCGGGCCCGGATGCGTGTCGGACAGCGTGAGCAGCGACGTAACCAGCAGCTCGCGCAGAACCGGCTTCGATACCAGCGCGCCGCCGCTGCGGATGTCGGTCGACGCTTCGATGCCGCGGAGCGACCAATCGTCGCCTGCAACTTTCAGGCACTGGCGCAGCGTTTCTTCGACTGTCGTCGCCGCCTTTTCGTCAGGGCGCAGCCATTCGATCATCGCACGGCAGCTGTTCACCGCGGCGCGCGCCTGATCGGGCAGCAGCTTGATGCATTCGTCGAGCTTCGGGCCGCCCGAGCCGTTGGCGATCATCCGCGCCGCCAGCTCCGCGGAGAACTGTATCGTCTGCAGATCGCCCATCAGGCTATGGCGGATCGCGGAGGCGAGTTTGCGCAGCACCGCGTACCGGATCGCATCGGCATCCCGCCCATTCGTGTCGGTCATCGCATCGGCTCCCGCGCTGCAACGGCCGAAACCACGGCTTGCCGCGCCGGTACCGAGTATCGCAAAAAAGCGGAAATGTGTGCAGCTCTCGGTCTTGAGAGCGCTGGACTACAGGGCCTCAGTACCTCGGCTGGCGCCGGGACCGCCCGTTTCCGCTGCCGTTACCGCGTCCTACTTGGGCAGCGCCGTTATGGCGCAAGGCCCGCGAGTGGATCGACCACTCGCCGGCGGCGTCCTCGAAGGCGCGGATCGCCTCCGTGCGGACACCGCGCTCGAGCATATGGGCCGTCTCGCGCACGACAGAGTCCTCGAATACCCGACGAAAATCCTGCGCGTCGGTCTGGCGCATCAGCGCGGACAGCAGAACCGATGCTGCCCGTAGTTCCGCCTTCAGGCGGAGTTCATCTTGCAACGACATCATCCCACCCTTTGTTCCGCCGGCATTTCCGCCGGCGTCCCCACGACCCGCGACGATCGCTTCAGGACGGGTCGCCCCCGACGGTCGCCGGCGCTCAACGGCCGAAGACCGCCGGGCCAATCGCATCAATAGACCTTCGGCTCCCCAGCAGCCAGATCCCTCTCCGTGCGGCGCTCGCGATATTCCTGCTCGTCGTCTTCCCAGTACGGGGTAACGTTGTAATAGGAATGGATCTCGGCTGCCCAGTTCGCATCGGCCATGCTCGGCCAGTGATCCTTGTCGAAGCCTTCGGCGTTCTCCAGCTTTTCCTTGCTGACGTCGAGGATGAAGCCGTGCTCGCGCGCGTCGAGCGTCAGCGCGCCCCACGGAATCGCGAACAGCTTCGAGCCCATGCCCAGGAAGCCGCCGAACGACAGCACCGAATACGCGATGCGGCCGGTGGTGACGTCGAGCATGATCGCTTCGATCTTGCCCAGGCTCTCGCCCGCGGCGTTGACGACCTTGTCGCCGATCAAAGTCGCGGCATCCATCACCTCGGGGCCGGGACCGCCGTTGTCCGGGTTGTCGGACGGGATGATCTGTGCGCCCGAGCGCTGGGTGGTCGAGTCATACGGGTTGGTTTGGGTGGCCATACAGAGACTCCTCACAAAAATGCTTCGACGAAAAACGGTCCCCGGGTTTGCCGGAAGGCGTGGCTTTTCGCGATCTTGCGTCGCCCGCCTGCCGCACTCTCGGTCCCGTAGTCATAGTCTCCCGGCACGGTGGGCGAGCCAATCCGTAGGCGTCCGATTTTGGTGTAGGTCACAGCAGCGCCGAAGGTAAGACGAACGCTGTCAGCCACGACTTTGCACGTCGTTGATTCACCCGCGGTACGCGGCCGATTGCAATCAGCGGAGCTTCGCGAGGAGCTTGAAGTCCCTGACCAGCGCGGCGTAGGCGTCGTCGAAGTCCTCGCGCGGCACGCGCAGGATCGATGACGGGTGGACGGTGACCATCACGTGCTCGGCCAGGTCGCTCTCCAGCCACTTGCCGCGGTCGACGGTGACTCGGACCGACGGCCCGAGCAGCGCCTTGGCCGCGGTCGCGCCCAGGCACACGATGATGCTGGGCTTCACCAGTCGCAGCTCCTGGCGCAGCCAATCGAGGCAGGCGGCAACCTCCTGCTGCGTCGGCGTCTTGTGCATCCGCCGTTTGCCGCGCGGGAACCAGCTAAAGTGCTTGACCGCATTGGTGACGTAGACCTCTTTGCGGTCCACACCCGCTTCCGCCAGCGCCTTGTCGAGAAGCTTGCCGGCCGGACCGACGAACGGGCGCCCCGCCAGATCCTCCTGGTCGCCGGGCTGCTCGCCAATGAGCATGATGCGGGCGTGCGCGGTGCCCTCGCCCGGGACGCCTTGGGTCGCGTTCTTCCAGAGGTCGCAGCGGCGGCAGGTGTTGATTGCATGTGCGAGATCGGATAGCGACGAAAACTCGGGGTCGTCGCGTGCGGGGGGCGAGCGTTTGATCATTGGGATCACCGACCTGAACGTCTTTGGTGAAGCAAGACGGATGCCCGGAAGAAAGCCGCACTCGAGCACGTGCGGGACAATTCGACAAATCGATTCGCTCGCCCTCGGTCGATCGTCCTAGGTCGGTCCTCCTAGTACTTTTGGCCTAGTTGCCGTGACGCTTGCGCGGCAAGAGTTACAAGCATTTTCTCCTCTGTCGCAGCCGTCTGTGGCGGTGCCGGGCTGACATCGAATCCGGCCGTATTCCTGTAGTAACTGACAGCTGCGCTGCTGATGGCGAGGGGCGTAGCGTGCCTGGACTCGCGCCGACATCGGATGCGTTTGCGTCCGACGATTGCGAGGCCGATTGTCACAGGAGAAGCGTCGATGAGGCGGAAGCACTTGCCGAAGGTGGATCACCGCGGCATACGCACACTAGCCCGTGCAGCGACGATCGCGCTGCTCCAGGGCTGCTCGCTTGTCGCCCCGCTCGATGCAAGTGCCATCACCAGCCAAACCATCAGCTTCGCCGCGCTAAGCGGAAAAAGTTTTGGTGCGGCGCCGTTCACGATAAGCGCTACTGCCTCGTCTGGGCTCGCGGTCGGTTTTGTCTCGCTCGCAACGCCAGTTTGCACGGTCGCCGCGACGACGGTAACCATCCGAAGCGCGGGGACATGCACGATCCAGGCTTCGCAAGGGGGTGACGCGACCTACGCAGCCGCTCCCGCCGTCAATCAGAGTTTCGCGGTCGCCAAAGCGTCGCAGACAATCACCTTTGCTGCACTGGCGAGCAAGACGTACGGCGCAATACCGTTCACCGTCTACGCTACCGCCTCGTCCGGTTTGGCGGTCATCTTCGTCTCGACCACTACTGCCGTGTGTACCGTGAGCGGGGCGATGGTCACGATCGTGGCCGGCGGCACCTGCACGATCCAAACGCAGCAGGCCGGCAATGGCAATTACAACGCGGCGACGAACGTAAATCAGAGCTTCGTCGTCACCATGGGTGCCATCGTCCAATACACGTACGATGCAGCCGGCAACGTAATCAAGATTGAACGCGTAGGGTCGCCGAACTGAAACGATCGGCTCAACTCACGCCGGGATTCGCAATCTGTGCAACGAAAAGGGTTAGCAATGACCCCTAGTGCAAAGACAAGTTCGACGCCTCTCCACGGGCAGTGCAATGAAAGATGTGCGCCGCACCCCTACCGATCGGCCAGGGCGTTGTGTTGTTTCTACGCGCTTTTTGTCCTCTCGGTGATGGTTTTGCCCGTGGCTGCACATGCTGCTGGAGGTTTTTGCACCCGCACTGATGCCGGCAATGCGCTATGTGCTCCGATCGAGACCTTCTCGACTGCCCACTGGGGCCTGAGTTCAGGCGGTAGCTGGAATGCGTTTTATGTCTACAAGCCGGAGCCCTGGCCAGACTTTCCTAGCGCTGAGGCCCTCATCCAAGCATTCGTGGCGGCAAACCCTGTGGCTGCCGGGTGCAATACGGCACCCTATTTATATCGCGGATTCGCCTACGAACCTCGTTTGGCTGGCTACTATTACAACAACTATCCCGCGACCTCGGCAATGAGCTATGCGGATGGGATCTCGCCGGATGTTGCTCCCGACCGACAAGCTGAAGAGGCGTCGATTTGGTACAAATGGTTGGTTCCCGGCGGCGACGGCCCCTGCACCAGCACCCAGACCATAGACATTCTTCCATTCCAGAGACGCATCGGCGTTTGCCCCGCCGGATTCAAGTTCAGTGCGCCTACTGCAGAGACTGGTTCGGAGTTCTTGCACGATCCCGAAGCCTGTGTGACGGGGTTATCCATTGATGCAAAAAACCTTGGGGCGTGTACCGGGCCGAACCAGATCGCCGGTAACCCCGTAAGTATCGCCAGTGGCAATAAGTATCAGCAGGAAACCGATATTGCTCCAGCCCCGCTAGGCTCTTTGGGCTTTCAGCGCTACTACAATTCCGTACAGCTCGGTTCCTATACTCTGGGTTTGCAGTGGCGGCACAGCTACGATCGCACTGCGACGCCCGCTATTGTTGCGACTGCCGGAGCAGTCGCTACCGTGAGTCGACCCGACGGCAAGCGATATATTTTCAGGCGCCTTGGTGCGACATGGACTCCAGACCACGATATTGCCGATCAGCTGCTTCCGGTGCTCGACGGCAACAACAATCTTTCAGGGTGGCGCTATGTCACCACGACCGATGACACGGAGTTATACGACGCCACCGGACAATTGCGTTCCATTACCCATCGAAACGCCATAACCGAGACTTTTGTTTACAGCGACAGCGCAACGCCTGGGGCACCAAAGGCTGGCTTGCTGGTACAGGTAACCGATTCGATAGGTCGAAGTCTCGGATTCACCTATGACGCGCAGGCACGAATTATCAAGGTGCTCGACCAAGCGGGCCAATCATACTTGTACGGTTACGATCAAGCAGGCAATCTCGCGACGGTGACATATCCCGATCTAGCGCACCGTCAGTATCTCTACAACGAGATGGCGCACATTCAGAATGCAAACGCGCCATGGTTGTTGACCGGCATCATCGACGAAAATGGAGAGCGATTCGCGACCTTTTCCTACGACGCTAAGGGTCGCGCGATTGCGACAGAGCATGCCGGCGGCGTTGACCGGTATCAATTTAGCTACGCGGGCGCGATTCCGGCGGTGAGTACGATGGTAACGGATCCGCTCGGCACCCAACGCAAGTACGATTACTCGTATTTGAACAGCCACTACACCAACACGGCGCTGTCGCAGCCTTGCGTTGCCTGTGGCGGCACTAGCGGCCGCTCGATTACCTATGACAAAAACAGCAATGCAACGGCCATCACCGATTTCAACGGTATCAAGACGACCTTCGCTTTCGACTTGACCCGCAACCTTGAAACCTCGCGGACCGAGGCCATCGGTACGGCGCAACAACGCACAGTGACCACGCAATGGCATCCGACATATCGACTGCCGACGCAAATAACCGAACCAGCACCAGGAGGTACCAAGACAACGACGCTTACATACGATTCGTCAGGCAATTTGCTCACCAAATCGATCCTTGCGCCGAAAAACGACGGCACGGGCTTGACGATAACGCGCACCTGGAGCTGGACCTATGGACGTTTCGGTAGGATGCTGACCGCAACCGATCCAAACCTTAAAACAACTACCTTTGCCTATAACTCCGATTCGGATCCAAATCCGGGGAAGCGCGGGAATCTGGCGTCGATTACGAATCCCGCTGGCCATGTGACCCTGATAAGCGCCTACGACCTTGCAGGTCGCCCGACGGTCACCACGGACGCGAACGGATTGACCACAACATTGACCTACGACGCTCGGGGCAGAGTGACTTCTCGGCGAGTCGGGCTTGAGACGACAAGGTATGCATATGACTTCGCTGGCCAACTGACGAAGGTCACACTCCCTGACGGATCTTACCTGCAGTACATCTACGATGACGCGCATCGCCTCTTAGAGATAGGTGATGCGCTGGGCGATAGCATCGTCTATACGTTGGACGCAATCGGCAACCGTATTCAAGAGCAGGTATTTGATCCGGCGGACAACCTGACGCGCTCCCGGTCGCGCACGTTCAGTAGTCTCAATCAGTTGGCCTCTGATCTCGGTGCGCAGGCTCAGCGTACTTCGTACACATATGACAACAACAATAATCTCGCCACGGTGACCGATCCGTTGGGACACCCCAACGGCAATATCTATGATGCGCTCAATCGGCTAACAGCCGTTCTGGATCCTAACCTTGGAACCGTCCGCTATGCGTACGACGCGGCTGGCAACCTTGGACAAGTAACGGATCAACGCGGGCTAGTGACTAGCTATACGTACGATGGACTAAACAACCCGATCAAGATTCAGAGCCCGGATACGGGAACGACAGTCAACACTTACGATCTAGTCGGTAATCTGCTTACCAAATTGGATGCGCGCGGCGTTACTGCGACGTATACCTACGACAATATCAATCGGGCGATGAATATCATATTTCGTCGAGGCGGCGTCGACGAAATACACCAATTCCAGTACGACGTCGGAGTGAACGGCAAAGGCCGCCTAACGCAGACAATGGATCCGGCGGCACTCACTAGCTGGACATATAACAGTCAAGGGCGTGTGACCAGCAAAGCGCAGACAGTAGACGCCCTTACGAAGATGGTGACGTACGGATATAACAATGCAGGCCAACTGGTCGGAATGACATTGCCTTCAGGTCAACAGATTGGATACAGCTACACTAACAATCGCGTTGCCACAATCACGATCAACGGACAAACGTTGCTCCACGGCGCAGTCACCATGCCTTTTGGCCCGCTATCCAGCTGGCTCTGGGGCAACGGCCTGTTTACGCTTCGCAACTACGATCGCGATGGCCGTGTCACGAGCTGGGAATTCCGGAATGGGGCTAGCATTTTGCGAAAGGAGCAAACCTTTGACGCGGCGAGCCGAATTACCGCTGTAAATAACCCCAATCAAATTGGGGTAAACCAGAACTACCAGTACGATCTGTTGGATAGGATCACTGTCGCTCAGACCGGTACCCCGCCGACACATACGCAGCAGTTCACTTATGACTCGGTTGGGAATCGCCTGAACATTACGATCGATAATTCGATTACGAATTCCGCATACGCAATGACTAACAATCAACTGCAAATGCTCAGTGGATCCCTCCCCGCGCATTACTTACTCGGAAGTGGGACATGGACCTTTACGTATAACAATGCGAACAGGCTTAGCACGGCGCTGAATGGCAGCACAATCATTGCGACCTATCGCGTAAACGCGCAGGGCCAGCGAGTGAGCAAAAACGTCGGCGGTGCGATAACGTATTTCGTTTATGACGAGGTGGGACATGTCCTGGGTGAATACGATCGTACCGGTGGTCTAATTGAGGAAACCGTCTGGCTCGAAGATTTGCCGGTTGCAACCCTGCGACCGACGGGAATCGGTGGCATACCCACTTCGATAAACATCTACTACGTTCATGCCGATCATCTTGGCAGCGCACGCGCCGTTACTCGGCCGAGTGACAACAAGCTTATGTGGCAATGGGACAATCTCGACCCGTTCGGCGCAAATCCACCGAACGAAAACCCGTCGGGCCAGGGAACCTTCAAGTACAACCTCAGATTCCCCGGGCAGTACTACGATTCTGAGACTGGTACGAACTACAACTACTTCCGCGACTACGACCCCGCTGCTGGCAGATACGCGCAAAGCGATCCGATCGGCTTGAGGAGCGGCACTAACACCTATGGTTATGTCTCGTCCAGCCCTCTTCGCTGGTCGGATTCATATGGACTTGAGGGTGGAGGCTTTTCTACGCAATACGGCAACTGGTGCGGAAAGAACTGGAGTGGTGGGCATAAGGGACCGACAATTCCTCAAAATCCCGCCGGGCCCATCGATAGCGTTGATGCTTGCTGCATGGCGCACGACTATTGCTGGGCCAAGTTTGAATGCGAAGGCTGCGGATCAAATGTTGACAGAAAGGCGGGCAAACAAGACTGCGACCGAACTCTCGTCAGCTGCCTAGACGCATTGAAGGGCAAAGCCCCGCAAAATTGGCCAAAGCCGCCCCCTCCAGGGCAAGAAGTCGACGCCTACTTCTTTTGCCAAAAGGCCAAGTGGTACTTCCGATGATTGCGGCCAAGAGAGAATTGGCCGATTCAGGCTTACTGATTAGTGCGTGTATTGTTCACGCGATCGGTATTACAGTCTCATGGGTTCTGGTTTTCAAATTCGATGTCGAAATTGTCTCAGCGAAGATCTGGGCGGTGATAGCCCTGATGTGGCTATTGTGGCTCGTTGTCGTCGCCCTTTCTCCATCGCGAAATCTAAGAAAGTGGATTGCTGCTGTCATCGCGAGCAGCCTGATTTTGGCGCCGACGGTTCCAACACTATATACATTCGTCGTCTGGACAATCGAAGGCTTCGCGCCGTAGCGATCGGTTTGGTACTGGCATTCACTGCCACAAAGCCTCGGCCGTATCGCCGCCGACGAGTGTCCGCTTCGGGTTAGCCCCCAGCCGGCGGCACATCCGGATCGAACATCGGATTCTCCGGCATCTTCTCGATGACCGGGGGCGCTGTGAGCGACATCCGGTCGCGTGCGCACTCGCGATGCCCCTGCGCCGGCACCTGCCGCGTCGCGCGGCCCAGGCCGAACGGCGGCATGTTGTTGTAGATCGTTTCCAGGTCGCCCGGCCGGACCCGATAGGTTTCGTGCCAGATGCCGACGTCGGCGTTGCCCGCCGTCGCGCGATTGAACGCCGCCCACGCCGGCCGATGCGTGCGTGAAGCGTCCTTGGCAAAACGCTCGAGGTCGTCGAACGATCGCCAGTACTGCACCATAACCGTCGGATTCCCGCGCCACGATTCGCCGCTCAGGAAACCGGATGCCGGGTCGGCCTGCAGCTCGCGCAGCATGCGCGGCATCGCCAGCGCCACGGGCAGCCATTTGTGGATCTTCCAGTAACTGTTGATGCGCATGCCGATCAGGAAGACGATCACCTCGCGATCGACATCCGCCGTCATCCGCTGCGCGATTACCTGTCCCATCGGTCAGCCTCTGATTCTCACTGCGCTCATTTTGCGTTCCCCGCTCGCTCGTAGCGCTGCTTGCCCGACGAACCGACGGCGGCGAAGCGGAATCCGGCGCGCTTGAGCACTTTGTGCGAGGCCACGTTATCGGCCGCGACGTGCGCGATCACGCGGCGCACGCCCGGATGACGCAGCGCCCGGTCGGTCAACGCCTGCGCGAGCTCGGTGCCGTAACCCTCCCCGCGCGTCTCGTCGACGATGGAGTACCCGATCTCGACGGTGCCGTCGGCACTCGGCGGACCGAAATACCCGCCGGCGCCGACCAGTTGCGCGGGCGATTCGACTTCCGCGCGGCGCACCGCATACCAGCCGTACCATCCGATCGCCTCGGGGCCGCGGATTTCGTATTGCGACAGGAAGTAGACGATCGCGTCGCGGTCGTACTCGCCCGGAGGCCAGCTCGCGGGAATCTCGACGCCGAGCAGCGCAGCGAGCTGCGACGGTTCGGCAAGCTCGGTGCGCAAGTGCGCGAGCTGCGCTGCGATCAGGCGCATTCGCGCCGTGTCGATGACGAAATTCTCGTCGGGGACGAGATGCGATGCGGGGGGCCGAAGCACTGACCGCTGCCGCCGCGCTATTTCGGCGCCATGCGGATAGCGCCGTCGAGCCGGATCGTCTCGCCGTTGAGCATTTCGTTGCGCACGATCTCGGCCACCAGCGACGCATATTCCGCCGGCCGGCCCAGGCGCGGCGGGAACGGCACCATCTTGCCCAGCGATTCCTGCACTTCCTTCGGCAGGCTGCCCATCATCGGCGTCTCGAACAGGCCCGGAGCGATGGTGACGACGCGAATGCCGTTACGCGCCAGCTCGCGCGCGATCGGCAAGGTCATGCCGACCAGGCCACTCTTGGATGCGCTGTATGCCGCCTGGCCGACCTGACCGTCGTACGCGGCAACCGACGCGGTGAATACGATCACGCCGCGCTCGCCGCCGGCGTTGGGCGCGTTGCGCGCCATCGCGTCCGCCGCCAGGCGCGCCATGTTGAACGATCCGATCAGGTTGATGTTGATCGTGCGGGTAAACGAGGCGAGGTTGTGCGGCCCCTCCTTGCCGAGGATCTTCTCGCCGTGCACGACGCCGGCGCAATTGACCATGCCGTGCAGCGCGCCGAAGGCGCTTTGCGCCGCGTCGACCGCGGCCTTGCCGCTCGCCTCGTCGGTGACGTCGGTCCGGACGAATTTGGCCGACGCGCCGAGCTCGGCCGCCAGCGCATTGCCGTCGCGCTCGTTGACGTCGGCGAGCACCGCCTTGCCGCCGCCGGCGACGACCATCCGTGCCGTCGCGGCGCCTAGACCCGAAGCGCCGCCGCTGATAACAAATACGCTGCCGCGAAGTTCCATTGTCCTGCTCCGTTGTTCGATTCGATCGGCCGGCGCCGCGCGAGCCCGCGCAAATGCGGGCGCCGGCCACCGCCGCGCCTTACTTTTCCTGCGCCTTGAACACCGTCGTCGCCGTCGCCACCAGCCCGGCCAGGTCGGACAGGTTCGACGGCACGATCAGCGTGTTGTTGGTCTTGGCGAGATTGGCGAATGCGGCGACGTATTGTTCGGCGACCTTCAGGTTGACCGCGTTGATGCCGCCGGGCGAGACGATCGCCTCCGCGACCTGGCGAATCGCCTTGGCGTTCGCTTCGGCGATCGACAGGATCGCCGCAGCCTGACCCTGCGCGGTATTGATCTCGGCCTGCTTGACGCCTTCCGATTGCGCGATCGCCGCTGCGCGCGCGCCGGCGGCCAGGTTGATCTGCTGCTGCTGTGCGCCCTCCGAGGTCGCGATCACCGCGCGCTTTTCCCGCTCGGCGGTGATCTGCGCCTGCATCGCATGCAGGATTTCCTTTGGCGGCGTCAGGTCCTTGATCTCGTAGCGCAGTACCTTGACGCCCCAGTTGCCGGCCGCCTGGTCGAGCGCGGCGACGACCAGCCCGTTGATGTGGTCGCGCTCCTCGAACGTGCGGTCGAGCTCCATCTTGCCGATGACGCTGCGCAGCGTCGTTTGCGCGAGCTGCGTGATCGCGACCATGAAATTGCTCGATCCGTACGAGGCGAGCTTGGGGTCGGTGACCTGGAAGTACAGGATGCCGTCGACCTGGAGCTGCGTGTTGTCCTTGGTGATGCAGATCTGGCTGGGGACGTCGAAGGGTATTTCGCGCAGGTCGTGCTTGTAGGCGACGCGGTCGATGAACGGCAGCACGAAGTTGAGTCCCGGCGCCAGCACGGCGTGGAACCTTCCCAGCCGCTCGATCACCAGCGCATGCTGCTGCGGCACGATCCGGATCGTCTGGATGATGACGATGATCGCCACAATGAATAGCGCCAGCGTGACGGCCGAGGATCCGAGCATGACGTTCTCCATCGTTCAGGCGGTTTCGGGGGGGTGATTCGACAGCAGCAGCACCGATCCGCGCATGCCGGCGATGTACATCGTCTTGGTATGCGGCGTGTCCGGCGTTGCGACTTCGGCGTCCCAGGTGCTGCCGCGGTAAGCGACCCGAGCGGTCCCGGCCGGCCCCCAGCTTTGCACCTGCACCATCTGGCCGATGTCGAGCCCCTTTTGCGGCGGCGTGCTCGCCACGAGACCGCGCTTCCATCGCTGCAGCAGCACCGTGCCGATGACGCCGAGCGCGCCGGCGATCAGCCACTGCACCGGGACCGCGGCGCCGAGCCACGCGGCGACTCCGCCGCAGAGGATCGCCAGCCCGATAACCAGAAGGTAGAACGTGCCGGTGACCAGTTCGGTGGCGATCAGCACCGCGCCGGCAATCCACCACATCCAATAATCGCCCATCGACCCTCCTCAGGCGGCAAAGGATAGCAAGGAACGAGTACCTTGGGCGGCCGGCGCCACGGGCTTGCAAGGCGCCGGGCCGCCCCGACATTGAGCTATAATTAGCTCTTTCTTTTCAGACGTTTCGCGACGCACCGGAGGTTCGGCAATGCCCATTTACGAATACCGCTGCAATGCTTGTGGGCACAAGCTGGAATCGCTGCAGCGCCTGTCGGACGCACCGTTGGTCACCTGCCCCGCCTGCGGCAAGGACGCGCTGGCCAAGCAGCTGTCGGCCGCGGGCTTCCAGCTCAAAGGCAGCGGCTGGTACGCCACCGACTTCAAGAACTCCGGCAGCAAGCCGCCCGCGAAGGACGCTGCCAAGCCGGACGCCAAGGCTGATGCGCCCGCCAGCGCCGCCAGCGAAGCCAAGCCGGACACTTCGACCGCCGCCAAGGCGGATGCTCCCGCCGCATCGTCTGCTACGAAAACGGGCGAGAGCAAGAGCGAAACCCGCAGCGCAAGCGACAAGCCGGCGGCCACCGGCACGACCTCCGGAGGCTCGTGACCACGCGCAAGGAATGGGTGGAGGCGCTGAAGCGTTACCTGATCGCAGGGCTTCTCGTCTGGGTTCCGCTCGGCATCACCATCTGGGTGCTGCAGTTGCTGCTGTCGACGCTCGACCAGACGCTGCTGCTGGTGCCCGCGAGCGCGCGTCCCGAAGCGCTGTTCGGATTCCATATCCCGGGCCTCGGCGCATTGCTGGCTTTCGCGATCCTGATTCTCACCGGCGTCGTCGCCGCCAATTTTTTCGGCGCGCGCCTGATCGGCATCTGGGAATCGCTGCTGGCTCGCATCCCGGTCGTCAAATCGATCTATTCGAGCGTCAAGCAGGTCAGCGACACGCTGCTTTCCGACAGCGGCAATGCATTTCGCAAGGCGCTGCTGGTCGAATATCCCTATCAGGGCTGCTGGACGATCGCGTTCCAGACCGGCGTTCCGGCCGCGGCGGTCGCCGGTCATCTGGCCAGCGAGCACGTCAGCGTCTACGTGCCGACGACGCCGAATCCGACGTCCGGGTTCTTCCTGATGATTCCTCGTTCCCGCGTGCACGAGCTCGACATGACGGTCGACGAGGCGCTGAAATACATCATTTCGATGGGCGTCGTCGCGCCGCGCCCGCACACGAACATCCCCGTGGGCACGATTACGCCCGCGCTCGATCGCCGAAATTGACCGCCCCGGATCATATGGCCCACTGCTGGCCGGCAGTGGCGGGCGGGCGCGTGTTTGCGCAGCGCCTGCGCATGGCCTTCGGAACGACGCCGCTGGCGCGCTGGATCTCGCTGCCCGATCCTCCGGCGCCGGCAATCACAGGTCTTTGGAGAACCGCTTGAAGCGCACCGATTATTGCGGCCGGATCGACCGCAAGCGACTGGGCGAAACCGTGACGGTCTGCGGGTGGGTTCATCGCCGCCGCGACCACGGCGGCGTCATTTTCATCGACCTGCGCGATCGCGAAGGCCTGGTGCAGATCGTCTGCGATCCCGACCGCGCGGCCACGTTCGCGATCGCCGAAAAGCTCCGCCACGAATTCGTCATCGCGGCCACCGGACGCGTGCGGCCGCGTCCCGAGGGCACGATCAACACCAGCCTGGTCAGCGGCGAGATCGAGATCCTGGCCCACGAGATCGAGCTTCTCAATCAATCCCTGACGCCGCCGTTCCAGCTCGACGACGACAACATTTCCGAGAGCGTCCGGCTCGAACATCGCGTGCTCGACCTGCGCCGGCCGGTGATGCAGAAGAACCTTATGCTTCGGCACAAGGCGACGATGAGCGCGCGGCGCTATCTCGACTCGCACGGCTTTGTCGACATCGAGACGCCGATCCTCTACAAGTCGACGCCCGAGGGCGCGCGCGAGTTTCTCGTGCCGTCGCGCCTTCATCATGGCCAGTTCTACGCGCTGCCGCAGTCGCCGCAGCTGTTCAAGCAGATGCTGATGATGGCCGGCTTCGATCGCTATTACCAGATCGTCAAGTGCTTCCGCGATGAGGACCTGCGCGCCGATCGCCAGCCGGAATTCACGCAGATCGACGTCGAGACTTCGTTCCTGGACGAGCTCGAGATCCGCGAGCTGATGGAAGGACTGGTGCGGTCTATGTTCAAGGAGACGCTCGGCGTCGATCTGCCGCATCCGTTTCCGGTGATGACCTACGCCGATGCGATGCGCGACTACGGTTCCGACAAGCCGGATCTGCGCATCGCGCTCAAGCTGACTGAGCTCACCGACCTGATGAAGACCGTCGACTTCAAGGTCTTTCGCAGCGCCGCCGACTTGGCCGGAGGCCGCGTTGCCGCGTTATCGGTACCCGGCGGCGGCTCGCTGTCGCGCAAGGAAATCGATGACTATACGACGTTCGCCGCCGTCTACGGCGCGAAGGGACTCGCCTATATCAAGGTCAACGACGCTGCGCAGCCGAACGAGCAGGGGCTGCAATCGCCGATCGTGAAGTTCCTCGGCCGCGATGCGCTGGCCGAGATTCTTCGCCGCACCGGCGCCGCCAGCGGCGACCTCATCTTCTTCGGCGCCGACCGCGAGAAAGTCGTCTGCGACACGCTCGGTGCGTTGCGCGCCAAAGTCGGCCACGAGCGCGGCTTCGCAACCACCGGCTGGCGGCCGCTGTGGGTCGTCGATTTTCCGATGTTCGAATTCAACGACGAGTCGAAGACCTGGGGTGCGCGGCACCATCCGTTCACTGCGCCGAAAGACGGCCACGAAGAGTTTTTCCAGACCGACCCCGGCGGCGCGATCGCCAAGGCCTACGACGTTGTGCTGAACGGGTGGGAAATCGGCGGCGGTTCGGTCCGCATCCATCGGCCCGACGTGCAGGCGAAGGTATTCAGCTCACTCGGCATCAGCGCCGAGGACCAGCGCAAGAAATTCGGCTTCCTCCTCGACGCGCTGCAGTACGGCGCGCCGCCGCACGGCGGCATCGCCTTCGGCGTCGACCGCATGACCGCACTGATGGCCGGCGTCGACCAGATCCGCGATGTCATCGCCTTCCCCAAGACGCAACGCGGGCAGGACCTGTTGATCGACACGCCCTCGCCGGTCACCGAGCAGCAATTGCGTGAGCTGCATATCCGCATCCGCTCCAGCGACGCCGCGAAAAACAGCTAGCGGATTGCGCTCGATCGCGCCGTCGGGCCTGCGGCGTGACCTGCGGCGGTCGCTCAGGCGCGCGCCTGCTGGCGCTCGAATCCATGCTGCGGGCCCGGCTCGCCGAATACGAGCCGCCGCTCGGCCAGTTCGTGATGCCCTACGAGGGCGGCAGGCTGGTGTTCGGTGACGTCATCGGCGAAGTGTGATGGCGTGCAGAATCGCGGTGCAGCAATCGCGCAGCACCCGCCGCCAGGTGCCGCCAGGCGGCACCGATGCGCCGGCGTTGTGCCGTTGCAAGTTAGGATCGAGCGGCAAGAGCAACGAGTACATGGCCACCTCCCGAGAGAAAGGACGGCGGGCAGATGATCGTCCCACCGTCAGAAGGTGTTCATGCACCGATCGTGCCAATCGGGACTCGCGACGCCGATAGATACGCGGCGCCCGCTACGCGACGCGGGTCCGGCTCTGCGACTTGCGTGCCGCGTGAAAGCCGACCGCCCCGGCTAGCGCCGGCCGGCCGACGACGTCCGTGAATCCCAGCTCGGAGAGTGCACTGGAAAGCTCCGGGACCGAATAGAACATGCGGATGGCGTCGACGAAATAGCTGCGGCATTCCAGAGCAGCCGAGCCACTACCGAATGCGCGCGAAACCAGCGTCAGGCACATCTTGAGGTAAAGAAAGTAGAGCTTCTCCACCACCTTTACTTGTGGTCGAAGCATGTCGCAGTGATAGAAATGGCCGCCGGGCTTGAGCACACGGTGGATTTCCGAGAACACTTTGAGCGCACGCAGATGCCGCGTCGCCCATTGCAGTGTCACAACGTCGAAATGGTTCTCCGGGAAGGGCAGCTCGTGGACATCGCAAATCACCGAATGGATGCGCAGCCCCTTGCCTTCGGCGAGTCGCCTGCCAACTCGCTGCATCGCCTTGCTTCGGTCCACGGCGCAGACCTCGAGATCGGGCTGTTTTTTGAGGAGGTCAATGCCAATGACGTTGGTTCCCGCACACACATCGAGGACCCTGGCCCCTGGCTTGATGTCCATCGTTGACAAGAAGCGCCGCCGCAGCCTGTCTATGAGACCCAGGGTCGCGTAGACATTGGCACGGTCGTAGTATTCAGCGACGTCGGAGAAAACCGCGTCGATCTGGTTGCTCCAGATCGACTGGAATGCCCTTTCCCTCGCGTGCTCCATTTCGGCGTAGATGGGGTTCATCGCGCCGATCATAAACCGGTTTCCGTTCGCGGCGGAAGCCGCGGTCGAGCCACAGGTAATGGCAAGCGCGCGTGACCGAACCGGATCTCTGGCCGAAGCGCTATTTAAAGCGATTCAGGGATGCAACGAAGCGGCACGAATGACTAGTCGAGCCGCTGAGGACCTCGATTTCGAATGATCATTGAGGTTTGGGCGGGAGTACCGCAGAGCCGCCGAGACTTTTGACGGCATGCGCATGCCGCGAGATCGCCTCCCGGCCCTGCGTGCCGATCCCGCGCACGAGCGACCAACCGCGCCGTGCGCGCGCGAGAAGCGTCCGCATCGAGATGCGAGCAGGATCGTAGTCGATCCTAAGCAGGTTGGACACGCGCGAGCCGGGCGCGACATGGGCGACGCCGGCGAGCCTCGTCAGGTCGTGTATGAGCGAGCGAATGTCGTTTCCGACGCTTGGTCTGGCAAGATGCAAGACGACGTTCACGTTGCGCTTTTCCATTTGAATCTCCTTGAAGGCGGGATTGTGGTTCGGCCGGTCCTTGCTTTCCCGTTGGCACATGGCAGCCGCACTCGCCGTCAGCAGAATGGCGACCGATCCCGCGAGGCCTGCATAAAGCGACTGCGTCGCGTCCGCGAGCCATCCGGACAGGACCGGGCCGATCGCCTGGCCGATCGCGAAGACCACGGTGAATGTTGCGACTGCGGGGCCCCATGCCGTCCTGGGCAGCGACGTCTTGACCAGATCGGTCACCGCCGTGGGAGCCGTAAACATCGCCGCGCCGAAAAAGAGCGCGGAAAGAATCATTGCAGGCAGCGAGGTGCTGACCAGCGGCATGGCCGCGCCGACGCTTAGGATCACGCCCACGGCGGCGAGCACCTTGGCGGGGTACCACCGGGCGCGCGGCAAGCGCCATCCAATCGGAGCGAGCATCGTGGCTATCCCGAGTGTCCCCCACGTCAGCGCGACGTCGAGTGCCGATGCCCCATGCGACACCATCCACGCCACGACGAACGTCATATAGGCGATGTAGCCGACGCCGAACAGAAAATAACTGCCGAGCGTTGCCTGGAAGGTCCTCATTTGCCATGGGCTCTTCGCAGCACCGCTCGATGGCTCTCTGATCTGCCGTGCCGCCCATATACCCAGCACGGCGAACGCAGCCGAGACGCCGCCGATGGCGAGCCAGGCGGTACGCCACGCGTCGTCACCTGCGATCGCGAGCAGCCAGGGTATGCCCACACCCGATAGCAGGATCCCCGCGCCAGCCCCGCCGAAATAGACGGCGATGGCGCTGGATGAGAGCTCGGGTCGGTTGGAGTAGACATTGCTCGCGAGGACGGCGCCGGAGACGAAGACCATCGCGCCGCCGATGCCCGCGACCGCGCGCAAGCACAATTGCGCGATAAATCCCCCGGCAAGCCCCGAGCCGACCAGAGCCAATACGGTCACCACCATTCCGACGCAGAACAGCCGGCGATTGCCCAATCGCGAAACGTAGCCCATCGTCAGCAGCGCGCCCGCGAGATAGCCGAGGGCGTTAGCCGTGTTCAGCGAGCCTGCCTGGGAATAATTGAGGCTCAGCTCCGCGCGCATCGCGGGCAGAAGCAGCGCGTAGGCGAAGCGCGCAAACGAATTGGCGACGGCGGGGCCGAGTGACAGCGCCGCGACCACCCAGAAACGGGACCCAAACTCCATAATCGATCGCGGTTAGGTGTAGTGAGGGAGTTCAGTCTACGAGGCTGATACAGCAACCAAACTTCATTGCGAGCCCATTTCTGTTTCGTTTGTTTCACACCTCGTCCGACGGACCGGAATTCGAGGTGCTACGCGGCGCATCCGCCCTGGACGTCTGCTCCGGCAAGCTAGGCCGGGGCCAGCCGTGGGGGCTGCGCAGCGATGCGCAGCTGCGCCGTTCCGAATCGACGGGTCGCCTGCCGCATGCGCTCGATGGCATGCATCAATGTCAGGTGCAGCACGTCACGCTGCGCATGACTGCCGCCGAGCCGATGCGCCACCGCCGGCAGGCTGGCGAGCAGCGCAATCGCGAGGGTGTCGTTGCGGCGCCCGAATGCGATCAGCGCACGGCAAGCCGGAAGGCCGAGCAGCCGCGTGGTCTCGCCGTAGCGCGTCGGCCGCGACGCCGCTTCGGCTACCGCAAGCTCGAGTCGTCGCGCGCTATCCCAGTCCCGTGCGCCGACAAATGCCAGCATCGCATGCAGATCGTTGAAGCTGCAGAAGCCGTCGTCTATCGTCGGCGCCCATGCAGCGGCAAGCTCGGTCCAGCGGGTGCCGGTGTTGCCGCCAAGCAGCTGGATGCGCCACAGCAGCGCGGAGGCATCGATCATGTCTGAGATTTCTATCGAGTGCCCGGCTCTGATGCGCTTGTCGTACAACGCCACCGCCTGGTCGAGCTGGCCCTGCGCCAGGTGGAACAGCGCCAGGTGCCACCAGCCATGCGTCACGATAACGCTGTCGACGCCCCAGGCGGCGAGGTGCTGGTTCATCCATCGCACACCCGCGGCAGGGCGCTCGCTCATCTCGAAGACGTGCGCCATCACATGATGCGCTCGCGCGTCGAGTGGGTTCAGGGCCAGCGCTGCACGGGCTGCGTCCTCGGCGCGCTTATACTCGCCGCATTCTTCGAGACTGAAGCCGTGCATCGCCAGCACGGCGTGGTAGCCCGGCAGTTCGCTCGACCACGCCGGCAGCACCGCCGCCACTCGGTCATTCATGCGGTCCAGATCACCGGTGATGTAGTCGAACGCATGCGCCACTTGCAGCGCCAGCACGTCACGGGGATAGCGACGCAACAACTCGCTCCACCGCGCCTTGGCGCGTTCATAGTGATCGGCGAGCGCCGCCGTGATCGCGGCAACGTGCAATCGTTCGCGATCGTTGGCGGGCAGCTCGGCGGCATGCGCCAGCACCGGACGTGCCAACCGGACGTGCCCCGGATCGCGACTGGAAAGAAGCAGGTATGCCTGAAGCACATGCGCCATCACAAAGCCCGGCGCCTCCCGAAGCGCCGGCGAAAGCTGTGCGTGGGTCCCCCTTCGCCAACTCTGGAAGGTGGCAAGCGCGCGTTCGTAGGCTTCCAGGGCCGTCGGCGTGGCGCCGGAAATGCTGTACCCGCGTGCGTCGACGCTGCTCATAGCGCCTCCTGGAACTGCGGCGCGGCCGCCGGCTCGACGTTCAGGTTCATGCGAACTTGCCGGATATCCTTGTCCAGCGTAAGGTAAGGCAGCGACTGCACGTGTTGCTCCAGGCGTGAAGATGAAAAAACCCGACGATTCGGTCGCGACGAGTGGACCCATTATTTCGGATTGGCTGGCCCGCCACTTGGCCCTGCGTCGCTGGGGCTTGCTCACGCGTCCGTGCTTGGCTTTGCGGGGTCAGCGAGTTTGATTGATCGTCCGCGCGACTTGATCGAGACGCCGTGGCGGTAAGATGAGCCAGGACACCCTGTCGGATGTCCTGCGCGGCGTGCGCCTGCGCGGCGCCGTATTCTTTTATGTCACCGGCACCAGCGACTGGGCCGCCGAGGCGCCTGCCGCGAAGGAGATTGCGCCGCTGCTGATGCGCGGCGTCGAGCACGTGATGGAGTACCACGCCGTCGCGCAGGGTAGTTGCTGGGCTGGTATTCCCGGCGGACCGTCGGTGCAGCTGTTTGCCGGGGACGTGGTGATGTTTCCGCACGGAGACTCCCATGTCGTGTCGAGTTCGCCCGGAATGCGCGGCAACCCCGACTTGAGCTGGTTCTCCAGTGCGGAAGTCGATCAGTTGCCGCTACGCCTTTCCATCAACGGCCAAAATGCGGTGCGCTTGACGCCGCCCGTCGAGCGCAGCACTGATACGACCATCGTGTGCGGCTTTCTCGGTTGCGATCTGCAGCCCTTCAACCCGTTGATAGCCGCCCTGCCACGCCTGCTGCATTTGCGTGCGTCCGACGGGGACGCATGGATTGCGAAATTCACCGAGCAGGCCGTGGCCGAATCGCACGCACGACGCCCCGGCGGCGAGGCGATGCTGGCACGCATGAGCGAAATGATGTTTGTCGACGCCGTACGGCGTTATGCCGACCGTCTGCCGGCGCAAAGCGAAGGCTGGCTCGCCGGCCTGCTCGACCGTTTCGTGGGTCGCACGCTGGCGCTGATGCACGAGCAGCCGGAGCAGGACTGGACGATCGACGAGCTCGGACGGCGCGTTGGCTTGTCACGCTCGGCTTTGCACGAACGCTTCGTCCAATTCATCGGCGTGCCACCGATGCAGTATCTGGCCCAGTGGCGCATGCAGGCAGCGGCACGCTTGTTGCTCGAGACGCGGGCGACCATCGCGGCGATTGCGCTCGATGTCGGCTACGATTCGGAGGCGGCTTTCACGCGCGCCTTCAAGCGCCTCGTCGGCAAGCCACCGGCCGCATGGCGTCGCGAGCGCGACGCGGCGGTGGCGTGACAGCGCGCGGTCGTCAGCACCAGGCGGCGAAATGGCGCGCGATCGCGTTGCAGGTCGAGTCCTCGGAGCGCGTCAACCCATCGCTAAGCAGATCACGATGACTCCCCAGCGCAGCGCGAAGAACGTGCGTATGGTGCCGCTCAACCGCTCAATCTCCCCGCAGGTCGGTCGCGCCAACCTTTGTTGATCTGATGCGCCTACACTCGGTGGTCTTGAGATCGCCTATCGTGATTGCTGCCTTCAGAACTGCCTGCCAACGGCGATGCGTGTAACAATTCTGCAACCTCACTTCTGCGTCAACACGAAGTGACTCGATGACTTCGCGCCGGGCGTTTCTGATCGCGGGTGTAGGCACTGTCGCCGCATCCGTTGGCGCCTGCGGCGGTGGAAACTCAGGATCGACCGAAACCAGTTCTCCATCCGGGCCGCCTACGCCGCCCGCGGCGCCCCCTCCTCCCGCCCCTCCGCCTCCGACCAGTACGACCGGGCTGCTATTGTCGGACGCCGGGTCGGGCGTGAATCGGAGATTTTTCAACTATCACGTGCGCCTGGCCTGGCAAAACGCCGGGGGGGACTGGGTCGATGCCGCCGGCGTCAAGCAGGGATCGCAGTCCTACGGGCTGGCGCAAATTCCAAGCACGTCCAGCACGACGCAGTACAGCGTCAACGTCAAGGCGCTGGTGGTCGCGTCGCTGGCAGCGGGCGACAGCGGAATGCTCTTGCGCGGCACGTCGGGCGCGATCCAGACCGTGTCGCGACATGATCCGAACGCCGCGTTGCGCCCCGTAGTCGTCGTTACCAGGCCGGACAAGTCCGTCCAGATCTGCCCTTGCATTTCAGACGCTGTGCTGTCACCGAGCACCGACTTGTCGGACACGCAAGGTCCGATATTGGCGCCCGGGTCAGGCACGTCGTGGATCATGCAGTTCGACTACGGGAATTTGACGGCCACCGACGTAGCGGATGCGCAGCTCACGATAAGCGCGCTCAAATTCGGCCCGGCGCAATTCGCGCTCTACCGTATCGACCCGCCTGCCATCATGCCACCTGGTCCGGTCGAACAAGGGCTCGCACAGGGTAAGACGCTGGCGCAGATTGCTGCCAGTCCGGATGTCGTGTTTGCGAACGATTGGCCGGGCTCGTTCCCGAAAGACATTTACCAGGGCTATACGACCGCGGGCTGTTTCAGCTACCAGCAGGATCCCCAGTTGGGAAACTCCATCGAGGCCGCGTTCACTCCCGGCATCGGCAACGGCGAAGCTCCGGTGATCCTCGACTACTATCGGAGCGATCACAACCTCGACGGTCTCGAGGAAGCATTTCTGCAATATCAAATCCTGTTCGGGCCCGACTGGGGGCCGACCGAAGACGGCGGCAAGCTGCCCGGAATAGCCGGACGTTATGGTCGTCGGCCGGTCTATCAGGATCCCCTGCTTTACGAGCCACTCTCCGGCAACGGCGGCGATCGCACGACGGGCAAGCACGAGCCCGCCGGCGCGAAGGACGTGCCTGTCGATTGGTTGTCCGGATGGTCGGCGCGCGGATGGTTTCCCCGTTTCGAAAATGACGGCAATCCGTACGGCGATCTGACGCCCGTGGTCTTGTACGTCTATTGGCCCGGGATGCCGCAAACCGGAACGAGTCAGTATGCCGGCACCGGACAGACTTTCTTTGTCGGTGGGACCGCGATGGAAAAGGGGAAGGCGTACACGATCGAGCATCGCATCAAGATGAACAGCATCGACCTGTCCAACCCGGATGCTCTTGGCAACGGCGTTGGGCGAACGGACGGCATGATCGAAGTCTGGCTCGATGGCATCAAGCGCCCCGTGCTGGATTACTCGACGCTGAAGCCTCTGACGGGGATTTGCTTTCGCCACCATCCCGCGATCAAGATCGACGAGGCATGGCTTACGATCTTTCTCGGTGGTGCGACCCATCCCGTGAAGCGGTCGAGCCTGCGGCTTGGCCGGATCGTGTTCGCCACCAAATACATCGGCCTTTCAGCATGAGTCGCACGGCGGAATGCGTCTTCCTCTGCACATGTTCGCGATTGTTGTCGACGATTTGCGCAGTACTGCTTGACGTTTGTCCATGACAATGTCATAATATGAACTGATGTACCCGGCCCCCGCTGCAGTTGCACAGGTCACGCAACACGAGCGACGGCCGTAGTTTCGCCTTGCTTCATGCTCGATCGGAGTGGTACGAGCCCGGTCTCTAGGCCCCTTGCCACGCTCTCGCAAACGCACGCAATGACTTTCGACCGGATTACCCATGACTCTTACACGTCGCGAATTAATGCGCCGCCTGTCCGCCCTTTCCAGTGCTGGCGTGGTGGGCCTTCTCCCCGCACGAGTTTTGTCCGCCCCGGCCGAAGGTGCCGCCGCCACGGCAGATTTGACTTCCGCTGCGGCGTCACCATCCGGCGCTTCGGTATCGGCGCTGACATCGACGTCTGCGCCACCCGTGCTTTGGGATGGCCCGAGCGGCGTCAGCAAGGATTTCTTCAACTACGGCGCGCAGTTGCCGTGGCAAAACACCGGTGGCGACTGGAGTGATGCGACGCAGGTCGCACAGGGCTCGTCCGCCTATGCAACGATCACATTCGCCGCGGCAGGTCCGGTTGCGGCGACGATTACACCGCTGGTGCAACGCTGGTACGCGAACGGCAACACCGGCGCGTATCTGAAGTGCACCGCCAATGCCGCCTATGTCGCGACTCGCACCAACGCTACTGCGTCGCTGCGCCCGGTCATCGCGCTCAGGTTGAGCGATTCGACGACCGTCCAGGCCGTCTGCGCGGGGAGCAGCGTCGCCAACCTGACGACTTCCTATCCGCTGACCGGCCAGACGCTGGTCGTGCAGACGACCTCGGCGATGCTGCTGCAGTTCACGTTGCCCCCTCTCGGCACGCGGACCATCGTCAGCGCGACCCTGACACTCAACGCGACGAAAATCTTCGGCACAACGACATTGAAGGTGTTCGAGATTCGTCCGCCGAAGTTCTTCGACAGCGGTACGCCGCAACTCGGCATCGCCGACCGGTATGACCACGACCAGGGGATTGCGGGCGACGGACAAGTCTATTTCGCGACGCAATTCGATGAACCCAGCTGGCAGGGCCAATGGTTCCCGATCGGCTTGCTCGCAAGCGATGCAGTGGTCGTCGATGACGACGAGCTCGATACGCCGGCGCTCGCCGTGCACTATCACATCGGCGAGACATCGCCGTGCTATCTCAATCACATGTGGAGCCAGAAGGTTCCCGGGGTCCCGACCACCAACGCTGCCGGCACGCTCAAGATTTACGAGCAGATCACGGTGCCCCAGTACGACACGCTCAACAATCAGGACTGCCCCAGCGAGGTCTACTTCCGCTACTACCTCAAGCTGAACGACAACTACCAATGCGACGTCGACGGCAAGAAACTGCCGGGAATCGCGGGACGATACGGCTACTGGAACTGGTCGGGGACGAACAAGGGCTACTACCAGGTCGTCAACGGCAACGGCGGCTCGCCGACAAAGGGCACGAAGATCCTCAACAGCGCGTACCCCGGAGGCTTCTACTACTCCGGTTGGTCGATGCGTCAGCTCGCGCTGGTGGGGCCCAGCGACGCCAATCCGTACGGCGAACGCGTCGCTGTGTGCACATACGCATACCACGCCGCGATGACCGGTTTCTACGGCGACAATTGGCGGTGGGGGACGCCGTCGACGGGCTGGATCAACTACGAGCCGGAGCGGTGGTACTGCATCGAGCAATACGTGAAGATGAATTCGTTGAAGGCCCCTTTTGATTCGCTCGGCAACGGCGTCGGCAACGCCGACGGCATCCTTCGCGGCTGGGTCGACGGTGTCCTGGTGTTCGAGAAGACGGACATCGTGTTCCGCAAGCATCCGGCGATTCGCGTCGACGAGATCTGGCTCGACCACTATCACGGAGGAACCATTCCCGCGGAAGCCGAGCACGGCTTCGAGATGGCGAACCTCGTCGTCGCGTCCGCGTACATCGGGCCGATGCACGGGGTGTCGGGTGGACAACAGGGCCCGGTGACGGGAACACCGCTGTGGCTGCAATCGAAACCCATCAATCAGTGGATTGCTATCACCGGGACCGAACTCACCGCATCGACGTGCGCGGCGCAAGCCGCGGCCGGACTGACCGACGGCCTGTGCCGCGATATCGGGTACGGTGATCCGCGCCGCGGCATCTTCGCCTACAGCGGCGGGGCCCTGAAGAAATCGGGCAGCGAGATGTTGATTTTTGGCGGCGGCGGCGGGAGGGCCTGGGCAGGCGACGACGTTCGCGGACTGGCATTGGAGGACGACGTGCCGACGTGGCGCACACGGGTCAATCCGGCATCGCTCGCCATCGTGCCTCCTATAAAAGCGCCGTCGCAGCCGTACATGCTCGACGGCATCACGCCCAACGCGCGGCACAGCTACTGGCAGCCTCAGTTCATCGACGCCACGAACACGTTCATGGCGTTCGGCTGCGTCAATACATGGAGCAGCGACAGCGGACAGTTCTACGTCGTCGATTCCGTTCCGCTCGCCTCTGGACGCTGGGACGCGCCGGGCACACATCCGCCGGCGCCGATCAGGCGCGGATGGGACGGCAACTGGGCGTGCAAGCATCCTGTCACCGAGGATGTCTATGTGTCGGGCTCGACGGGTGTCAGCAAATGGAGCAGCGCGTCGAACAATTGGTCTACCCTCTGGCAGACGACGCATACCGACGTGGATCGCGCAACCGCCGCGATCGATCCGACCGGTGGCGGAACCCTGCTCCGGATCGGCAATTTCGGTGGGGTGAACGTTCCGGTTGCGATCGACCTCGCAACCGGCGTTGGGACCGTCGCAGTGTTCAGTGGACCGTATGCCGCTGCCGTCAACGTCGGTGGCTACTACGCTGCCGGGCTGGTGTTCGATTCGGTGTTGAACAAATTCCTGCTGTATCAGGACGACGGATTCCTCTATACGATCACCAAGGTGTCAATCGCCAACTGGGCGGTCAATCGGCTGGCACTGACAGGCGTTCCGCCGACGGTGGGACACTCGGCTCGGGTCGGGTATCCGGCGATCTGGGGGCGGATGCAGTACGTGCCGAATCTGAAGGGGGTCTGCATCATCCAGGCGCCCGACAAACCGGCGTATTTCGTCAAGACGGCGTAACGCCACGCCATCGCTCGAACCCGGCTCCGGCCGCACGGCATTGTAGCTTCGGCCTCCTTCGTGCATTGCCGGCCGGCGTTACAATGCGCCGATGGATGCCTGCTCACGCCCGGATTCATGGCGGGCAGCGATGCTGGCGATCGTCGCGATCGTCGCCTGCCTCACCTCGCCGCTTGCTACACCGAAAACTTCCTCTGCGCCAGCCGAGATCCGCATCGACGCGCTGCCTGCGGAAGCGCGCGAGGCGCTCGAGCGCATCCGCACGGGTAGTCGCTTGCCCTACGAGCGCGACGGCGTCGTGTTCGGCAATCGCGAACGCCTGCTGCCCGAGCGAGCGCACGGGTACTATCATGAGTACACTGTTAAAACGCCGGGCATGCATAGCCGCGGCGGGCGTCGGATCGTCTGCGGCGGCGCAATCGCATCGACGTCGGAGTGCTACTATTCCGACGACCACTATCGTTCGTTCAAGAGAATACGGCAATGAAGGTTCCCGACCTTTCCACAGCTGCGGACGCAGGCGTGCATGACTGGACCGGCGCGCCCGAACCGCTGAAGACCGCAGCCGCCGCTGCAAAGCTCAGGTTTTGCTCGCTCGACCTGCACGGCATCGACAACAAGACCGCGTTGCTGGGAACACTGGGCAAGAGTCTCAAGCTGCCCGAGCATTTCGGCGACAATTGGGATGCGCTGGCCGATTGCCTTGAAGACAGCGACTGGCTCGGCGCTCACGGCATCGCGATCGTGCTGCGGCACGCCGCAGCCTATCGCAAGGCGCACGCCGCCGACTGGGAAACCCTTTCCGATATCCTGAGCGAGGCCGCCGAATACTGGCAGGAGCGGCACAAGCCCTTCTGGGTATTCGTCAGCTAGCCGCCGATTCGACAGCGGCGGCACATTCGATTGGGTCGCTTTCGTTGCCGCACAAGCTTCCCTTATCGACGCTGGTTCTGGTGCACACGCCGGATCTCAAGGTCCTGCTGCTGGAGCGCGCCGACTTTCCGGGCTATTGGCAGTCCGTGACCGGCAGCCAGGAAGCGGGCGAGACGCTCGCCGAAACCGCGCGGCGCGAGTTGCACGAGGAGACCGGAATCGATGCCGACCGCTACGGCGGCGTCTCTGACTGGAACCTCTCCAATGTTTACGAGATCTATCCACAGTGGCGCTTTCGCTATCCCGAGGGAACGACGCACAATACCGAGCACGTATTCTCGGTAGAGGTGCCCCAGCCGGTGCCGGTGATCCTGAATGCGCGTGAACACCTGGCGCACGACTGGCTGTCCTGGACGGAAGCCGCACCCAAGTGCTTTTCTTGGTCGAATCGGGCGGCGATCGAGTTGCTGCCGCAGCGAGTTGCCAGCAGTCCAAGGAGAACTCGATGATCTCTGTGCAGATTGCGCGCGCGGCGGCGATGGCAGCGCTGCTCGCTGTCAGTGCGACGGCAGGCTTGGCCAGCGCGCAGGTGCCCGGCGTGCCGACGCAACCTGTTGTCACCGTCTCGGCCTCCGCCACGGTAACGGTAAGCAACGATCGCCTGCAGGCATGGTTGCGCGCCGAGGCCGAAAATCCCAGCCCGGCCGCCGCTGCGAGCCAGGTCAACGCGATCATCGCCAAGGCGCTCGCAGGAGCGCGATCGTATCCGGCCGTCAAACTCGCGACGGCGGGCTACTCGACGCAGCAAATCAGCGAAAAGGGCAAGCCGAGCCGCTGGCGCGTCGCGCAAGCGGTAAGCCTGGACTCGGCCGATTTCACCGCAGCGGCGATCCTGATCACCAAGCTTCAGGACGAGGACGGACTATTGTTGTCGGGCATGGGATTCTCGCTGTCCGACAAAACACGGCGCGATGCGGAAGACGGCGTGACGCGGCAGGCGATACGCAGCTGGCAATCGCGCGCCGAGCAGGCGGCTCAGGCTTTGGGCTTCGCCAGCTGGCGTCCCGGGCATCTGACCGTGCAGGCCGGCGACGGCGGCAGGGTCTATCCGACGATGCGTGCGCAGGCCACGCCGGGGCTTGCGCAGGCTCCGATCGCGCTCGAGGCTGGAACGACCGACGTGACCGTCACCGTGAACGGCGAGGCCCTCCTCGAGCCCGCGATCACGCCGGCGCGCTGACCGGTCCGCGCGTATCTATTGTGGCCCGATCATCCGCTGCGGCTGCACCCACTGGTCGAACTGCTCCGCGCTGACGTAGCCCAGCGCGAGCGCCGCGGCCTTCAGCGTCGTTCCCTCCCGATGCGCCTTCTTCGCGATCGCCGCCGCCTTGTCGTAGCCGATATGCGGATTGAGCGCGGTGACCAGCATCAGCGAGCGCTCGAGCAATTCGTCGATGCGCGCGAGATTGGCCTCGATGCCAGTGGCGCAATGGGCGTCGAAGCTCGCCATCCCATCGCCGAGCAGGCGGATACTCTGCAGCACGTTATGGATGATCAGCGGCCGGTAGACGTTCAGCTCGAAGTTGCCCGACGCTCCGCCGATGTTCACCGCGACGTCGTTACCCAGCACCTGCGCGCAGAGCATCGTCAGGGCCTCGCATTGCGTCGGATTGACCTTGCCTGGCATGATCGAGCTGCCCGGCTCGTTTTCCGGAATGGTGATTTCGCCCAGTCCTGAGCGCGGGCCGCTGGCCAGCCATCGCACGTCGTTCGCAATCTTGGTCAGCACGGCGGCCAAAGTCTTCAGCGCGCCGTGCAGGTTGACCAGCGCATCGGCGGCCGCCATCGCCTCGAATTTGTTTGGCGCGCTGACAAATGGCAACCCGGTGAACTCGGCGATATCGGCCGCGGCGCGAGCGCCGAATTCCCGGTGCGTGTTTAGCCCGGTTCCGACCGCCGTTCCTCCCAGCGCTAGCTCGTGGACGTGGGGCAACGCTGCGTCGACGTGCATTCGCGCATGCGCGAGCTGCGCCGCATAGCCGGAGAATTCCTGGCCCAGGGTCAGCGGCGTCGCATCCTGCAGATGGGTGCGGCCGATCTTGACGATAGCGGCAAAGCTTTCCGCCTTTGCCGCGAGCGTCGCCTGCAGCGCGTCGAGGGCGGGCAGCAGATCGCGCGCCACCGTCTCGGCCGAGGCGACGTTCATCGCCGTCGGAAATACGTCATTCGACGATTGGCCGCGATTGACGTCGTCGTTCGGATGCACGAGCCTCGCCTCGCCGCGCTCTCCTCCCAGGAGCTCCGAGGCGCGATTGGCCAGCACCTCGTTGACGTTCATGTTGGTCTGCGTGCCGGATCCGGTCTGCCAGACGGCCAGCGGGAATTCGGCCGCGTGCGCCCCGACCAGCGCCTCGTCGCAGGCCGCGACAATCGCGTCGGCGACCTTAGGCAAAAGGATGCCCAGAGCCAGATTGACGCGAGCGGCGCTTCGCTTGACGATCAGCATCGCGCGTATCAGCGACGCCGGCATCTTCTCGGTCGAGATGCGGAAGTGCTCGAGCGACCGCTGCGTCTGCGCGCCCCACAGCCGGTCGGCGGGGACTTCGATCGGTCCGAAGGTGTCTCGCTCGATCCGTGTCGTGGACTGGCTCATCAATGGTCTCCAGGCGGAAAAAAAGGGGCGCCGCGCGCCCCCCTTTTTATTGCTCCGGCATGCGTGCTCACACCGCCGGCGTTTGCTCCGACGGAGACGTTTGCGCCGCGGGTGCGGCCGCCGCGGCATCTTCGGCGGCGGCCTTCATCGACAGGCGCAGCCGGCCCTTGTCGTCGGCCTCGAGCACTTTGACCTTGACGATCTGGCCTTCCTTGACGTAATCGGAGACCTGATTCACGCGCTCCTTGGCGATCTGCGAGATATGCAGCAGACCGTCCTTGCCAGGCAGTACCTGCACGATCGCGCCGAAATCGAGCAGGCGCAGCACTGTGCCTTCGTAGATGCGGCCGACTTCCACTTCGGCGGTGATTTCCTCGATGCGCTTCTTCGCCGCATTGCAGGCATCGGCGTTGACCGATGCGATCGT
>Ga0207711_10000592_pt1 | contig 36725 bp, 48 predicted proteins | sample KBSS34metaG_FD_184401 | JGI IMG/M metagenome (GOLD analysis project Ga0207711, IMG submission 184401) | Switchgrass rhizosphere microbial communities from Kellogg Biological Station, Michigan, USA - KBS S3-4 metaG (SPAdes) (version 2) | ecosystem: Host-associated > Plants > Roots > Rhizosphere... | reverse complement strand
GCGGCCGCAGGAAAGCCGGGCGGCGAGGGTGACCAAGACGCAATACCGCCCAGTGGACGCCCTGATGCCCTAGAGGCATCGCTACAGCCGACCAAAATGAACGGCACGCGCGTAGCTGAACTGCCCAACCCTAGATGGCTCATCGAGGAAGGTCGCATTCTGCGCTGTATCCAGCAGACGCGCATAAATACCACGCTTCCGGGGGCGGTCACCGCCATCATACCCGAAGAGATACGCGGCGAGACCGGCGACGTCGTCTTGCTGCCGAAGGGCGCCAAAGTGTTCGGCACAATCCAGCACGGGCTGCTAAACGGTTTAGATCGCGCTGCGGTGCTTTGGCAGGATATCACAACACCGGTGCTCTATGATGCGCGTGGGATGCCGCATCAGTTTCGTGTCGCGGTCAATTCTCCTGCTGCCAGCGAGCGTGGCGAAACGGGAGTTGATGGCGATGTGAACAGGCATCTGTTCAATCCATTTCCCGGAAAGCTGGGCGGCATTTTCGGCTTATCGCTGTTCCGCGGTGGCATCGACATGGCGACACAATATCTTGGCCGTCAGCAGGGTAACGGAAACAGTCAGACCAATCTGAATTTCAACAGCTTCCAACAAGGAGGCCAGGGTGCCGCTGACGAGCTGCTTCGCTCGTATATTCAGATACCGGATGTCATGACGCGGGACGAAGGACTTCCGTGTTCGATCTTCGTAGTCCGCGATTTGGACATGAGGGGAGCCTACACCTTGGTCCAGAAATACAGGAGCCAGTAATGAGCGTAACCCTAGACCACCTCCTCGACCCGCTCGGTCATTGGCTGGGAAACCCCTCTGTCGAAGATGTATTAGTCAACGCCCCCGACAACATATGGACGTTCGAGCGTGGTGCATACAAGCGACACGATGTGCGGCTCGACGCGGACGACATCGAGGACATTGCCATTGTTGCGGCGGCACAGCTGCGGCAGAACATCCATCACGACAGACCATTATTGTCGATTGCCATGAACAGCGCGGGGGAGGCAGCCAGGCGACTGCAGGCCGTATTCTATCCGTGTGTTCCTCAGGGTCGGCCATGCCTCGTCATCCGTCGCGGCAGCAGCGACTGGCCGACCATGAAGGAGTTGGCCTCCAAGGGCCTCTTCAAAAGAGCCGTCGCCAAGCGACAGATCAATCGAGATGAGGACCTATTGCAGCTATACCGCGACGAGCGCTTCGACGAGTTCCTCGCGCTCGCGGTAAGGCGCCGCCGCACAATCATAGCATGTGGTCAGACTGCGTCCGGGAAGACCACGCTCAGCAAAGCCCTCATTGGCGAGATCCCTCTAGAGGACCGGCTGATCGTCATTGAGGACGCGCAGGAATTGCTAGATCTGCCGCACCAGAACTCGGTCGCGCTGTTCTGTAAAAAGGATCCAAGGGAGGGAGACATCACGGCCACACAGCTCGTCGATGCGGCTCTCAGAATGCGTATCGGCCGTCTCTTCATACAAGAGATCCGCGATGGAAATACTGCCAATGCCCTCATGATCGCACTTCAGACTGGCCACACAGGGGCAATCACTACGATCCATGCCAGCGATTGCGCGGGAGTATTTCATCGCCTGCGTGTGCTGATAAGCCAAACTCCAGAAGGTAGAGGCGTGCGGCCGGAGGATGTCACTGAGCAGCTGAAGGCTTTCATCGACGTGGTGATACATCTCACGCTGGATGAGGGCGGAGAGCGACACGTGGACGAAGTATGGTTCAAGGATGCAGACCTCGCTTGAGGCCAACTATGGATGACGAGAAGCTCTTTCGGTTGATCCAAGAACACCGCGGCTCGTTGAACCTGTCGCCGGAGAGTTTCGTCGCGCTGATGCGTGCAGCGATTGCGGTGCGGCACGATATTTTGACAGCCGTGAGTGAGTTGTCCCCGATCAGCCAGCGAAGGAAGCTCGGCCGACCTCCGGGAGCCAAAGACAAGAAGCCACGCAAGCGGCGCTCAGCACCATCTGCCACGGACACGGACTAAATGCGTAGAATTGACCGCACGGTTTGGATGTCTCTGCTGATTGTCTGCGTCGTGTTAGTCGTATGGTATGCCTCTGCGACATATATTTTCGTATTGCTAACCGGCAGCGGCGGCGAAGATAATTGGTATGCGACCATGCTGTTGGACTATTATCGGGATTATCCGGAGCATGTTATTCGCGTGTTCGGCGCGCCGGTTCCGGTGCGGGGTTTGGTTCTCGCCTCAGTATTTGCACCGCCGGCGTCAATCATCGCTATCGTGTGTCTTATCCACTTTAGGATCAGGCGTATCCCGATGCGACGGATCCGCCGCTCTTTCGCTAGGCCCCCGATTGCCTCAGAGCGGGCCATGACAGACAACCACGGCCATGCCGAATGGATGACAGTCGACCGGGCCAAGCAAATCTTCAACGGCCCGAAATATAGCTATGGCGGCAAGCTGGTTGGCCAGACCGCCAAAGGCGAGCTGCTGTTCGATACTTGCGAACTGCGCAATGGGCTGTCGCTAGAATTCGCCACCTCTGGCGGTGGCAAGACCTCGATGGCCGCCGCCCGATGTGCCTACTGGCTCGGGCCAATGGTCGTCACCGACCCCAAGGCCGAGCTTGGCCCGATGCTTTACGAGGCCAAAGAAAGGGAGGGCTACCGTGTTGTCATGCTCAATCCCAACCCTAGGCCAAGCGACAGCACGGGCCGGATCTATCCCTGGGCGTCATGTTCGGGATCGGTCAACGTGGTCGATTGGATCGACCCAAAGCATCCGCTTGCCGAGATGCACGTCCACACTGCGGTCAATTGGATGTTTGATCCATCGGAAAAGCAAATCAAAACCAACACCGGGGACTTCTTCCATTTATCCGGGCGAGACCTCGTCGCCTGCCTGCTGGCCCACGTGCTGTGGTCCATACCCGAGGTCAATGAGCAAACCGGCGCGGTGGTCCTGCCGCCACCGAAGACTCTGGCCACCGTTCGCCGGATCCTTTCCCAGGGGCCCGACGCAGTCATCGTTGCGCTACATGGGATCAAGGCTAGTTCCCGCTCACACATGGCACGCGACTTGGCGGGGGAAATCGTCGGCACCGAGCAGGCAAAGGAAATGTGGCCGGGGATTTTCAAGGAAGCGGCGCAGAAAACCTCGTGGCTGACCATTCCGGCGTTTGCCGCCCTGGTCTCGGGCGATACCATTCGCTCGACCGACATTGTCAGCAAGAAGCTGGCGGTATTTATCCAAGTGCCGCTCGACGCGGTGACCACCATGCCTCCCGTGGTCAAGGTGCTGATGGCCTGTTTCCTCAACGCCATGATCGTCGCCGACGGTGACGTCCCGCAGGGGCGGGTGCATTTCGAGATCGACGAATCAAAGCTGTTCGGCCGGATGACGGCGTTGGACCATCTGCGGCAATATGGCCGCGGCTATCGCGTCTCAATGCACATGAACTGGCTGAGCGTGGCCGACATGGAGGAAGTTTGGGACGTCACTGGACGCCGCTCCTGGTTTGAGTGCGCCACGTGGCGGTCCTACACCGAGATCCGCGACCATCTCGTGGCGCGGGAGATTTCCGACAGCAGCGGCCGACATGGCGTGATGGCGCGGAACGACAGTTTCAACCGCTCCGTTGCCGCCGGGACCGGCTTCGGCGGACGCATCTCGCGCGGCGAGAATGTCGGCACCCACGAGATCAGCAAGAACCTGATCGACCCGTATCAACTGCTGGCCGACCTACACCCCAGGCAGCAGCTGATCCTGGGCCTGGAGAAGCCGCTGAAGGAACTCTACCGTGTCAGGCCTTGGGAGCGCGCCGAACTGATCGACCGCGTAATGCCGTCGCGGTTCTACCGAGAAATGGAGGATATCGATGCCGTCTGAAGAGCAGGACCGCCGAACTGAGCAGTGGATTGCGAATTTGCTGCATAAAGGCCACTTGGCTATGCAGCTAGCTCAGCCGACGCAGGCGCTGATCCGCCAACAGGAGCCGACCCGATCACCGCAGCAGCAGCTTCCGCTGGTAGTGCAGCGTGGCCAGTCGCGCTGAGAACCTGAACAGCGCCGACATCACGGCGCTCGTTGCCGAAATCCACGATGCCAGCCACAAATGCGGGCTGCGGCCGGGCGATCCGGTCCATATCCTGGTGGAGAGGCTGACCGCGCTTATGGCGGCGGCGGCCCTGGCTAATCCGTGGAAGCCGGAAATGCTGCGTCAGGCAATCCGCTCTTCCGTCAGCGGCGAGCGCTGGCGCTACATAATCATCGCCTGTGCTGCTGGGTGCGTCGTAGGCGGCGTGGCGGTTGCCGTGCCAGCTGGGGTGGCGGGATATTATATCGGCCATAACGCGGGCGTGGCGGACGCCCCGGCCTGTATTGTGCGTAGGTAATGGACCTCATCCCGCAGGACACTCGCAAGTGGTGGTCTGGGAATCAGTCATGCGGATTCCCCATGCTCTGTCAGCGGCCACATAGGTGATCCATCGCGATACGCGCGCCCACGCCTATCCACACCACAGAGGACATCGCGGCCCCTATCGAGAACCAAACCAAGGAATGAACTTCAGGCGCAGTGAGCCACCTTGCCGGTCTAGGCTCGATAGATCCACCGTCGTCGTCTGTCGTTGAGACTGCGGCGGTCTGGGAATCAGTCATGTTAATCTTCCCACGTGCTAGTCGCCGCATCGTCCAAAGCGCAGTCCCATCCCCTTAGCCACTCTTTACGTTTGGCTGTCCCGATAGGGTAAGGACATGCGTCGTAGTCTAAGTGGTTATCCGCGAATGCGTCATACCCTTCGTCGAAGGCGTCCATGTCCCGGGTCGTATCATTCGGGGACATGCTGATCTCCAAGCGCTGCGGTGATCCTATCGCAGACGGTCTCAATGCCGCCACGCATCCACACAACGTCATCGGCGGACTCCTCGATGTCGCGGCGGATTTCGCGTAGCGTCGCGCGCAGCCGTTCGATTTCGTTCGCCGCATCGATGCACAACTTGCACGGATCAGTGCTGCCCCATTCCGCGACGTAGAGCAGGCGCTCTATAATGTCCTCGCTGGTGGTTGGGTTATCTGCCATGGCAGATCTTCCATACCCAGATGACGGGGGCAAAGAATTGCCTTGCGGACAATTTTATCTCTCGCCACACCACCATCCCGGTGGTGGTGGAGTTTCGCTCGTCAGACATTCAAAGCCTCCACGGCATCCGGCGGACATGTCTCAAGGTGCCAGTCGTAATCTTCTGGTCCGGTGCGGAACTCTACTTCGTAGGCATCGCCACGAGGATAGACGTGAACAACGGTTCCGACGTTCCCTTCGGCAATAGGTCCCACTTGGCGCAGCAACCGAACTTGGGACAGTTCCGGGATGGCGGCGGGTTTATCGGTCATGCTGATTTTCCCGTTTCGCATCTTCCTGCCTCCAGCCGTCGGTCCAGGCGTCATTCAGGTGGGACAGGACTGACGGCGGTTCGCATGGTTCGCCTGTGATGCGGGCGAGCCGTCCCATACTCCGCCACAAGGCAACGGCGTTTGGTTCGGTCGTCTCGGATTGATTGGGCTGATCTACCACGAATGCTCTCCTGCAATGTTCATGCTGTCGGTCAGCACCAGCGAGCCGTTGCCCAATCCCTCCCTGATCAGAGACGCTGCAATCCCTTTGGAGACGTGCTGCTGAACAAGCACGTCCAGCAGCGTAGCAGCAGGGAGCCCATAGGGCAGGATGTGGATCAAGGAGTCTAACAATACGCCGGCGACCGCCTTGTCGTGTGTCAGATCATCGGCCGTGGTATCGGAGTTAGCCATTCTGGTTTGCCTTTCGCCAGCCAATGCGCACGAGGTAGGCCGCCAGTGGCTCCTCCTTGTCGACCTGTTCATGCCAGGCGTCGATATCTCGATCCAGCAAACACGCTTCCTCGAACAGAAGGCTGGGATGGGTGGTTGAGTTCTGATCGCTCATTTCCCCGCGTCCCATTGTCTAACGACTGCAATGGCTTCCTCAGCCATAGCGATGTAAGCCGTCCCGTCGGTATCCCACTGCGGCATATCCCCGCACGCGGCGTCGCCCCAGCGCGCGCAATCCGTCTCCCATAGTGCGCGCGCAACGCGCTCGACCAGGGTTGGCTCGACGGTGGTGGGGTTTAGGCTCATCGTTTTGCAAGTCTCCTGAACAATGGGGCATCGCGCTCAATGACCTTCATGGCTATCTCACGCTGGCGATGTAGTTCCATCCGATAGAGGGAATGATGGTCGATCAGGCACTCATCCTCTTGGCGGCAAACTCCGGGGTGTTCGCAACTCTCGCAAACCGGCCAGTTAGCGGTGGTCTGGGAATTATCGGCCATGAATTACATCCTCTGCCAGAGCGGCCAGGGCTAGCCCGTATTCCCGGTTTCGCAGATATTCCTCGCAGTCATGAGACGGTATTGCCGCTTTGGTCATGATCATAGCGAGCCGGCGAATATGGTTCTCCCGCTCATCCATGTGTCCGGTCGATGAGTTTCGCTTGTCAGACATTCAAACGGACCCTTATTGCCTCTACGACCTCGGTAGGGATCGGTGTCGGCTGATAAATGCTGATACATTCGAGGATGTCGCCGATCTCCTCGACAGGGAATTCCTGGCCGACGATCATGTTGGTCAGCTCGACCGCCAACTTCTCGCTGTTTCCCGCCGATCTGCGAATCGCCCCCCTGATATTCCCAGACACATTGATGTGGCGAATGTAGGGAAGTGAACCGTGAATGTTGATGGCCACCCCCTCTAGTGGCTGGCCACATTCAGGACAGCACTGGATAATGCCCGTGCCAATGAGATCTTCGCGGGTCGTCTCGGATCGATCAGGTCTGTTGTTCATAGTGATCTCACGAACTGCAACGTTGCTTCAATAGCTTGGACTAGTGTTGGCCTTGTTCCACAGACAAGCGGGTCCTTGTCGTCGGCTCCCCAGACGTGAAACTCCCAGGCCATGTTTCCCTTGTCGTCCAGCGCCCACTGCTCGATGTGGATGCATTCAGGCTTCTGGGTCATTGGGTTTTGCGTCGGCTGATCGTTCATAGTTTGATTCTCGGAACGCTAGCGAGCCTATTGTCTATTTTGCGGCGGGACTCGTCGCTGATGGGCTCGGATAGAAACTGTGGAGACCTGGAATGTAGCCCAAGTCGTGTCATCCATTCATCGATATGCCGAAACCTGCCTTGCACCCATCCGATCTGGACCGTCGATTCGCGTTGGCGAATGCGGTAGATAGGGTCATTCTCTCGGACCTTGTGGGTGGTGGGGTTTTCAGCCATTCTGAGACTCCCAGGCGTTCAGGCGCCGAGCAATTTCGTTCGCGTATGCTAATCGCTGTTCATCGTCTTTAAAGTCACCACTTACATATAGCCTGACATCGTGCGCGAAGTCGTCGCTCTCCACAAACACTCTGGGCTGTCCGTCGTCTGGAAGTAGAGCGCTAATAGGCTCGTGACGGGCATGCCATTCCCCGGCCTCTCTTATGGTCGATGAGTTATCGGGCATTATGAACTCCAATGCTCTCTGCGTAGTCAGCAATCGCGCGGAGCTGCGAGGGTGTCCATACTCCGTCGAGCAGCACCAGACCGCTATCACACGGCAGGATGACATAGCCGCCCCGATCTCCCGGCAGCGTTCCCTCCAGGGTGCCATCGTCATGGGCTATGGGACGAAGGAATTCCGGAATCGTCGTGTTGTCAGTCATGGGGGTGATCTCCAAACAACCGTTGCTCGCGTTCCCAGTCCTTCATGGCGATAATCGCGGCTTGGGCTCGCCGTTGATATCCGAGCACAAATTCCGCTTCCATCTCCATCAACGGCGTTACCCATCCAGCTTCCCTAGCAAGCGCAGCGGCCACGTGGTTGATGAGTGTCGTATCGGATCGTGGTCGGATCTTTCTCCGCGTCACGCTGGCCCGCCCCAAATCCTCATGCACCTTGGCGTCCTGGTCATGCTCCTCGGTGGTCGTCTGGGATCGGTCTGGGTGATCTGCACTCATCGTCCACCCCCTCTCTGTTCAGCCGAACTCATTTCATTGCCTCTTTAATAGACCACTGATTAATCGCATCATCGCGCACGCGCTCTGCTTCACGAATGAAAGCCGACCACCACCACATCCTATCCAATGACCCCAGCGGAAAGGGATTGGGATTACCTTCCATGAACTCTCTAAATGCCACGCGACCAAGCTCAACTGAAGCTGTGGTTGATTTATCGGTCATTCAGAAATTCCGTAATCTTTTCGAGATGTGCCCCAATGACAATGCCCCACACGAAGCCCCAGGACAGCACTAGAGACAGAACCGTTGCGTAATAACGGCTGGTCCAGTGTTGGGTCGTCTGGGATCGGTCTGGGTGATCTTCATCCGGCATAGGACAGCTCCATCGAGAGGGCATCCATCAAGCCGATGCCGTCAGCTCGGTAAGCCTCCCAGACCTCCTTGGGGGCTTCCCGCAGGACGGACGCGCGCCAATGAGCGTCCCTGTAAGCACTAGCCGCGCGGCTAATCAGCCATCCACCGCAGTGGGGGCATGAGAGTGTCGTATCTTTCTCACTCATCAGATTTCCCTTTCGCACGGTTCTCTAAAGCTTTCGCTAACCGCTTACCGTATCCCGCCGGCGTGATCCCTATTTGGCGCGCGGCCACAGCCTTCGGGAGATGCTGGGTAGCCAGCACTTCGTCATCGCTGAACTTGGATTGACGCCCCTTCCATCCCCGCTCCCGCGCCGCCCTCAGACCGGCCATCGTGCGCTCATGGGCAATGGCACGCTCAAACTCTGCGAACACGGCCAGCATGCCGAACATGGCGCGGCCTACGGGCGTTCCGGTGTCCATGCCAGGCATGGTCAGGACGACCAGCGTAGCGCCCCTGTCCTCAATCAGCTTAGCCGTCTGGTAGAGGTCCACGGCATTGCGTGCGAGCCGGTCCAGCTTCCACACATAGACGATATCGCCCTCGCGAACGTCCTTCATCATGAAGTGGAACTGCTTGCGCTTGGACAAGCTGGTGCCACTGACCTTCTCCTCCCAGATGTCCCGTGGATCGACGCCGGCAGCAATCAGGGCGTCCCGCTGCATCCGCAAATCCTGGTCGGACGTGGAGACGCGGGCATAACCCATTTTGTGCGGCTCCTCGGTCGGCCGGGGAGGCGGCTGATCCTTGGCTTTCGGCTTCCGTGGCACCTGATTTACAGACTCCTAAACTTTCCTCTTGACGCAATGTAGTTTATTGGCTAGGTTTCTGTCAACAGGAAACAAACCAGACACCGGATTATGACGAACCTCATGGTCGTTCTTAGGAACCACACCGGCGAAATGTGGCATGCGCCGCTCCCGACGCTCGCAAGAGCGCGGAACAAGAGTATCGGGTTACGCATGTGGCCATGGGGCATAGAAGTAAACCTCACCCCGGTTAAATGAGAGAGCCAAGGCGCATCCTGACGACACTGCAAGCCTGCGATGAGGCAGCAAGTCTTCTGAAGATGGCAGGCTTTGAGGTTGCCTACGTCTCAATGCAAAGTGAGTCTGTTTACTACCAATTCCCAGGACGTGAGGGAGTAATCAGAGTTGCGAGCCATAGTGGAGGCAATCTCTCCTTTGGACAAAAAGACAAAGTGTTGGCCAGACTGACCTTTCTGCCGCACAAACTATCGAAGATCCCAGATACGCTAGTTATTGGCGAACAGCGAATGGCCGACATTGTGTGCGCTGCGATTGGCCGATACATGATTGCGTCAAATCGTGGGACGGCTGCGGGAATACGTCGGTGGCAGACTCCTGAAGATGCTTCACTATAGAGAGTTAGGACAGGTGGGTGAGAGGCTGAAACCGCCAGACTGTAAATCTGGTCCCTACGAGGCACGCTGGTTCGAATCCAGCCCTGTCCACCAACTGTAACTCAACCCCGATTGAGGATGGCGCCTAAATGCCTTACTACGGAGCAAACCTGGCACCGCATAGCCTGCCGGCGTATAAACGGGAAGGCAGTCCGGAGATCTGCGTCCTTTGCATACTAATGATTCTTATTATGGGTCCTGTTATATTAGGCTGCTTGATGTTCTTAGCGATTGACGTAACTTGCTACCTCATGACTGGAGGACATGCCTCGGCAGACTGGGCATGCAGTCTATCGGTGGCTGCGATCTTTCTGTCCTTCTTCGGCATTGCATTATGGTTTGTGGCCTATCGATGTGGCTCGTGATTGCTAATAAACTTAACCCCGGTGAGAGATTGCCATGAATGAGCCGCTGACACCCAAGAACCGTGAAGTAAGGCACGCGCTCATAAGCGCGTGGACGGAAGTTATCAGAAGGCACTATGTGGATGGCGCCGTCGGGGATTGGGATGTTCCAGATCAGTGGGGCTTCTACAACAATATTTTTATGATGGTGGGAAGCGCGACTGGAATGCTTATCGCATCAGTTGCTAACGATGATGCTCACAGAGAGTGGCTGACTAAGGTGGTGGCATCCAATATTCCTCTGGGGTGTCAATCACATGACACTTATCAGTCTAACGCTAAGGTCAACTAAACCCCAGATGAGTGAAGACAGACACAGACTTTCCGAAGTCCCAGAGTTGCTGGTCGCGCTCATCACAATCTGCGCGAGCAGCCTTCTTGCCCTGCTATTGTTCGGTGCATGGCAGCTTTGGCAGCTAATACCATAAGACCTGATACTAGACCCCGATTGAGGAACGCACACACAGATGTGGCCGTGGAAGGAAAAGTCAGAATCGAGTCGTCCTGCGGAAGACGACTACTGGCGCATATGGTCAGAGCAGTTACCAAAGTTCCAGCATCTCGAACCTATCGCTCGGGAGCTTTGCGCCGAGTTCGGAATGGACCCAGACAAACCCGTGGCGGGTGATGAGCGCCAACTTAATTGGCATTATCAAGCCAGTGAGCTTGAGGCACTTCAGCAGCGAATATCGGCGCTTCGTCGGGCCGGTCTATTGGATTAACTTAACTCCGGAGCGGAAAATGGCCTACCGAATGCCTGGCAGGTGCAGAGAATGTGGAACGCTATACCAGCAGATATCTGGCATTGATATGAGCCCAGCCGAGCAGAGGGAATTGAACTGCTATTATAGCTGCCCAACCTGTGGCGGGGCTGAGCAGGATCCCGCTTTGCTAAGGTGGGGTATTCCGCAACGATCAGAATGAACTTCACCCCTGGGGATAAAACGGATGCCGGCATTTACGCAGCGGCGGAATGGTGACTGGTCCGAGTGGAAACGCAGGTTCGCCTACCTTCCCGCGTTGGCTGGGGAAAATGAGAATGGGGATAAGATATGGATCTGGTGGGATTGGTATGAGAAGAGGTCAATGGGCGGCGGAGCTTACGAAGAATTCCGCAGCGACAGGGCGGCCAAATCGGTCATAATAGAGATGAGCTACTGAACCCCGGTGAGGAACGTATATGCCGCTATTCTATGATCTAAACTGGCAACCCCACCCAGAGAGGCCTGACCTTGGGCGTTGGGCTGAGACATCGTTTCCTAACGGTTGGACGGCTACGCTGCTAGACGGGAACTTTAGCATCTACATGAAGCGCGGCGTGTATGAGATCCAGCCGTGGACGCCAGATGGAGGCATGCCTGATGATGGTGATTTAGCCGGCGGTCCATTCCACGGCGATGACGGTGCTATGCAGATCATTATGAACGTGATCGAGCGACAGTAACTTCACCCCAGCGAAGGGATTCATCAGCTTTTCTAGATCACCGCGACGCGAACGCAATCGCCCGCTGCTGCCAGTATGCTAAGCGCGCGCTGCACTCGATAGCCAGCGCCGGATGCGGTTTTTGGTTCGCCTGCGCGAGCACGATCAGGCAGGCTTTCATGCTCCAGTAGGCAGCTTCGAGGTATTCCTCGTCGGAGCAGCGCCGTTCCACGTCAGTCGACAGCGTCATAATTGGCACCCTACCCCGGTTTCCAGGAACTACCGCACGGGATCGACCTGACGGTGCACACCGCGAACAATAAAAAAGGCCCCCGCGAACGGGGGCCGGAGGGGTCTCTTAACCGATGATCGGTCATATATCGCACGGGCTGCGGGAACCTGGCAACTCTCAGGTCATGAGCACCGGTTGACCCGGCAGGTTGGGAAGATGGCCTGTGTCGTAGAGAATGATATTCGTGATGTAGTCCCTCATGGCGCGGTAGAGCATCTGGATCTCGCCCGGGGTCATCTCCCGCATGACGCGGTTGCGGTCGGGATAGGAGAAAGTGGAGCCGCCCAGCGGCAGTCCCTGGCCTGCACCGACACCCAGGGCCAGATTGGTCATCTGCGTGGTGGTCACGTCATCCAGCGACCAGATCGTTGAGAGGCTAGTATTGCTCTCGCAAATCGTCATCATACCGGCATCGACGGCGGCCTGAGACTCAGTCTTGAAATACTGCGTGCTCTGGCTGGTGGTCGCGGGCGGCAAGGGGGTCGTCGCACCAACGGTTAGCAGTTCTGCCATAAAACTCGGCGCGGCTCCCGCCGGTGTGGCATCGAGCTGGAGCGCGTGCACCGCGGTGTTGAACCAGCCGACGAAGTTGGTGATCTGCGTATTCTGCGCCATGCGCCAGCTCGCTGTGCCGTCGTAGCGCAGTCCGTCAGCGTTATACGCCGAGGCCATCATCGGCGGCTGAAACCGCGTCTCTGGGATCGCGGCAAGCATATGATCTGCGGCGGCGTCGATGGCGGTTTGCGGATCGGCAAGATAGGCTTCTAGCGTCGTTGAGCCGACGATTTGGGTGATGCGATCCCAGCGCAGGCCGGTGCAGCCCGCATAGCAAAGCGTCGGCGTCGTCTCGAAGCTCTCGAAGCCGTCGATGTATTGCACGTGGGTGGCGGCAGCAGTCGCGCCATGCGTTGCCGCGACCAGACAGACGGCAGACACCAGCAGTTCGATAGGAACGGCCGCATTGCTAGAAGCGGTGCGTAGATCAGCGCCGAACGTGTCAAACACGTCGTCGACCAACTGCTGCGTATTCACCCGCGGGCCACCGCCGTCTTCGGTAATTCCCGAGGCAACATAGGCCCACGCAATCCCATCACCGTAGCGGTGCTGAGCCAACAGGGGCCCCGCAAGGGCGTCGGTCCATTCGCTCATATTGCCTTTGTCCTACGGAACGGGGCCGGCATACAAAATTATGTTGCACACCAAAGCGGGTGGGATGTTCGCCTGATTGCCCGCGCCGGCAGAGGCGACGGAGGCGGCAATTCCGGTGAACGATGCGAATATCGATACCCCGCTCAATGCGGCGGCGATGGTAATAAAGGTGGGTGCTCTGATCCCATCGTCGGTAAAGTGCCCTTGTTCCCCAAGGGCTACACCAGCACCAGCGGCGAGATTGCCGCCAGCCGGGAAGGGCTGATGACGATAGGTATGCAAGTGGCCGGGATCTGCTACGCCATGGACGTGTCCGCCGTCTGCGACGGCATGAGCATGGCCGGGGTCTGACCAGTTTAATGTGTGGGTGTGCGCTGGCATATCCTGGTGTCCGATCGCCGCGCCTAGGACACTGATATTTGCGATGGACGGCATTCTGTTTGGGCTCGCCGCACTTCCCATCGTCGAGCGGCCTACGGAGACCGATTCCTGGAGGTTGGGAACGCGGAAAGTGTTGGCGTCCGGGGCGCCATACGTTGTGCCGAGGACGGCAAACAGCAGCGCATATGACGTGCGAGATAGTGACTGGCCGTTGGCAAACACCCATCCCGCCGGTGCAGCGGTTCCCCAGAAATCCATTGACGCGCCGATCGGAACGCCGCCTGCGTGGGTATCCAAACGGGCGTTGGGCGCCAATATTACATTGCCATTTATATATGGCATCCGGTCGCCAGGAATCTCGTTGTAGCAATCTACCGCTGAGGTAAAATTTAATATGGTCGTGTTGCCCGCTGTGTTGCCGACCACCGTGTCGCGGCTGACCGTTGCTGGGTTGCCCGCGCGGAACGTGCCAACGCCCCACTCGGCCTTGAGACCATCGTCGAGGAAGTAGAAGACCGGGGAACCATCACTATACGCCTGCGCCCATGTCATTCGGTCCTGTGGCGCCGGACCGAGTAGAACATTGCTGTTGGTTCCAGGCGCGTTGCAGCGCTGGAGGACATAGTTCTTAATCAACGGGCAATTCTCCTGCGAGTGTGCCGATTACAATCGCTCGGTGATCCGCGCCCGCCATGACCGACGGTCGGCCGACTGATAAGGAAAGCCGACATCTGCGGTGGCAGATACCCGACCAAATATCGCTTCTTGTGCTATGGTTTCAGAGGAAACGTCCGGCACCATAAGAATGTTGTTGCCACGCCGCGCGGTTAGTTGCAGTTCGGCCAACTGACCCAGCACCTCGCCCTGACGGATGCCCATGAAGGCCAGCTCGGCGCGGCGGCGGTCATAGCGAAACTTGGGATACTCCTGCCCTCCGCGTGATAGGTTCTCATCAAGCGCCGCATCACCTCCAAATGTCGTCTCATAGCCCAAGCCGGTGAGCGGCTGCCACGCGGGGCCTGCGTAGATCAGTGGGACATTAAGAAAGCCGTCGGGGTTTCCCACGTCATCGATCTCGATCGTGCAGTAATCGGCCTGCATGTCGGTGGCAGCGATCAGCACGGACTGGCCAAATCCAGGTTCAGGGCCATCGACGGAGCCTGTCCACAGGACCAGTCCTGGATTGTTGTAGAGCGTCATGGTGATAGTCGCGAACGGCGTCAGATTGGTGCGGAACAGACCGAAGGCCCGCCAGACTGATTTGGCGATCTGTGGCGTGATGGTGACGATGACATTCTGCGTAGCACCTGCGGTCTGCCATGCACTCGAGGGGGCGCCGATTTCGTTTTGCAGGTTATTGACCGACAATGTCGCTGTCTGTGAGCTGGCTGCCAGCGCCGAGGTAAGCACATAGTTGTTCCACGCCAACAGGGTATTGCTGCCGCCTATACCGGTGGTTGCTGGCATGCCTGCTCCGCCTTCATCAAGACAGAATCGTATAGGTCACGGTCGCATCGGTCGCACGAAGCGAATAGCCGATGACCTGCGTGTTATGGCCGTTGGTCAATTCCTCGACCGGATATTTGACATTCAGCACCGTGCCGAACTCATGGCCGAACTCGCGGCGTGGCAGGGTGATGTCATAGATCCGACGCTTCTGGCCCCACAGTCCACCAAGCGCATTGGCGACATCCTGCGCGTTCGCCAGCGTCAGCAATGGACCGGGCATCGGCTGGAAGTCGTTAGGGCGCCGGTAGGCCTGAAGAATCGTCGGGTCAAACCACGTGGCGAAGCGGTCGGGCGAGCGCACGAACTGCTGGCGCGCCGCGGTGGCGAGCGAGGTATTGATCGCGGTCAGTGTTGTGTAGTTGTGTTGGTAGCCCACCTTGAACCGATAGGGTGGCGGATCGAGCGTCGCTGGCAGCTTGCGTCGCGACAGATGGATGATCTGTGTTTGGTCATAGGTTGCGGCGGACACTGCGCTGCCGGTGAGTGCGCGCAGCAGCGTCAGCCGCAGCCTGCCGTCACGCGTTGGCACGAGATTGGCGCCTAATGATGCGAGTATTGTGTCGATCGCCTGGAGGCTGGTCCACGGTTCATCGGAACCGAAATACACTCCAGCGATATAGCTCGGATATGCCGCTCGTAGCGTGGTGAAGCTGTCGATATCGAGCATAGAGCTCGGTAGCGCCATTTCCTCGGAGAGCAGATATCGGCAGATGTCGAACGGATGCGAGATCGGCCCCGCTATCCCGAACTGACCGATGGCATCGACGGTGATCTGCCCGACCGGAAGGCTTCCGAGCTGGAACATGCCGCGCGAGTTGTCGGTGCGATACTGGCCAATCGGCGTCGTCCCGGCCCACAGGTTGGTGGTATCGCCGGCGAAGGTGATTGCGCCCGGGCCGGTGGCCGCCCCCTCATAAAGTGCGATGACCTGACCGGGCTGGTCGGAATATTGGTAGATGAACCCCGCTGGATTGGGATCGACCAATGTCGGGGTGATGTTCTGCACCGGTGATGCAGCCGTGCCGCCACGCAACATCGGCTTCGGCTTGCCCGCGAGGTCGGACGTGCCATCGGACGTTCCGCCACCGCCGTAGAAATCACTCTGCAGGGGCTTTTCTAAGAAATACGTTGCGTCCCGCAGTGGAATGGACAGACCGTCATCGGTAAGCGACCAGGGCGCGGCGAGCGCGGAGAACAGCACGGTCAGCGAGGCATAGGTTGGGTCGGTGAAATACTGCCGATCTTCGTCCCAGCGTTTACTGCCGGTCAGCAGACGGAGCGAGCGTCCGTCTGAATTCTGCAATCCGGCCTGAGTGTCGAAGCGCTGGTCGGGATTGGCGAGCAGCACATTGCCCCAGGCGGCGGAGGCCGACGTGCGTGTTGGTTCAAGTGCCAGCCCCGCATCGATCTGGTAGGCGTCAGATAGCAGTCCGGGATAGGGGATCACGCCGCTCTGATCGGTCGGTGCACTGCGATATCCGACGTCGGAGGCGCGAATAAGGCCGGTGATCTCGAGGCTTGTCGGTGGTAGGCGGGACAGCGTGCCGTGGGGGCGAGTGCCATGTGAATTGGTCGCCGTGACCGCCACGATGCCTGGCACGAACGTCTCAAGCTCCAGCGCAACGAGGTCTGGTTCCACCCCCGCTGCGATGCCAGGACGCACTCTGGGCTTCTTCCGCACGCGCGGGTTGGCGATGAGCGTGGCATTGCCGATGAACTTCGCGCGGGCTGCCCCCTTCAGCGTGATGGTTCCGACCTGGAGCGTGCCCGCCCCGGCGATCCTTGCCGTGAGCGGCGAGGCGCCACGCACCACTGCCGCCGCCCGTATCGAACCCAGGCCGCGGAATGCCGCCCTGCCACGGTTGAACGGCTCTAAGACGTCTGCGTCCGCCGTCAATGAGCCGACACCCTGCCCCGCCGCCCGGACGGAAAATCGCACGCCCGGTGTCGCTGCGAGCGTGCCCACGCCGTCGCGCTGTGCGCGGACGGAGCGGAGCGTGCGCGAGGCGTTTGCTGTGAACGAACCGAGCCCGGTGAAATCAGCATGCGGTGCTGTGCTGATCCCGTTGGCCAAGAGCGAGCCGACGCCAGGAAATCTGTAAGTGGTCGGCCGAAGCACCAAGGGTTGGGCATGCAGGAAGCTGCTGCCGTCGAGCGTGGTGTTGGCATCGACCGGCGTGGAGGTTTGCACGACGGACGCGTTGGCGGTGAGCCGTCCCGCTCCTTGGGTTTGCGCCAGCACCCCAAGCGCAATGGCATCGCCAAACTCATCGGAGAAGACGGGATCCCAAGCGTCGCCGTCCTCAATCGGCGCCGCCACGACGGTTGGCGTCAGCCAGCGCTCTGTCAGGCTATTTTTCAGCACGGCATAAGGCCGCCGCGCATGCGCCGCGACCTCATCGGCGGTCAGCGCACGCACCCAGTAGAAGACATCTGCCGCGGGCCAAGGCCATTCGATGGCGGACGTCACATCCGAGCCAATCACCGAGCGTAGCGTCCAGTTGGCGAAGGCTTGTGTCGCGGTGCCGATCCACGTCGTGCCGCCGTCGATATAGAGTGTGGCGGTGGAACCACTGACTGTGATGGTGACCCGATGCCAGCTGGTCAGCGATGACGCCACCAGCGGCTGACCCGCTGAGAGAAAGGCCGTCTCTGCCGGCACGCGCGTGCGAAACGTGCCCGCGATGATCGGCACAAACAGCGGCATGCGCCCGGTATCATCGCCCGCCAGTCCAGCGCCGATGGAGTTAAAACTGCCCGGTTGCGGCCCGGCGCCAGAGAACCGCACCAAAGCCGAGAGGGTGAACGCGCTGGTCACCGTGTCCTCGGGCGCCAGTGTCAGACACGGCGTCGCTGCTGTGCCTGTGGTGCCGCTCAGGGCGCTGCGAACCTGCGTCCCATTAGGGCCGTGCGTGGTCGCGATGGACCCGCGGCGGGCGATCCTGCGGGCCGGAAGGGCAGTGTCCGTCAGGCGGCTGTCTTCGAACAGCAGAACCGTGCGGAGGAAGTTGCCGAGCGGGTGGCTGGTGTCGACCGAAATAGGGCCGCGCGGTTTGCCCGGTGCTTGCCTCGCGGCCCGTTCAAACGGCGGCTGTGCCATTACTACACCGCGATTTCGGTGTAGGAGGCGATGCGCACGAGGCTGCCATTGGGGATCGATACCCCGAGCCGGTTACGCGCCATCGCTTTGAAGTGGCCCGGAGGCAGCACCAGCGGCCCGCCGCCCGCGCGCGGGATAATCGAGGAGCCGGCGCGAACGGCGATGATGAGGTCGGCATCCCGTGATGGGATGAATCCGGCAGCACCATCCTCGAACGACACGCCGCCGTCGATCGAGCGCAGCACCCAGAGGTCCAGCATGGCGAAACTGGCGGGAGAGAACGCCGCACCGGCGACGAACTCCAGATTGCAGTAAAGCGATCCGCCGGTATTGATGATGTCGTCGCCAGGCGCACTGATCCCGGTATTGGCCAGGCCCGCCAGCACGTTGCTGCCCAGCAGCGTAACCGGCAGTTCATAGGCGCCCCAGCGAACGGTTGTCATGCCAGCGTCCCTGTGAGAAGAACCACGGTCTCTGAGGCAACGCTGATCGACGCGAGGCTGGCCTGGGTTCCGGTCACCGGTGTGGGCGAGTTCGGTGCACCAGGAGAGGATTTGCCGATTTCCCAGCGGGCAATCGTGCCGCTCGGCACACCGCCTGCGCTCACCGCGAGGTTGACAATGCGCGAGCTGCTCAGATCATAGTTGATCAGCGCAATTGCGAAGGTCGTCGCCGACGGCTTTACCGCCCAGATCGCCAGGTTGGCGATGGTCGAGTTCACAGTATATTCGGGTCCGAAGAACGACTGCCCGAACTTGCCTATCATATAGCCGGTGCACGACACGCCCGTAAGACTGCCGCCCTGCTGGTCGCTGCCAATGCAGCCGTTGCTTTGGTAACCGACGATATTCTGCAGCGCGCAGGCGGTAACGTTGTTGGTGGACCTGAATAGTCCATAGAGATAGCACATGGCATAAATCCCGGCCATGTAGCGGCCGTTCTGGACAGCGGTCTGGACTTCCGCCGTCTCACACATATTATAGTCGAAGGTGCCCAACGCGACGTTGGCGAGCGGTGTTCCGGCCAGTGCATTCCGCTGGTTGATCGCATCAGGGTTATTCACACCTTTGGCGCCGTAGCAGATATCCAGAGAGTCGGTGATGTTTCGGTTGGTCCCCGCGACATCGTAGGAAACCCACTTCACCCCTTGGCAGCGGGCGCTGCCGACCTGATTGCCGAAGGTCGCATTGGCGAACGCGCCTGGATCCCATTGCGCCGGACCCCACACACGATAGTTCGGGTTGACCCCATGCAGGGCGTCGGCCACCGCATTGAAGTATTGGATCACCGTGGATTGCGGCCACCCTGGATTACGATCCCACAGAATGCCGACCTGCCAATCCATGACGTTGGAGTGGCCGTTGTTGTTTAGATATGTGGCGAAGTTCGCCGCGTTAGAGGCGCGGGTCTGCGGGTCGATGTCTGGATGGATGCAGCATCCCATCACCACGCGGACGTCCGATTGGCAGAACGACTTATAGTTGTTGAGGAAATTGTTGATCCGCGTCATGTCACCGATGGAAAATAGATAGTCGAGATCCCAATCAGCATTGAACGCTAGCAGCGCCGGCTTGAGCCACGTATTGGCTGTGTTTCGGAAAGTGGCGTTCTCGAAGAATGTGCCGCCATTACCAGTCTGATCGCCGTAGAACGATGTCGAGACGCCGAATAGCGCCTTGTTCACCGTCTTCCCGGTGGGTGCTGAGAAGTTCACCGATGTGTTGCTCGAACCGGCTGCGGTGATGGTGAACGCCTGGACCCGTGGCGATCCTGACGCGCCAGGCTGCGTCGCTGTGATGTTAATTTGATAGTTCCCCGTAGCTAGCGTGGTAGCCAATTGCAGTGACGAGCCGACAAAGCGGAAGTGCGTCGTATCGTTGACAGCAAGCGTGCCTGAGAAGGTGCCGCCGGTCGCCTGAACCGCGACATCGCCGATTGGCGTTCCGGCACCCGACCCAGCTACGACTGTGGTGCCAGAGAGCGTAATGCCAGTCAGCGTCATAGCGCCGGCGGGCACAATATTGAAGGTATTCGACGTCGCTTGGATGGCGGTGTTCGCCGCTAGGCGCACGCCGACCGATGATGATCCACCGCTACCGCCGCCGCCTTGACTCGGTAATGCGACACCAACTCGTAGGTTCGCGCTATCGTTCGCTTGCCAGACTTCGACAGAGTAAACGGTCATGGGATTCTGTTGGTTGCTTCCAACCAGCAACCGATACCTTCCCGTGTCCATAACAGCCCATGGATCGTTATTTTTGGAGTCTTCCCATGATCTGCCGTTAACAAACTGGCTCCAGGTGTATGTGCGTCCTACTTGGACTCCGTCGATATAGTTTTTGATGTAGCCTTGCGTGCTGTTTGTCGCTTTAACCCAGAGCCAGGCATACCTGTGCCGCACTGTGTAGTTGCCGATCCCGGAACCTGGGATGTTAATGCCGTTGCCTTGGCCAGCATCGGTGTTGTTGAACAAGCGACCATCGCCAGACCACAGGATAATCCCTGCATTGATAGGGGTGCCATGTGGGTCGAGGAATTCGCAAGCGTCATACTCGATGCCCTGCGCATCAACTAAGGGATTTGGAACGTCGCTAAAGGTCCCTTCTATGTTGTTCATCCACCATGCAGGCCAGCCAGTTGGATCTCCCCCCCACCCTAGGATATCGTTCTCGATGGTGAATATGATCTCGAAATATCCGCCACCGCCGAAGGCAACCCCGGTGAAATTGCCCCCGTTGCCTGCGGTGTTGATATTCAAGTTGGCAGCGTAAAAGTCCTCCGACAGCCGCACGGAGCCATCCGAGTTCTGGGTTGCCGATGGCGAATGAACCTTCCAATTGGACCCCAGCGTCACATTAGGGCCATGCGTGCGCATATTAAATCCCACGGCGGCGGCTGGCGCGGGTGCTGCAGCGCCCGTGGTAGACATTGCCGGATGGGTAAAACTGAATGCCGTCGCTGATACGGACGACCCAGTCGGCAGCGCTACCCACGCGCCAGCGCCATCGCGGTATTGCAACGCTGGAGGTGTAGTCTGTCCCTGCAGCGTGCCACTCACGCCAAAGGTCTGGCCCTCGATGACCTGCGGAATATTGGCGATAGTAATGGCGGGATTAACCGGACGCGGGTCATGCACGTCGATCCAGCCGGTGCCGTTCCATCGCCACCAACCCGGATTATCACCGAGCGAGTTGGCAGTAGATTGCTGGCGGTAGAGGAAGTGCGAGGCATAGTAGATAGCGACGACGTTGCTGGACGAACCGTCCGGCGAGCCGTTGCGATTCAACGCGCGGCTCGAGGTTATCGCCCATTCGTCAAGAATGACGCCGCCGGCTTGGCCTGGTGTCTGGGACGCATAGACGATTGTGCCAGCAGTGGTGACATAGGCGCCGCTGGTCGTCTCGGTTGGCGCCGCAGGAATGGGATTGGAGGTATCGTTCCAATCATTCATCCCCGGGCCAACCCACACATACCACGCCGGGCTGCCGAGCGAGTTGGAACCGACGGTGCGCTGGTAAATCTGATGGTTGTGGTAGTAGAGTAGATCGACGCCCCAGCTTGCCGTATCTAGGGTTCCGTCGAACGATATCTGGAAAGCCGGATTATCAAGCTGCGTGGCCTGGACGAGGGCCCACACATGCACCGTGTTCGATGCCGTTCCGGGGGTGGCCGAGGCATTTATCGTCGGGCCAATGCTGGAAAGTTGCGTGCCTTCGGGTGACTCCACGGTGCCCAACGGATTTGCCACCGCGACAAATGCTGCACCGTTCCATGACCACCAGCCTGGGCTGCCAAACGCGTTGCCGGAACTCTGTTGGATGAACACCGTGTGGTTGTGGTAGTAGGCCTGCATGACGTTCGCGGTGCTGCCGTTGGCAACGCCATTCAGCACTATCTGTGCACTGGAATTGATTGTCCATTCATCCAACGTCGCGCCAGCTACGGAGCCCGGCGTCTGCGACGCAAAGATCGTATTGCCCGGGCCGTTGATGGTCATGCCCTCGGGGCTCTCGCTCGCCACGATGCGCGGGTCGGTGCCTGCCACCCAAGATGAACCAGACCAATAGAACCAGCTGTTAGTTGAGGTCTGCTGCCAAACCTGATGGTCCCAATACAGCAGTAGCACTACATTGGAACTGTCGGTGACGCCGCCGTGGTTGACCTGGAAGCCGTTCGGCGGATTGGCGACCAATGAATAGGCGATACCGGCCGCGTCATGGATAGCGCCGGACGCTGTGTTCAGCGTCGTGCCCTGTGCGCTCTCAGTTGGAATAATAGATCCCTGCGGGGATATAACGAGCAGATGCACCGACGCGGTCAGTGAGAAGGACAGAGTGGCGATATTGGTCAGCGTCGCGACGGCTGTCTCCGCTGTCAGCGGATCAGTCGTTAGATCATAGTGCACAACCTGCGCCATGGTGCGGATGAAGCTGACCGTGATGGTGGCGCCGGTGCCAAGGATCGGTCGTTGCTCGTTCCAGAGGAACAAAAAGAATGTTCCGCCGGAATTCTGATACAGACGATGATGCCCGCCGCTCCATGGTGTCGCGTTGGACCCGGGCGCCTGTAAGCCGGTGATGGTGTAATCCAGCTTCGATGGCCGGAACGTGCGTTTCTTCGAGCCGCTGTCACCCGTCAACGCATACATCGCGCGGATCGTGCGCGCGGGCAGTCGTGGCGTGCCAGAGCCGCTATTGGGAAATAGCCCGACACGGGTAAACGGTGAGTCACCGCTCTGGCCGATATCGAACAGGCTCTTCCAGAACCACGCCTCATAGCCCAGGCGATGAAAGTTCAGCATGCCGAGCGCGGCGTAGAACGCACCAAAGCTGTCGTCGATCGCGTGGCTCGGGCTGTCGGTGTTGCCCGATGTGGGATGCCACTCGCCCATGATCAGCGGCTTGCCGAAGTAAACCCCGTGGCCCAGTGCTACGTCATCAGCGTTTCCGCCGCGGCTTGAACTGTCGTCCGCCTCCGGATTGAGCGTGGGGAAGAACCGAACGGATGCCAGTGACGACGAGGCCAACAGGTCGGCCTTTTGCTGTGTGGTGAGATAGTTGGCGATTGCCGTCGAGGTCTCTGGGGGCAGTGTGTTGTAGGTGAAGGATGGGCCGACGGTCGTGACCGGGTTTGCCATAGTGCGGGTAGCAGCGACGGCGTTATACAGTGTCTGCTGCACCGTGACGCAGTTGGCCGCGGTGATGCTGCCATCGTTGGGTGTGTTCAGTCCTTCAGCCCACGTCATCCAGCCCGTCCCGCCGGCCGACGATACCGCCATCGCTGCGAGCGAGGTCGCATCGGCGCTGACCGCGCCACGCAGCAACGAGACACTGAACTTGCTGCCCGTCGAGGCGGCCACGGTGGGACACCAAGACAGCTGGTTTGCCCCAGCGCCGGTATCGCGACCTGCCACGTGGTATTCCCGCAGATTGCAGCGCATGCCGGAGTTTGCGGTCAGCCAGGTGAGCGCCTGGATCACCGAATCTGTGGTGTAATTGCTGACCCCAGCGCCCCACGGGTTGGTCCCGGCAACCGACTGCGAATACGTGACAACACCGAAGCGCTCCATCATATCGGCAATGCGCAGCGCGGTGGTTCCTGTGGCATCGCCCGCAAGCACTGCGCTATCCGCCCCAGAGCCCTCCGAATAGACGGCAAAGCGCACGGATGAGCCCGCCGGAATGGCGACGCCCATTTGATTGCGCAGCGCGATCTTGAACGTGCCAGGCGGCAGCATAACCCCCGGGAAACCGGCGTGCGGCGTGATGCTCGTTCCGGTGTTGATTTCGATTGTCGCATCCGGACCGCGTGCGGGAGCGGTCGCTGCGGCACCATCCTCGAAGGTCAGACCGCCATCGAGTGAGCGGAGCACCCAGACCTCAAGAAACGCATCAAGGCCGGGAGAGCATGCCCCCCCGGCGATAAATTCAATGTCTGCCCATACCGCACCTTGCGAATTGGCGAACGGCGCCGAGACCGCCAGCACATCGCTTGAGGACGATGCGAGGCCGGTCAATTCGGTCGATAGAGCGGTGACGGGCGCGGTTAAATAGCTGCCGCTGCCGGCCCAACCATATTCCAATGGTGTGCCCTTTCATTATTGATATCAGTGGATTGGCGGGTAAGGAATGAATTGTTGTGTTTCGTATAACTATTTGTTAAAACCCGCCAATGGAGGAAACAGTGCATCGGTTCGGTATTCTGGCGGCGGCTGCACTGCTTGCGGCATGCACGCCGACAACAACGCCTGTAGCGTCGCAAGCTGACATCCAAGCGGATTACGCCCGGCAGACGGCGTTGGAGGCTGGGTGGAGGCAAAACAATCCCGGCTACGATCAGGCCACGCAGCCGCTAAGCCCGACTGAGATGCAGGTGGCGCACGAACGGGAACGGATCATGCGGGCGGCCGCGCTGGAATGCCGATACCAAGCGAATGCGGCGACCGTTAATCTGGCCAATGACGGCTCGCTGTTCTACGGCGTCATAAACCAGGGGTTCCAGGCGAACCAGTTGTATGCCCAATGCATGCAGATGCAGGCGGCACGCATGGGATACTAGGCGGCGAGCCGATCAGGCATTGCGGAACCTGCGGCGACCTGAGCACGCAGGCCCGCCACCTCGCTTCTCAAGGCGGCAATCGCGTCCACCAGGGTCTGTGTCTGGGTGCGGGTCTCTAGCGCATAGACAGAAGCCGTTAAGGTATCTTCTGGCACCGCAGCCACCTGCCCCAGCGTATCGGTGACGAGGCGGAACAGATTTGCATAGCCTTCGCCTGACCCGTAGACCGCGCGACCGGCGTTCAGAAGGGTGTCAGAATAGGACGAGAGCTTTGCGTAGCTTTCCGCGTTGCCGGCCCGCGCCGCACCAGAGACGGCGTTGAACTCCTTCTGGGCGGCGTCGAGCTGTTGCAGCGGTGACAGCGGCGATTGGCCGCCGTATTGGAGATTTCGCGAGTAATCCGTAAGCTGTGTCACCAGCCCGGTCGCACTCTGCCGTGCGCGATCCATCGCCGCCTTCTGATCTGCTACGATCGCATCGTTCGCCTGTTTCTGGACGGCCAGCCGTTCGAGGCCCAGAGTTTTCTCCAAGGCCGCGGACGAGACGGAGAAGTCAATCAGTTGGGTGTAGACATCGCCATACATTGCCTGGAATTGGTCTCGGAGCTGGGCGCGCTGTTGCTGTGCTTGCGCGTCAAAGGCCGCCAGATTGGCGTTTAGTATCTGCGCGGGATCGCCAGAGAGTGTCGCGCTGGCCTGCTGTTGTCGTAGAGCAAGGCTAATTTCGATATCTCTCGTTTGCTGCACTGCCGCTTCATACTTGGCACTAAACTGTCTCTGGATAGCCAGCCGCTCTTGCGCTAGGCTGACGTCCAGCCGCACCGCCGACTCGGCGTATTCCTTCGTTTGCAGGCCAAGAGCGCCAAACAGACCCGTGAACGTTGCCTGGAGCTGCCTGCGCTGCTGATCGGCTGCTATATCAAACGCAGTCAGCGACGCCAGCAAGGAACCTAGTCGATTGTCAGAAAGCGCCGCACCAGCCTGGATCTGCCTCACCGCCAAGGCATTAACGGTATCCGCCGCCTGCCGCAGTGTCGCGACATACGCCTCATCAAACTGTTTCAGGATAGCCAGCCGCTCGGCTCCGAGCGTGCGCTCCAGCGACGCCATATGCAGACCGAAACCCTCGGTCTCGGTAACCGCGTCGCCATACACCGCCTTAAGCTGATCCGACAATTGCGTGCGCTGTTGCTGCGCCTGTATGTCGAAGTTCGTCACATTAGCGTTTAATTGGTCAAAGGGAGAGGACGCGGTAGCGCTTATATAGCGCGCGTTAAGACCGGCATCGATATCCTTGAACTGCTGTTCGGCCTGCTGCTGCGCTTTGGCAATCTGTTGCTCGCGCTTTGTGGTTAGTTCTTCTTCAGCATATCCAAGATCATGGGCAGTGGCGATAGCCGGATCGAACGCCGCTGCGATCTGATCGATCGCCTGTTGCAGCGAGCCGACGTTCTCCCCGTATTTGCGCATCGCCGGAAGCGTCCGTTCCATGAACGTGCGCACCTTATCCACTGCCTGGCCCAGGTCAGTGAACGTCTGGAACGTTTTGTTGTTGATATAACGATTGAGCACATCGGTTTCGTCTGCGCCGAATACTCCCGCCTGTGCGCCGAACTTGAGATTGGAGAACACGTCGGTGACCGATTGCCCGGCAAGACCGGCCGGGTTCTTTGCCTGACCGAAGAAGCCGAGGCCTCCTGCGTATCCAGCCGGGGGCGGATTTCGCACGCCGAGAACCTGGACGCCGAGGGTGTTGAGGTTCTGGTTGAATGCCCCGACTTCGTTCTGGATGGCCTGGAGATTCGATGGTGAAAGCTGATTACCGGATAGGCGCGGATCAACCGACAGTTGGCCGTTCGCGCCGATCCCGACGAACGTCGCCTGATAGGGAGACGCCGGCTTAGGCCCGATCAAGCCACCACCGCCGCCTCCGATCAGGCCGCCAATAATAGCGCCAGGAATGGCACCGATGCCGAAGAATGCGCTGCCGATTGCCGCTCCTGCGGCGGCTCCGGCACCCGCGCCGATCATTGGCCCTGGACCGGTTTTCCCGAGCGCGCCTTGAATTAATCCGCCCGCCAGAGAGCCCGCGCCAAAGCCGGCGAGCACGCCGGTAGCGAGACCACCGATGGATGCACCGCCGAGAATGCCGGTTCCCGATTGGGATATGCCTGTCGCCGCAACGTCACTCAGGGTCGCTGGCCCAAACCCGACCCCCTCGCCCGCCAGATTGGATAGTGCCAAGTTGGTGCCGAGAGATTGCGCCTCTATTGCCGACGTGCCGAACAGACCGCCCTGAAAGAACGAGGTAACGGGACCCAAGTTGCCGCCGATGCCGCCTGGCGAAAAGATGCCCGCGTTGCCGAAGTTCGGCGATATTCCGTCCCACAGGCGTCCTAGGCCACCGAAGATGCCGTTGCCGTTGAACAGGTTGTAGCCCTGATAGGCGGCGCCACCGATCTGCTGGAGGCCTCCAAGACCACCGCCGCCGCTGGCGGCTCCACCACCTCCGATCGCACCAAGCACAGAGAATAGGTCCGGCTGCGCCGCTCCGAGACCGAGGAAATTCCTCAGTGGATTCAGAATTGCCAGCTTGATCAGCTCTTGCACAATTTCCGCAATTATAGACTTGACGACGTTGCGGAAGCTGACAGCCGCGCCCTGGCCCGACAAGAACGCGTTACTGATAGCCTGGCTGATCTGGTTCATCGCGGTATCGACGAAATTACCCAGTTCGTCGAACGACGCCTGCGCCAGCCGGTTCTCCTCGCGCACCCGCGCCAAATCTGCGGCAGATTGCAACAGGCGCTGGCCATATTCGCTTTCGGTGCTGATGCCTTTTTGTTTTAGATCCTGCTCAATCTTTAGTTGCTCGATGATGGTCGTGCGTTCGACGGCATTCTTGCCGATGGCTGCGGTCTCGGCCTCAATTACCTGGACTTGGTTTTCGTTACTCTTAGCTTCTCTCTGCACGGCAGCTTGGTTTTGCGCGTCAACCAGACGCAGGTTGGCTTGCGTCTGTTTATCAATGGCTTCTGCTATTTGGTCAGCCGATAGTTTCCGGGTGTCTTTGCTGAGGATATCCTCTTGCGCTTTATAGGCAGCATTAAGCTGATTGACGGCGGCACCACCCTGGTCGGCAGCCTTGGCTACAGCGATGAGTTGATCGGCTTGCAGGTTGGTCTTTTGGGCGGCGCGGTCGAGCGCGGCGGCCAGATCCTCTGAGGCGTCCTTATGGCCCTGCGTCGCCTTGATTGCGGCTTCGAGCTTCTTATTCAGATCGAATATAGCGTTGTCGAACGCCGTGACCTCTTTCGTGTCGGTGGCAAGCTTCTTTGCCTCCCGCATCTTGTTGAGCTCAGCGGTGATATCCTCGATGTCTTTCTTCGGTCCCGCAGTGTTGTAGGCCTGCCGCAATGTCTGTTGATAGCGCGCACCAGAAGCGATGACTGACGCCGATGGCTGGCTAGGGCCAAAGATCTCTGGCGGACCAAACAGTTCGTCTCCCGCTCGATAGTTCTCGCCGCCAAGCTGGGCCTGGGGCGCGAGTGGCGGGGTCTCCGTGCTGCCGGAGATGAACTGTCGAACGCCTCGGCTTATGCCTTGTGGGATTAACGCGCCGAGTTGTGAGCCGAGGTTGCCGAGCTTGCTGGGGATCGACTGGACGTAACTGACCAAGTCGCCGATCGCTTTGATCGTCTCCGCGACCATTTGGATCGCGGTCGCCGCGGCGCTCTGGAATGCCTGACCTATGCCCTCGGCGAGGGTGGCGCCAGAACCTGTCGCGTCCTGGAATGCCTTGTCGAGTTCCTTGATTGCCGCCTGGATATCAGTGGCGGGCTGCTCAACCCCTCTGACCGCATCTTCGACGACCTTGAGCAGGGCGGCGAAGCCCTCTGCTGTCTTGCCAGACCTCTGCATAGTCTGGATTTGGTTTTCTAGGGTCGCCGTTAATCCCGTCAGATGTTTGTCCGCAAGATCCTTAGCGACGTCACCCGCCTCGAGAAAGGACTTGCCGAGGAGCTTGGCGTTGTCCACTGCGGTGCCGCCCAACACCCGCGACATCTGTGTCGCGACCACGCCAAGGTGTTCCAATTGCTCGCGGGTTCCGCCCCAGCCTGGGGCGGCGGCGATCGCCTGCACAGCGGCGGTGGAGTCGGCGCGCGCGGTGTCCATCGCGCGGGAGACCGAGCGACCTGCCGCGACCACGTCCTCTGACAGTCCCTGGAAATCGGCTCGAGTGCCACGCAAGGAATTGCCGATTGTGCTGAGCTGACGATCGAGGCTCTCGCTGTGCACGCCTGCAGCGACAAACGCGGCACCGAGTGCAGCAACGGCTGCGACAGCAAGGGTCAGCGGATTCAACAATCGGGCGCCGACCGCGGCGGCCATCTCGCCGAAGCCGACGCCCATCTGCTTGTTAACCTGGACGACCTGCGAACCCTGTTGGATTAAGCTCCTGAAAACGTTCTGGCCGGTGGCAAGCTGGGTAAATAGGTCGATAGACTGCGTGCTAAGATCCCGCATCGCAAAGCCGAGCGCTTTGTTCTGCGTGGTGGCTTGACCGGATGTGGTATTATACTGCTCATGCTGTTTGCGTAGCGCCTCAACCTTGGCGGTGGCTATCGGCAGTAGCGCATTGTATTTGTCCAGCTCGCTGCCACCGGCAGCAATGCGCGCATTTAATTTGGTGAGATCAGCTTCCGCACGCCGCAGGCTTGCGCCAAGCGGATCAATCGATCGTTGCAGCGTGTTAAATCCACGCGACGACGCGTTGTTGGCGGATGCTTCTAACTTCCCAAGGCCGGCGGAGACCGAGTCAGTTGCGGCTTTGAGCTGCGCCGACATATCCACCGCTGAGCTGCCCAAATGATCCAACGATACGCTGGCCTGATCGGCGGGCGCGGTTACCCTGTCGACGAACTCGCCGACGAATTGATACGTCTCGGTATACGTGCCAGACGAATACGTGCCCGACATCTCAGCTCGCCCGAAGCGAGATTACGACGCTAGGATACAGCATCTCGCCTCCTGGTGGTCGTTTCAGATGATACGGGACGGGGAACCGGTTGCTGGACGCACCGGACAACGATACGAACTTACGCAGCACAACGAGCCCGGAGAAGCGCGACTTGGTGGCACGGGCCACAATTTCAGTGATCAGGTAGGGAGCGCGCCCGGCGCCGCGTCCCGTGCCCTGTTCAAGGCGTCGGGCATACGGCGTGATGTTCACCACGATCGCTTCCTGCGCATTGGGTGGAACGTGTGCCTCGTCAGCTTCCTGGCCGTTGACGAAGATGCGCCACGACGCGGCGTAGGTTCCCGATTTGCTGTTGCGTTGCGATGCCTGCCGTGCCGCCTCTAGAGCATAGGCCGCAGCCTGAGCCAGTGACGATCCCTTGTATAGGATTATCCCTGGTTTACCCGCGGCAATCTTGACGGTGGTTTCCGCCGCGCCCTGCGCCCCGTCGACAAAGCGGATGTTCGCCTCAGGAAGCTTGCCGTCAGCGACCAGCGCGGCATGCCGCGTCTTCGCGATGGTTCCCGCCAACACCCCAAGCTGTTTTGGCGAAAGCGCACCATCGAGCTTGACCCTGACGATCTGCTTGCGGAGCGCGTCACCCAACTGCGCCACTTAGCTCGCCTTGCGCTGCTGCGCTTTGGTAATCTCCTGCTCACGCTCCTGACGCATGCGTGCCCAATCCCGGTATGCTTCATCCATTTTGCGGACGCAGACATCCAACATCATGAACTGCCCCCGCGTCAGGTCGTGCGTATCAGCCCACAGTCGCAGATCGCGCCACGGAATGTTGCCAGGAACCGGGGGTCCCATGCCGCCGCCAATATATGGTCGGTCAGGCGACAGCCGATGCCACACCCGCCATATCCACATCCAACGCGGATGCACGTCGGGTTTCTTCGGCAGGTCGGCCTCAGGAATTATGCCTTGGTATTTGCGCCTAAAGGGGCCCCATTCGAGTTCTTGATTGAGGGCTTCAGCGAGTTTCCCAGGGCGTGTTCCATCTGCTTGGCAGTGGTGGTCGAAATGCGCCGCGCCGCTTGCCATGCTGCCGACGACAGGTTCTCGTAACCCGGCTGGTGCATGAAGCGATGGAACTGCTCGACGGTAATCGGCTTGCCGTCGTCGTCCTCCAGGCCGCGAATGTCCTTGATCAAGTAGCGCTCGAGCAAGATGGCGTTGACCTGACGCTGTTCAGCGTTCGGCAGACGATTGCGGTCTACGCCAAGTCGGTCGGCTGCCGCCCATTCCAGTTCGGCGCGCGCGTCCAGCATCTCGTCGGTAAAGCCGCACGACAGGATTTCCAATTCACCGTATTTCGCCGGGTCGACCCTGACCCACATGCCATCGAGCATGGCGCGCGGATCAGTCACGAATTCTGAAAGCTTAACCAAGCATATTCTCCTGTTGAACATAAGAAAGGCGCGGTGGCGAGGCCCCCCGGCTTACCACCGCGCCCAGGCGGGTCCGTCTTCCGTTGGGGAGGAAACCTTCGCCGCCCTTGATCGCCCCCAGCCGAGGGCAACCATTCGATTACGAAGCGGCCATCCGATCGATGACGAACGTGCCCGCAGACGTCGGGCCGCCCGAGATAGTGTATTCGGCCGAGACCGGTTGCCCGGGCCCGCCAATTACAATTCGGCCGTTCAAGCGCGCATCGAGGAAGGTGAAGGCATAAGAATAGCCGGTGGAATCTTTCATCAAGAAAGACAATTCACCGGTAGTCTCAGTTAGAACGTTATCGAACAATGTGAAATCATTGAAGTAACAACGCATGGTTCCGCTAGCGGTAAAGGTCCCTGTCAGGATGCCGTGCGCTGCGGTGTCACCCATGCAGAATTCCGACGCCGCACCGGTGTTCTCCATGGTGATGGCGAAGTTCTCAACGCAGGTGCCCAAGACGGCGCCGTTCCAAAATGCGCCGATGAAGCCGCCGACAGGATCAATTACCCTTCCGGTGGGAGCAGCAAGCACCGCGCCGGTGGACGATGTCGATGTGGCCTTCTGTTCTGTCTTGGCTACCAGGTCGACGGTGCCAGTGGTAAATGCACCGAGCCCGCCGGTCAGCGTCGCACGCGCCGCATACGATCCGGGGTATTGTAAAAACAAGGAAGTGTCGAGTTTCTGCTCAACAAAGAACGTCCGGCATACGGAAGCATTCTTTATTGTGCAAGCACGCACTTTCGCCGCCGATCCGGTAGGTGTTTCGGTCACCGCCGATGCCAGATTAGGACCGACCAAACTGAGCACATTGTCCGGGCTGGAGCCACGATTTTCGATGAACCACCAGCCGTTGTTGGCGACGGTGCCGTCGCTCAGGGTCGCCCCGAGCGAAAAGCCGAGCAGTCGGATCCACTGCTTGTTGATCAGCCCGACAAACTTACCGGGAGTGGACGACGACAGCGTCGCCATGCCAGACGATATGGTCAGTGTAATGTCACCGCTCGAGCCATTGATGGAGAGCGTTGAACCCCACTCATTCTGCAGCACATTGGCAAACACGATATCGTCGAATGTCGTGGAGCTAAACGCGTAGTTTATCGTGCCGCCAGCAGTGATCTGCGTGGTTACTTCTTGCGCCGCTTCGCGCGTGCTGGTGATTTCCGACGGTCGCTGCGTAGTGCGAGCGCCCGCGAGGGTGCTCGACACAGAGCGGATCGCTTGGAATTGCCCCGCCGCCGTTCCCCATGCGGCTTCAATGCCGTAAGAGATTTGCGTGCCATTAGTCTCTAAAGCAGCTTTATAGCCCGTCGTCGCAACCACGGCATTGCCCTCCGTATGTGTGGAAGAAATGCCGGAACTTGACGCAGCCGGCGGGCGCTACAGCGGCGTATCGACCAAGCGCGGGGGGCGCCGCTTGGCCAGACAGACCGTCGATTTCTCAGATGTTGCCGATAGGAAAGCCGTCGGCGATGCGGCTATGAGCGGGGGCTTGATGTAGGCGTCAGCCGGGTAGCGGCACACCACGTCGGATGTTGTGGCTGTCGTCCTTCTGCCAGACCGCGACCGAATACACCGTCATAGGGTTTTCTGGCCCAGTGCCAAGCATCAAGCGATGGTGCCCCATGTCCATTGGGCTCCATGGGTCGCTCTTGGTCTGCTCCCAGTTACCGCCCTTGTATTTACTCCAGGTGTAGGTCCTACCGAACTGGACGCCGTCCATGTAGTTCTTGATATAGCCTTGCGTCGTATCCGTCGCTGCAACCCACAGCCATCCATACCTGTGTTTCTCAGCGAAGTTGAAGTTAGCCGGCCCAGTGAAGCCGTTGCCCTGACCAGCCTGGCTATTATTGTAGTTGCCGCCAGAGCCGTTCCATAGGATTATCCCTGCAGAAAACTTGTTGGTCCCTCCATCAAGAAACTCAGCGGCATCATATTCGATGCCCATGCCATCTGGTAGATTGTTGGGGATTCCGTAATCACCCTCGACACTATTGCTCCACCACGCTGGCCAACCCTTACAGTTCGGATCGGAGCCTGGATTGCACCAGCCCTTAATGCGGTTTTGGATCGACATGGTGACTTCGAAATAGCCGCCGCCACCAAACGCCAAGCCACCAAAGCCTCCATTGAGGTTGTGGTCGGTGCCGAAATGGTCGTTGTAGTGCCACGCACCCTGGTCAGTCGGCCCTCGATCAAGCACTGAGCCGTCGGGTTGCTGCGATACGTTCTGGCTACCGCCAGGCACCGGGAACCAGTTCTTTCCCAGCGTGACATCCGGACCATGCGTCAGCTTGGTGAAGCCTACCGCTGCAGCGGCCGCAGGAACACCCGCGACGACAGGTGGTATCGGGGGTATAGGCGGAGCAACGCCAGTAGGATTGGGGCATCCCACCCAGTTGTCGTCGCCGTGGGTGGTCGCCGCGAGCGGCATTACCCACCAGTCGTGGTTGACGTTCTCCTGGTAGCAGAGCTGGCCCTTGGCATAGAGCCGCACCACCATCCCACCGGAGACCTGGCCGTCGGTGCTGATTTGGTAGTTGCTTGCCGGGCCGGTGAGTTTGAACGTCCGGTGCTTACCGTCGACAATTTCCCCTGTCGTGTTGGTCACCGTCGTGCCATCGGCGGATGGTGGCTTCACGGGGTTCGGCGGAACCGGGGGGGCGCCATGCTCGAGCGCAGTGACGCGGGTATTCAGCGCATCCACCTTGGATACGACCGCATTGAATGCGTCCATCGTCGGCACGGTGGTGCTACCACTCATGTGGGTGACTCCTACCAAAGCTGATATTAGTGCGTGGGAAACGCGTTACGCCGCGGTGGCATCCATATCGGCGACACCCGGGAAGGCTGCGCTACCATGAACGTCGGCAGTATTGATGTCGTAGTAGCGATACGAAATCGCCACGCTTAGCCGCCGCCAGACGCCATCGTCCGGACTTAGCGGGTCGTAGGCATGCGAGCCGTAGTAGAGACCGACGGTGGTCGGTATTGCGGAGCGAAAGGCATTGGCGAGCGCCTTACGATAGGACAGCGCCAGTTCGATGCCGCTGTTCAACCCGATCATCACATGTAGCCAGATCGCGCCCTGCTCTTCCCATTGCTTATTGCCGAGCTCGATGGTCTCGGATGCCTCTGCTGCCAGGTCGATCGTCAGCCACAAAGATGGCGGCGCTGGTGGTGTGAAATCGATGTTCGGCCATTGCACGGGCAGGCCAAGTGCTGTTGCTTCCGCGGCAATGATTAACTTGACGTCGGCATAGACTTCCGGAGACACGTCAGCCGCCTATACAACGAAGAATGAACACCCGATCCGACTCGAGCATGAAGACCTGGGCCCTACCTTGAACCACTGTCACGCGGCCGTCTTGATAGATGACCTGATCCCCATGATGCGGCTCCTCGATCCACCCGGCCGCGTTCAGTTGGCGATCCGACAGCATGATCTTGTCGCCCGTCTGCTGCACGTCACCAATGATTTCGGATGCGCCACCGATGATGACGGCGGCGGGGCAGGGCACGTCGGCCGATCCAACGCGCCGCAGCGTGATGGCCTGCACCGGGCCGTTTGCGCCAGCGATGATACGGACGAAGCCGCTGGCATCCATGTCACACCGAACCCGGCCGGATGATGCCGGTAATCGGCGCGCGAGTGCTTACGCGAACGATGTATCCGCCAAACAGCGCACTGACGATGGTCACGAGGCCGGTGCCCCAGTAGCCGAAATGCAAGGTATGGTATGCGATCAGGAAGCCGACCGCACCAGCCAGCACGGTAATCCACGGGCTCTTGGACGCGAGCAGCGCCTTGCCTTCCAGGCTTTTTGCAACGTCGGAGACATCGGCTTCTCCCTCGAGATGGCCAACCAGTTCCGCTCTGGAATGCGAGACCGATATCGCGCTGTCGATGAGCGCGCGGCGTCGACGCTCCTCCGAGGCGCGCAGGATATCGGACATGACGATTTCCTTTAGATGGGAAGATCGCGATACGGTGCGAGCATACTGGTCACATCGGCAGGCATCGCCGCATCAGATCCGGGCACGATGCCCACCCAATACGACACGTTGTAGACACCGGGCACTTCTTCGCTGCGGATTGACGGATCGCGCAGCGCCGACGTTTGCCGATAACGCATCAGCTGCAGACACGCACGTTCCAAGCCGTAGGGCAGTTCCTGAAGCAGCTGATAGCCCGCCTGATAATTAACGACGATCTCGCCGACCCAGCGACCGAAGTTGCGATACAGCAGACCCTTATTCGCATCCAACCGATAGTCGGTGTTTGAGAGTGATTGGGTTGGACTTGAAATGCTATCGATGATGGCGACCGGATAGCGCGACAGCGGCAATGGACCGATATGACCGCAGTAACCGCACTCAAACGTCTCACGCACCGTTTCGCGCCCGAGCACGCGATTAACTTGCGAATTGATCAGCGAGGACGCTTCGTGGATCCACCGCGCGAGTTGCGCATCCTGCGAGGTGTCAGCTTGTGCGATGCCGAGTTCGTCCTTGGCGGTGGCCAGAACGGTGAGGTCTTGCGTATCCGCGACATCAGTGATCTCCAGGCTCTGGCTATACGTCATGCCAATTCTCTCTCCCCCGCCTGACCTGAATACCTGCGATTGGTTGGCGAGGCCACGTCACCTCCTGTCCGTGCTAAAGCACCACCACGGCCAGCCCTGGCCCAAGGTAGGCTGGGCGGAATGATGTGCGGACTGCAAAGCAGCGTGCCACCGCCATCTAACGTGGTCCGCGTCGCGGACGGATGCCAAGAGCCAATGCCGACGGTCTCGCTCTCACCAGCCAGGTCGGCGGCGGTGGACCAGTTTTGCACAGGTGCGGGGATAACCATTGCGTTGGCAGAGAGTGTGCCAGCCCCGGCCATGCGTTGGACTGGAATGCCGGTTGCTTCGCCAGCACCGTCTAGCTCGACGGAGGCTGCCTGACGGACGACGCTGTTCGCAGTCAACGAGCTATTGGCGGTGACTGTCGCGGCTCCAGCCGCGATTAGCACGGCGCTCGCTATGACCGCGCCAGTCCCCGCGCCTGTGCCGTCAGCGAATTGTGCTGGGATGCCGGTGCCGACGACCGCGCCGCTACCAGCAAGTATGGCAGTCGCGGCGTCGATCGTATTGAGCTGATCGGCCGATAACGTGCCAAGTCCCGTCAGCGTCCCTAAGCCTGCCGGGGCACCCGAAGCTGCATCAACAGCGAAGCTGCCGGAGGCAGCAAACAAGATCGTGGCGGATGGCGTGTGAGCGGCCGCTGCAGTGATGGCGCCTCGGCCGTCGAAGGCCGCTGTCGCCTGCGGGGTGTGCTCGCCGCCAGCGCTCAGCGTGCCCCCACCATCAATAGCTGCGGCGGCGAGGTCCCGCGTCACTGACGCGTTGCTAGTGCTACCCGTGCCGTCCAGTGCTGCCGCGGCCACATCGACCTGAACGGGAATGGCGGCGAGCCTTCCTGCACCACGAATGATTGCCGCCCCGCTGGCGACACCCGCGGTCGCTGACTCAGCTTGGAGCATACCGCTGCCATCGAGCGTGGCCGAAGCAGTCGGAGTATGCGTGCCCGCGGCTGACAGGTTTCCGGCGCCAGCCAAGGTCGCCGCA
>Ga0207711_10000589_pt1 | contig 36818 bp, 21 predicted proteins | sample KBSS34metaG_FD_184401 | JGI IMG/M metagenome (GOLD analysis project Ga0207711, IMG submission 184401) | Switchgrass rhizosphere microbial communities from Kellogg Biological Station, Michigan, USA - KBS S3-4 metaG (SPAdes) (version 2) | ecosystem: Host-associated > Plants > Roots > Rhizosphere... | reverse complement strand
GTCTCCCTGGCGCGCCAACACCATCCCTAATTCAACCTGCGCCCGCCAATTCCCGGGCTGGAGCCGAACAGCTTCCAGCAGTTCTCGCCTTGCGCCGGGAAGATCTCCCTTCTCCGCCAGAAGAGCCCCCCAGATTTCATGAGCAGGTGCGGAGCTGGGATCGGTCTCAACCGCCAGTTTGGCTTGTTTCTCGGCGTCGGACGGCCGGTTCGAATCGGTAAGCACGCGCGCATAGTCCACCCGGGCTTTTGCATTGTCGGGCTTCAGCCGCAGACTCTCTTCCAGTTGGAAACGCGCTTCTGCGATTTGGCCTTGCGCCGCCAGTGCGCGACCGAGGTTTAATCGCCACTCGGATACTCCGGGTTGGATCCGGAGCGCGGCTCGGAATTCCTTCTCGGCAGCGGCCCGGTCACCCGTCCCCCATAAGATCAGGCCCAGATTGTTCCGCAGTTCGGGAACCTCGGGATCCAGGCTAATCGCTTTCTCGAGCGCCGACTTTGCCTCGGCCGCCTTGTCTTGTTGCCACAATGCCCATCCCAGGCGGCCCCAGGCTCGCGGGTCTCCCGGCGCCAGCTCCGTGGCGCGCCGCAGTTTCGATTCCGCAAGCGTCCACTGCTGCGCTTGCATCAACGCATCTCCCCATTGGATCAGCCGCGGCGCCGAGTCAGGATCGAGGCGGGAAGCCTCCTCAAAAGACCGGATCGCCGAGGCGGTATCGCTGGCGGCCAGATAGCCCTCCGCCAGCTCCGCATAATATCCCGGCTGCTTGGGATGGTGCTTGGCGATTTGCGATGCCAGTAGCGGCAAGCCGGCCTTCAGGTTGCTCTGTTCGCGAACCTGCGCAACTGCGACCGTCAGCTCGTCGTCCGGGGTCGAAGCGAGTTTGGCGGGGTAGTAAGGGACCACCTCTCCCTGATAAGAAGAGGCAGACGTTTCGGTGCGTTCCGGCTTTTCGGCCAGCAGATCCCCGGCCGGCGGGCGGCGCGCGATGAGATGATCCGTCATTACGACGTGAACAGCGTCGTCGGTTCGCCTGCGCGGCATGTGACAGCTGACGCAGTTCGCGCCGTCCTTATGTACTGACACGTTGCTAAGTGAGGTGCCCGGCTGATGGCATCCGGCACAGACCTGGTTGTAGTGGGAGACGGCCTCCGCCCCCCGGGGAATGTCGTGAGGATTGTGGCAAGTGGTGCATCGAAGCTGGCCTTTGCTCGTCAGCCCGCTCTTCAGAAAGCACTGCGATTCCCGAAGCCGGTAGCCCGCGTGCGCGATTTCAAAACCGGTGTTAGCGCCCGGTGCGCGATCGAAGTTCACCTTGAAGTCCGCCAGGGGCTGTCCTGGCCTATATGAGAACGGAGCGCGATCTAAGCGGACGATCGCGTGCGGCAGTTTTTGATTGGATGTTTCCAGATGGCATTGCAGGCAAACCTCAATCTCGCGATCCGCATTCAGGCGCGCCGGGTTTACGATCGCGGCTCGCACAACTTCCGCCGAATCGCCTCGTGAGGCTTTTTCGACATGGCTCAGTCCGGGCCCGTGGCATCGCTGGCAGTCGACTCCTTCCGGCAGGGGCAGTACATATGTTGCCTGGGCTGCGTCTCGTTGCGCATCCTCCGGAATCTTCGGATACCCGTTGTGGCAGAACATGCACTCGTAGTAGATCGGGCGCACTGAGCCCGCGTAGTCCGGACGGTCGTAACCGGGATTCATCCCCCAGAAGCCGCCCTTCTCCGAATACCAGCCGAGGGGCAGTTCCTGCAGTGTGTTCCGCTCCGTCAGGTGCAAGAGCGTTCGCGAGTGGTTGCCGGAACCCAGCAGGTAATCCACGCGTTTCTCGTCTACATTGGTTTCCTCGCCATCCACGCCCGTCTGCCAGCGGCGCTGAAACCAGGCGCCGTTCTGGAAGATCATGCTGAAGAAGCTCTTGGAAGGCGCGTGATAGAAAGGCTTCGTGGGGGCGGGCGCGCCCAGGTCTTTCTCTGACCGGACCTTCCGGAACGATCGTCCCATCCCGGTCTTTTGAAATGTAGCGGCGATGTCGGAGTGGCAATCCGCGCACACAGCCGGATCCGCGTAACCGCCGGCCGCCTGCAAGGAAAGAGGGCCGGTTCCGCTGGTGCGGCTGGCCGGCTGCCGCAGGAGCCACCACGCTCCGCCGCCAGCCAGAGCGACCGCAAACGCCGCTACCGTGAGGATGATTCGCGGATATTTTGAATACATCGGCTACTCGCCAAACTGGTGGGGTTATACTGCGGGGCCCTGAGAGTGATTGTACAGGAGCGCGCAAGCCGGGCTTCCATCAACGTCTTTTATAGTAAGTATCAACCGTAACCCATTGCCTCCGAAGTCGAGGTGCGGTGAACTGGACCGGTTAGCTCAAAGTTCTGCTTTGCATCGAGGGTCTGTCACCGTTGGGGTGTAGCCGGAGTTTTCTCGACCGTATCGAACCTGGATTTGAGAAGGGCTTAAAAGGGGTGTTTATGATCAAACGAGTAAATGCGGTGTCGCGCCCAAGACTCGCGATGCGCTGCCTGGCGGTGCTTGCGTGCCTTGTTTTGGTTGCGCTCGCCGCATATGGCCAGGCCGCCAACGGCTCCATCACCGGAACCATCACGGATTCCTCGGGCGCCGTCGCTGCCAACGTGTCTATCGAAGTCAAGAACTCCGATACGGGCGCGGTTTTTCAAAGCGGTACCTCTAATACTGGAAACTACGTCGTCCCCGTCCCGGCCGGCAACTACGGTGTCACGATAACCGCCTCGGGCTTCAAGAAATATATTCGTTCCAACCTGGTCGTTCAGGCGGCATCCGCCTTGCGTCTTGACGTGAGCCTGGAGGTTGGCGCGGTCACGGACACGATCACGGTAAGCGAACAGACGCCCCTGCTCAAGACCGAAAGCGGCGAAATGGCCCACCAGTTGGTCACCAAGGACGTTACCAATCTGCCGCTTTTTACCGTGGGCGGCAATATCCGTAATCCGCTGCAGCAGATGGTCCTTATTCCAGGCACGGCGTTCCAGAACGAAAACGCGGTGGTCGTGAACGGCATGCCCGCCAACAGCCAAAGCATTCGCATCGAAGGACAAGACGCGACCGGCAACATCTGGAAGATCGCCCAGCAGAACAGCCAGGCCGGCGTCGAAGCCATTCAGGAAGTGGCGATTCAGACCAGCAACTTCTCCGCGGAATACGGACAGGCTGCCGGTGGGTACTTCAATTACACAATGAGGTCTGGCACCAACACGTTCCACGGCAGCGCCTACGACTACATCGTGAACGAAGCCTTGAATGCCGGCCTGCCCTTTACCGACCGCTGCTTCGCAGACGGACAATATTGCACCAGCACCGATACGAGGCAGCATATTCGCAACCGGGTGCGCCGCAGCGACTATGGGTTCACGTTCGGCGGGCCGGTTCGGATCCCCAAAGTCTATAACGGCACGGACAAGACGTTCTTCTTCGCCAACTTTGAGCAATACCGCGACTCCAGATTTACTTCCACCGGACTGTACACGGTTCCAACCACGGCCTACCGCAACGGCGACTTCAGTGCGGCCCTGTGCAGCTCGTACATCGGAGGCGGGCTGGATGGTACGGGAGGAACATGTAGCCCGTTTAACCCCATCACCGTAGGCGGTGCGCCCGCTACGGACCCGGCGGGCAACAGACTAGTGCAGGGGCAGATCTACGATCCCTACAGCACTCGCCTCGTCAATGGCCAGCAGGTTCGCACACCCTATCCCAACAACCAGATTCCGCTGACTTCCATGGATCCGGTTGCCGTCGCGGTTCAAAAGTTGATTCCCGCGGCGAATTCGCCCGGCACAATTAACAACTACACCGTTCCGAGCTATACCAGCTTCACGCACACCACGAACTTTTCGCTCAAGTTCGATCAGAACCTCAGCTCGACGATCAAGCTCTCCGGCTATTATGGCCACAACGAGAACTTTTCTCCCTTCGCCAACGGCCTTCCGCGAGTTCTCGGCAACGCGGACACCGACAACACCAACCACACCACCCGGGTGAACTATGACCAGACCGTCCGGCCCACGCTGCTTCTACACGTCGGAATAGGGTATTTTCAGACCAGGCAGCCGCACCTCGCGCCGGCATTCGATCAGAACACAATCGGCCTGAAGGGCTACTACGCCAACCAGATCTTCCCCGATATCGCCGGCGTTTTCAGTGCTCAGCAGGGCGGGTTCGGCGGATTCGGCGCCACTCTCGGCGCCACCTTCAGCGCGGTTGCGTACGAAGAAAAGCCGACGGCGAACACGAGTTTGACATGGGTCCACGGCAACCATACCTTTAAAGCGGGCGGCGAGTTTACGGCGGAAGGCTACCCGGTCCCCAGCAGCTGGCGCGCGAACGGAAACTTTACCTTTGCTGGCGATCAGACCGCCAACCCCTGGCAAGCGACAGTAGCCACTAACGTAAATAATCCGACCGGCTTTGCCTACGCTAGCTTCCTCACCGGTTTGCCCAACGTGTTGGCGCTCAACCAACCCACCAATGCCAAGCTGGGCTATCACTCGTTAGGCTTTTATGTGCAGGACAGCTGGAGGGTAACGCGAAAACTGACCTTGGATTACGGCCTGCGCTACGATTACCAGACGTATATGACCGAACAGTATGGGCGCATGCAGGACGCGTCGTTCACCACGCTGGACAAAACCCTCGGCCGGCCCGGCGCGGTGCTCTATGGGGCAAGCTGCAACTGCCAGTTCTCGCATAACTACCCGTTCGCCTTTGGCCCGCGCCTTGGGGGAGCATACCAGCTCAACACCAAGACCGTAATCCGCGGCGGCGGCGGTATTCAGTACGATGTCGCCGAAGCGCCGAACGGCGTTTTGTACAGCGCTGCGGACTACTATCAGATCAACGCGAACGGCTACGGCATCAGTCCGCTTCAGAACACAGCCAACCCGGCTCAGAACGGCCTGCAGGGCGGAAACGCCTACGGTGTTGGTAACCCGTTCGGCAATATACCGGTGATTTGGCCGAATCTCAACCAGGATAAATATCCCATCTATAACAATGGCATTGGCACTCCGGTGAACCCGGCCATTTTCATCGACCCGAACAATCGTCCGGGTCGAGTCCTGACCTGGAGTATCGGCATTCAGCGCGAATTGATGAGGAACGTGGTCGTCGAAGTGAGCTACGTGGGCAACCGCGGAGCGTATTTCCCGGCTCCCAACATGAATCAGATCGCGTCGAATGCGTTGACGCCGGGCCTCCTGAAGTCGGCGTTCGGCATCGACATGAACGACGCCACTGACCGGGGGCTACTCACGAAGCAGATCAGCAGCGCGGACGTTCAGGCCCGCTTCCCGCAATTCCAAACTGTCTTGGTGAACGGCACACTCACCGTTCCGGCTGTGTACAAGGGTTTCCCTGCCAGCCAGCCCTTGATTCAGGCTCTCCGGGCGGTCCCGCAGTGGCTCGGCGTGAGCCCTTGGATTGGGCCCCCGATGGGTAAGACTTGGTATGACTCGATGCAGGTGAAGGTCACCAAGCGGTATTCGCACGGCTTCCAGGCCGACGGCAACTTCACTTGGGCCAAAGGCGATGTCATCGGATCCGCATCCGACAGCACGTTCTTCCTCGGCCAGCAAGCCGTGACCACGGACATCTACAATTTCAACAACAACAAGCAGATCAACCAGTACGTCCGACCTCTGGCAATGGTGATCACGTTCTCGTACACAACGCCGAAGTTCGAGTCGTCCAACCGCGCACTAAAAGCGGTGTCCCACGTGGCGCGTGACTGGCAACTCGCTTCAGTTCTCCGCTATCAGAGCGGCTTGCCGATTGGAGAACCTACATCGCTGAACCTCCTCACACAACAGCTGGCAAGAGGCGGCACGGCATTCGGCAACAGCGGTCAGAACTTCTGGAATCGTACCGGCCAGCCCCTATTCCTGAATGACCCCAACTGTAAGTGCTTCAACCCGCAGACCGACCGGATTCTAAACCCGGCGGCCTGGACCGATGCAGCCCCCGGCACCTGGACCACCAGCGCACCGTTCTATAACAACTACCGATGGCAGCGCCAGCCGGCTGAATCGATGAGCTTCGCGCGCAATTTCCGGCTCCACGAAGGGTATAACTTGCAGGTTAGGATGGAATTCCAGAACATCTTCAACCGTACCTTCCTGTCGGTGCCTTCTGTGGCCAACCCTAATGTCGCCATCGCGACCACTTCCTATGTCGGTACCAGCATCAATAACACCGGTTTCGGGACTATCGCCACTTTGAACGGAGCAGGCGCTCAGCCGCGCAGCGGTCAGGCCGTGATCCGCTTTAGCTTCTAACCTGCCGTAAAACCTAAAACGCCGGCGACCAAGATCGCCGGCGTTTTTGCGTTTGGGCAAGAACATTCACTTCTTAGACGGCCCCGCACGAGCATTTGCCGGGGCTCGGCGCGCTTCTCGATTCAGCTCGTCTGTCAATGCCGCTGAGAAATCTATCTGGCGGAGGTGGGTGCCGGACCCAGCGCCTGACACGCGTTCCGATCGCCCCGGTCGCATCCCTGGCGGAAACGTGCCTGGGCAAGGGGTTCATCTTTCGGTGTGGCGATTCCCTGCCGGTGCATGATGCCAACGTTGAAGCACCCCGGCCCATAGCCCGCGTCGCAGGCCTTTTCTAGAATCTGCCTGGCCTTGACCATGTCCTTGGGAACGCCTTCCCCGAAAAGATAACTCTCGCCGAGCTGTCCGCAGCCGCGCGTAAATCCGGCCGTACAGCTTTGCTGGAAGAGGGTAGCCGAATACTCGAGGTTTGGGCTGACTCCCTGGCCCCCATAATAGAGCGACCCAAGCATGAAACAGCTCCTTCCGTCTCCATGGCTACAGGGTTCCAGCAAGACAGCGTCTCCATCGGTATGCACCATATTCATAAGACTGCTGCAGGCGCTTTCGAGGCCGAGATCGCAGGCCTGCTTGAAACTCCGCGCCGCACCGATCGGGTCGCGGGGAAGTCCCTTGCCGCCGCTTAGCAGCACGCCCAGCGTGAAGCAACCGCTAGCAGTGTTGTGCTGGCACTGTACGTCGAGAGTTTGGGCCAGGACCCGGCAGCCTTTCTCGCTTCCAGCCGAACAGGCTTTTTCCCAAACGGCAGGATCGCTCCCCGGGTGCTTTCCGCCGATAAAGCCCGTGGCGAACATGAAGCTGAAAAAAGCCGCCCAGATCCCCATGAATCCAAAATTCGCCTGTCGCGGAGTCCACGCCGAAAGTGCCCGGAGCGGCTGGAATATCCCGCCGGCAACCCATTTTTGCCGGGCTAGCCAGGCGCTAAGAGCGACGCTGGCGCGGTCTAAAGCCCGTACCGTCAGATTGAGCGCCGGTACGCATAGGAGCTTGTCATAAAACGCCAGGCTGCCCAGCCATCCCACCAAAACGAATACGCCCGCGCCATATGCCGCTCCGAAAATCACCTTGCCGAAATTCTTGCGGGGAGACGTGGCCGGATCGGTCACCAGAAGATGCAGCCCCAGGAAAACCGCCGGATGGATGTTGAAGTCAATGAACTGGTACATGCCAGTGGAGCTCGTGTAGGCGACGTTGAGCACATACAGCATCGCCGCAGCGGACAAGGTGACCAAAGTCACCGAGAAAAGGCCCTGCACAATGAGCCCGAGCAGGAAAATTTCCATGTAGATATGCGGCGGGTAATTGAAGGTTGTTGAAATCTCCGTGCCCCAGGTGATCGGCGTAGTGTGAGTTGCGATCAAGACAATCGACGTCAGGAAAAGGGCAAAAGCGGAGGGATTGAAGATGTGAGTACTCTGGCCGTCGCGTTTCCATCTCAGGAATTCCTTGCCGAACACGATAATCGCGACCATGACAAACTGCAGGTAGAACCAGTCGTCGCGAAACCACAGGAACAGATTCATGCTGAAAATAATAGGAATCTGACCAAAGCCAAGAATCCACTTGTCTCGCCGTGACCAGCAGACCAGCATGTCCAGAACGTATAGAAAGACCACCTGGGCGATAATCAGCGGGATTTCGTGGTAAACCTCACGCCAATACCAGCCCCAGTAGGCGTAGACGGAGGAGTGCATGATCATCTGAACCCAATGCACCCGCCGGGGAACGAATTCATAGGTCAGGGTTCGTCCGGTCCGGTTAACGCTCCACCAAAGAGCGCAGAGTCCGGCCAGCAGGAAGGCCGCGGCTGCTAAAAACGAATCCTTCAGATGGGGATTTGTGTTAACGCGCGGGAGCAGCGTAAAGCCAGCGAAGATCAGCGTAAGGAGCGCAGGGAGCCAAAGCGGCGAGGACTTATGATCGATGCCCCGCGCGGCCGCATTTTTTGGACTAATCCCGGATCCCCTGCCCCGTGCAGGTGATTTCATCCGTTAGAGGATATCCTAAAACAAAGTCCGCGAAAAGGGTCCGCTGCCTAAAGCCGCTATGCGATACGCGTATCTACTGGTTCTCACCATCACCGGGCTCTTGCAAGCACAGGACGGAGCGGCGCTGTATAAGGAACGCTGCGCAGCGTGTCACGATTCCCCCGAGGGACGGATTCCATCCATCAGCGCCATCAAACAGATGACGGGGGAGGCGGTCTACGCGACCCTGACGACCGGTGCGATGAAATCACAGACCAGCGGTTTGTCCACCCAGCAGCTTATATCCCTTCTCGTCTACATTGCACCTGCCGGTGTCGCGAACCCAAAGCCTGCTTTCGAAAAGAGCTGCACCGGGACCGCTCCCATAAAGCCGGGCGCGAGTACATGGGGCGGCTCGTGGGGAGGATGGAGCCCGACCGTCACCAACTCGCGGTATCAGGACACGAAGGCGGCGGGACTTGCTGCAGCCGACGTACCCAGGCTCAAGCTCAAATGGGCCTTTAATCTGGGGGCGGTGACCATGGCGCGCGGCCAGCCTGCGGTAGCCGGCAACCGTGTATTTATCGGCACGCTGGCGGGCGATGTGTATGCCATCGACACGGCTAGCGGGTGCGTTCACTGGGCCTTCAAGGCGACGGCTGGTATCCGGTCAGGTGTCACCGTCGGGGACGCCAATGGTGTACCCGCGATCTTCTTCGGAGATCGCAGCGCGGTGATGTATGCCGTGAATGCGGAGTCGGGTGAGTTGTTATGGAAGACGCGGCCCGTGGAACACCAGCTCGCGAGTTCCACCGCTACGCCGCAGTTCTACAAGGGCTTGATCTACCAGGGTTTCTCCTCCATCGAAGAGTCGCTGGTGGTGGACCCCAACGCCGCGTGTTGTTCGTTCCGCGGCAGTGTTGTCGCCCTCGATGCCGGAACTGGCCGCATAGTCTGGGAAAGCTTTACGCTTGCTGAATCAGCGAAGGCGACGGGGAGGGGGAAGCAGCAGGGCCCGTCCGGCGTCGCGATCTGGTCCACGCCCACCATCGATGAACTGAAGGGGGCGCTTTACGTGGCCACGGGCGACAATTACTCGAACCCGGTAACTGAGACCAGCGATGCCGTGCTGGCCTTCGATCTGAAGACGGGAAAGCTGCTGTGGTCGCGGCAGCTCATGCAGGGCGATGCCTATAACAGCGCCTGCTCGAGCCGGGAGCCCGCAAACTGTCCCGACAAGAATGGTCCCGACTACGATTTCGGACAGCCTCCCATTCTCGTGCAGCTGAGCGGCACCCAGCTGGGCGGCGGTAAGCGCGCGTTGGTGATCGCGCAGAAGTCCGGCGTGGTGCATGCGCTCGATCCTGACGCAGAGGGCAAAATCCTGTGGCAAACCCGTGTGGGTGCAGGCGGCCTGCTGGGCGGCAGTCAATGGGGTTCGGCCGCGGACAACCAGCGCATTTATGTCGCGATTTCGGATGTCATCCTGCACAGCGTTGTCGTGCCCAGCGCTAAAGGCGCCTCGGCGCCGGCCGGGAGACGCATTGTGCTCGACCCGAAGAAAGGAGGAGGGCTTCATGCGATCAACCTGAAGTCGGGCACAATCGTCTGGAGCGCCAGGCCGGCGATTTGTCCCGCCACTCAGACCATCTGCTCGCCTGCGCAATCCGCGGCCGTTACCGCCATACCGGGTGCGGTGTTTTCAGGCAGTCTCGATGGCCACATGCGCGCCTATTCCACCACTGACGGCAGAGTGATCTGGGATTTCGATACGGCCCGCCAGTTCCCGACCGTCAACGGCAAACCGGCACGTGGCGGATCCATCGATGCGACGGGAGCAGCCGTGGCGGGCGGCCTCGTATTCGTCCATTCAGGCTACAACCAGTTCGGCGGAATGCCCGGCAATGTACTCCTGGCGTTCTCGGTGGACGGGAAGTAGCCCAACGAGTTCTGTCCGCAGTCCTAGGCTCATTCTTCCAAAAGAGCGGCTGCGTTCGAGTCAAGATACAAGGTTGCTTCCGGATGCATCTGCAGGGCGGACGCTGGAGCGATAGGACTAATCTCGGCTGCGAAGCAGCGCTGAACCGCCACGGCTTTACGTGTTCCCGTCGCAATGCACAGAATCGCGCGAGCCTTCAAGATTTGCCGCACAGACATCGTAATTGCTTGGCGTGGTACGTCCTCCAGGGAGTCGAACCAATGTTCGTTCACCTGTTGTTGGCGGGATTGTTGAGTGAGATTGACAACTATGAACGGGTCCTCCGTCGAAAAATCCGCGGGAGGCTCGTTGAAAGCCAGATGGCCGTTCTCACCGATACCGGTGAACGCTAAGTCAACAGGGGCTACGTCGAGCGCGGCCGCTGCCCTGATGCGCGTTTGATCGTTCGTTCCGTCCAGCAGAAACGTTTGGGTAACCGACGTAGGCTTCACGATGCGCTCTTGAATATAGCGATGCATGCTGGCACGATGGTCAGGCGGGATGCCAAGATACTCATCAAGATGAAAAAGCACTACGCGCTCCCACGGGATCTCGGGTTGCGCAACCAAGAGAGCAAGGAACTCCTCCTGTGATACTCCCGTGGCGGCGACAATGCGAGCCGTACCTCGCTGGGAGATTGCCTGACGGATCAATGCGGCAGCCTCAAGACTTGCGGCTAACGCCACTTCGGCAGGGCTTTGTAGGACGGTTCGAATCACAGTGAGTACCGCGATTCCGCGATCCTTCGCAAGGGTTGAAGCCGACAGCTCGGGTCCGGGACGGGACCGCGTGGCGCCTGGCAACCGATCTTGTTAACATAATGGCCATTTGATGGGGAACAAACCATGAAATCAGTTTACGTTGTACTGTATGCGGCTTTAACTATCGCCTGTTACGGGCAGGAGATCACAGGTTCCATTGTTGGGACGGTTACGGATCCATCCGGCGCGAGCGTGCCGGGAGCCAAGATCACCATCACTAACATCGATCGGAACTCGGTGATTCGAACCACGGCATCGGACAGCAATGGGAACTATGTCGGAGCCGGGCTGGACGTCGGCCACTATTCGGTCTCGGTGGAAGCCAAGGGCTTCAGGAAGTCGACGCAAACCGGCATTTCACTCAGCGTGAACGACAGGCTGACGATCAACGCCAAGCTCGAGGTGGGCGACGTGCAGCAGGAGATTACAGTCGAATCCGGGGCGCAGCAAGTGGCGCTTCAGTCGGCGGAGCAGAGTACCGTGGTGAATGGTACGCAGATCCGCGAACTGGCCCTGATCACCAGGAACTACGAGCAACTGGTGAGCATGATGCCGGGGGTCAGTTCGGCTTCCACCGATCAGCTTTACGTAGGCGTTTCGCTGCCGTCCGGCGCGAATGCGACGGTTCCGTTTGCGATCAACGGCGCGCGCAATTCGATGAATGCGTGGCTGGTGGACGGCGCGGACAACGTCGACCGCGGGTCGAATCAGACGCTGTTGAACACGCCGAGCATCGATGCAATCGAGGAATTCAAGGTCCAGCGCAGCGGATATGCCGCCGAGCTGGGACGCGCGGGCGGCGGTCAGATCAGCGTGATCACCAGATCCGGAACCAAGGATTTTCATGGTGACGTCTATGAGTTCGTGCGCAACAGCGCCTTCGCGGCAAACAATTTCTTCGCCAATGCAACGCGCCAGAACCTGGGGCCGGATGGCAAGGCGAACGTCGCGCCGCTGCGCTACAACAACTTCGGGTGGACCGTGGGCGGCCCGGTGATCATTCCCAAGGTCTATAATTCCGCCAAACGCGAGCGTCACCAGACCTTCTTCTTCTTTTCCCAGGAATTCCGCCGGGTGATCACTTACGCGACCGGCACGGCGATTCTTCCCACCGCGGACGAGATAAACGGGACGTTTCCCCACGGGATCTGCGTACAGTACACCGGAAACACGTGCAACCAAACCTCGACGACCATTACCAACATCGATCCGGTGGCGCGGCAATACATCAAGGACATCTTCTCCAAACTTCCCCTGGGAACAAGCTCGAACTCGCTGACAACCCTCTTTCGCAACGTCTACAACTTCGAGCAGGAGCTGTACAAGTTCGATCACATTTTCAGCCCCAAGCTTCAGGTTTCGGTGCGATACCTCCGCGACAGCATCCCGACGACCGAACCGCAGGGACTTTTCACGGCTGCTCCGGTTCCCGGTGTCTCGATCACCAACACCAACGCGCCAGGCCATAACTGGACGGTTCGAGGGACCTCAACCTTCACGCCGACATTTCTGAATGAGGCTGGCTATAACTATTCTTACGGAGCCTTGACTAGCGATCCGGTGGGCCTGATTAATTCCACTATCTCGACCGATATCAAGCCAACTCTGCCGTTTCCGGTTACTCTAAACCAGGTTCCGGGGTTGGTGTTTCTGAATGTTGGCACGTCGATTACGGGCTTTGGCCAGTATCGGGATTACAATCGCAATCACAATCTGTTCGACAACGCGACCAAGATACTAGGCAGCCACACTTTCAAGGCTGGTTTCACGTACAACCACTATCAGAAGACCGAAAACGCAGCGGGTGCGAATGCGGGATCTTTCACCTTCAACCCAGCCAGCGTTCCCGCCGGCGCGACGGCGTATGAGCAGGCTTTCGCGAATTTCCTGTTGGGCAACGTGGCCTCCTATAGCCAGGCATCCTTGGACGTTACGCCCGACATTCGCGCGCAGCAATGGGAGCTGTATGGGCAGGACGATTGGCGGATCAAGTCGAATCTGACAGTCAACATCGGATTACGTTATTCGATGTTCCGCCAGCCGATCGACGCCAACAACCAGCTGACCAATTTCAGTCCGGCCGCATTCAACAAGGCCAACGTTCCGCAGATGACCTCGGGCGGCCTTTTGGCGACGATTCCCTCGATATCGTATCTGAACGGGATCATCACCGGCGGACAGAACTCGCCCTACGGCGACAAGGTGTCTAACGAAAGCACCGGCAACGTCGCGCCTCGATTCGGTTTCGCATGGGACCCCTTCAAGAATGGAAAGACTGCGATCCGCGGTGGCTATGGAATCTTCTACGACGCGACTCTGTATGGCACCTTCGAGCAGAACATTTTCGCCAACCCGCCGTTCGTGAATACCGTGACCATTCCGAACGTCTCGCTGGGCAACCCGGCCGGCGGTACCGCCACCGTGAATAATTCACCGAAGATCCTTCGTGGCACTCCCTTTGATTTCCAGACTCCATATACCCAGCAGTGGAGCTTCGAAGTCCAGCGCGAGGTCCTCAGGAATACCATCGTCAACGTGGGATACGTGGGCACCAAGGGGACCCACCTGCTGGGAATCGTGGACCTGAACTCCCTGCCCCCCGGTTTCGCTTACACCTCCGGATTGCTGCCGGCCTCCACCAACGTGACTTCGGCGAATACGCCCGTCTTGAATCTGATCCGGCCCTACCCCGGCTACAGCTCCATCAACCAGGTGGTGCCGTGGTTCAACTCCAACTATCATTCGCTGCAGGTGAGCGCACAGAGGCGCTTCCAGGGGGATTCCCAGTTCAATCTGTCCTATACCTGGTCGAAGAACCTGACCGACAATCAGACCGACCGTTCCTCGGCTCCTCAGAATGTGTACGACTTCCATGATGGCGAGTACGGTCCTGCGACTTTCGACCGCCGTCATGTCTTCAGTGCGAACGTCATCTACACCTTGCCGTTCATGAAAACGCAGCACGGGCTAGCGGGGAAGGTGGTGGGAGGATGGCAGGTCTCAGCGTTCGCCAACTACAGCACTGGCCTTCCTTACACGGTGACGACCACTGGCGTCGATCCCGCGGCCCTGGGCATTCTACCCGGCGCGGCGAGCGGCCGTCCCGATCTTGCCTGCGACCCGTATGCCGGTGTAACCAGCACCCGGACATCGTGGTTCAATACTTCCTGTTTTCCGAATGTTCCCGCGGGCGTTCATCGTCCCGGTAACGAAGGCCGCGGCGTGTTGCGCGGCCCCGGCTATGAAAACTGGAACGTGGCGGCTTCCAAGAACTTTCTGTTTCGCGACCGCTTCCGCTTCCAGTTACGTGGCGAAGCCTCCAACGTGCTAAATCACACCAATCCCAGCACCTTTGGATCTCTTACCAACACGAACAGCTTGTTCGGCACTATCACCGGCTATCGCGATCCGCGCATCATTCAGCTAGCTGCCAAGTTGTACTTCTAGTGCCGGCGGATTACGGTCTTGGCAACAAACAAGCGGGTGCGAACGTCAAAGATGGATCCAGTGTATCTTGCGTCGCGAGGCAATTGAGGCCGTGGCCCTCAGCAGCGTCTCTCAATGTAAACAAACCGCCTTGGCGCTTCGCCCGTCCTTCATATCAAATAGCACGTAGACATGGGGATTGGACCACACGAATTTCCCTGAATCCGGTCATGCCAGTAGCTCCTTGAGGATGCTACACCCCCGTGGCGGCGTTGGGGCTTCAGGAGTATACTAACCGTTCGGAGAGACTGCGCCTGCGGTGTTCGCGGTTAAGGTTGTGCTCGATTGACGAGCATGCGAAAAGGAGTTCCAAAATGCTAGATCGCTTGATGCGTGGGATGGTCGCGATCACAGTAGTGCTAGCCTCAGCCTCACTCGCTTTCGCGCAGAACGGTAAGCAAGGACCACAAAAAGCCCAGGCGCCCATAGCCTCAAACAAGCCGGCCTCGAACAAGCCTTTTGACGTCCATGATCTATCAGGATTTTGGGATATCACCAACATCGGGCGACCCCCTGGCGCCCTGAACGAAACCAGCAACAATCGGCCTCCAATGACGCCGTGGGGTTTGGAAAAGTTTCATAAGGCGAAGACGGGATACGATGGCAAGGCTCTAGGCAACGGAGTTTACCCGGACGAAAAGGATTGGAACGATCCTGTCCTGTTGTGTGATCCGACGGGTTTCCCGCGTATCATGTGGCACCCCATTTTGCCCGGAATGAGGTTTGCCCAGACCCCTGACGAAGTGATTCAGTTCTTCGAGGACGGCCGTACCTGGCGCGACATATGGACAGACGGGCGAAAACTTCCAGGCGACGACGCGGAGGCACGTTGGTATGGATACGCAGTTGGCCATTGGGAGGGAGATACGTTTGTCGTCAATTCGAATAACTTCGATGAGGCTACTTGGCTCGACCAATATGGCTCCCCGCACAGCGATAAGATGACTGTGGAAGAGCGCTATCGTCGCGTGGACCACGATCATCTGGAGATGACCCTGAATATCACGGACCCCATGGCATATGTCGGAACCTGGAAAGGCGATAAGAAGATCTTTCAATTGGTAGAAAAGCCGGCCCGCTCGGAGTACAACGATCTCCCCGAGGGCATCTGTGCGTATTCTGAAGTGAAGCTCCACGGCAAGGCTTGGCAACAGATACACCCGTAGCGCACAGGCGCGCCGTCAGAGGCGCGTCCGTTGTGGGCGATGAAGAAAGGACGCATTTTAGATTAAGGAGATGTCACATGACGCGTAAGCTTGCAATTCCTTTTTTTGTATTGACACTGGGCTTTCTGACGATTTGCACCTCGATGTTCGCGCATCATGGAACGGCAGGGGTGTATGACTTTACTCATCGCATCACGACTAAGGCGACGGTGACGCAATATATATTTGCCAATCCCCATGTCCAAATCTATTTCAGCTTGAAGAATGATAAGGGCGAAGAGCAGATCTGGGGCGTCGAAACAGTAAGTCCCGGAAACGCGCTCGCGAATGGCTGGACGAAGAATTCTTTCAAGCCCGGCGACCAACTCCTGGTGAGCTTCGTCCCGGCCAAGAACGACAGGACGTTCGGGACTTGTCCTCAATTTGTGTTTGTTGCCGATGGCCACAGGCTCGGCGGTAACGGCAGGTGCGGCATGGGAGGAGCGGCCGTCGACGCCAACACGCTCCCCGTAAAGCCGGGCTACACGGCAGTGGAAGTTCAGATGCCGAAAGACGACCGCAAGCGGCCCGAGTCTGAGCAAGAGCAGTAGAAGGGAGTCTCCCCATGAGACATCGTTTCCTGACCTCGTACTACGTTGCTCTTGTGGCTGTCTTGGCTTTGACGCCGATCCTTTTGGCGCAGCGGGGAGGTAAACAAAAGCAAGCGGAGAAGGACTCGCCGACAAAGAATCTTCCGTTTGACCCGCACGACATCTCCGGCATTTGGAAGAACCCGGGGGGATTCGATGTCGCGTTAGGCTCCGAACGTCCTCCCATGACGGCTTGGGGAAAAGAGAAGTGGAGTAAGACCAGGGCGTCCGCCAGGAATACTCCGCTGGCCTTTGGATTCTATCAGGACCAAAAGGATTGGAATGATCCGTTGTTCCAGTGCGACCCTTCAGGTTACCCCCGCAACCTGGACTATACGAACTACCGATTCGTTAAGCTTCCCAACGAATTCGTGATGTTCTTCGAACGGGACCACACTTGGCGCGACCTTTGGACGGACGGTCGCAAGCTCCCGGAAAACCCAAAGCCGCGCTGGTACGGATATGCGACTGCGCATTGGGATGGAGACACCCTGGTGGTCGAATCTTCCGGTTACGATGAGCGAACCTGGGTCGATCCCTACGGCTCAATCCACAGCGACCAGATGCGTCTGGAGGAGCGCTACACGCGCTTGGACCACGACACTTTGGAGTTTAGCCTGACGCTTACCGACCCGAAGGCGTACACCGGAGTTTGGGGCGGTAAAAAGCTAAAGTTGCAGCTGCTCAACAGCTCCCAGCAAATCCAAAAAGGTCTCTGGGGCAAAAGGGCGGATGGGACTGCATACGGTGACATGCGAGAAGAGTATTGTGTCTGGTCTATTGAGCGCAAATTCTGGGAAGGACGGCCCCTGGATGGAGTGGGTGGGGACGACAAGAAGTAAACGTCTAGCTAATCCATCTTGAGCCGCCGGGGAAGTCGCCGTGACCTGGTCACGTTAGTGCAAATGGACCTTTGGCCAGACTGACTCCAAGCAAGGGCAGAGTTTCTCGAAATGCTCACCAATTTGACGCAGGACTTTCGGTTTGCCGCGCGGATGCTGTGGCGCAATCGCGGGTTTGCCGCATCCGCTATGCTGATTCTCGCTCTCGGCATTGCCGCAAGTACAGGTCTCTTTGCGGTGATCGATGCCGTAGTGCTGCACCCGCTGCCGTATGCGGGCGCAGATCGCATCGCCGGCGTTCGTCTGGCCGCGCCGTCAGGTCCGCCTCAAGCGGCAACGGTAAGCGCCGACGAGTTCCGCGTGCTGCGAACCGCGTCGACCCTGGATGGTCCGTACATCCATGGCATCTTTACGAGGACGCTCAGCGGAACATCGTTCCCCGAATCGGTGTGGATCGAGGAATTCAGCGGTAACGCGCTATCGATGCTCGGCGTTCAGCCGCTGCTCGGGCGGGTGTTCAGTGAAGCCGACGCACCGACCGGATCCGAGCCGCAGCGTGTCGCGGTGCTGACGTACGGATTCTGGCAGCGTCGCTTCGCCGGCCAGCCAGACGCCATCGGACAAACACTCCGCCTCGATGGCCAGCCGTTTGCGGTCATCGGTGTGATTCCGCGTAACTACACGAACGACGTCACCGATATCGTCGTCCCGGTGCAGATGTCACCCGCAGCGGATGCGACGTGGCCGGTCACGGTGCGACTGAAGCCAGGCGTCTCGACGGCCCAGGCCGAGGCCGAACTACAGAACGTCTACGAACAGTTCAAACGAACGAGGCCCGCTGCATATCCACCGAGCTTCCGTGTGCAGTTGAGCCGGCTGGTGGACGAGGAACGAGGCGCTGCGCACGTTCCAGTCCTTGGTCTGCTGTTCGGGGCAGCCGCGCTGCTCCTGTTGATCGGGTGCGCGAACGTGACGATCCTGCTGCTGGCGCGGGGCCGGTATCGGATGCGCGAGATGGCCGTGCGCCAGGCACTTGGAGCGGTACGGTGGCGGCTGGTAAGCCTCCTGCTCGCTGAAACGCTGCTCGTCACGCTCGCGGCCGCTGGTCTCGCGCTGCTGGCGGTGACGTACGCGCTACCGCTAATTCTTGAGGACGCCCCAGGCGTCGTCTCGCAGCGCGCGGCCCGCGTCATCGTTGGACCCACGGCCATTTTCTTCGCGGCAATGGTGAGCGCTCTGGTGTCGATGATCGTCGGCTTGTGGCCGGCATTGGCCGTCTCTCGTGCGCGGAGCGATGCGATGAGGACGGCGTCGGCGGTTAGGGGAGGCACTGGCACAGGCCGTGCGAGTTCGGGCTTCCTGGTCGCCGCCCAGGTGGCGATCGCCGTGGTACTCCTGGCGGGAACCGGCGCGGCGATTCGTGCGCTTGTCGATCTCTATCGCGCTCCGGTCGGATACGACCCGACGCGTGTGACGATCGCACAGATCTACCTGCCGGTCGGGAGTTACACCGATTGGCCGGCGCGTGTGGGGTTATATCAGCATCTGCGGTCGGAGGTGACGAGCGATCCCGCCGTGGAGAGCGCGACAATCAGCTTGATCCCCACCGGACCGCCGCCAACCACGGGCATGTTAACTCGCATCGATGCCGACGGTCTCCGCGACGATGACCGTGAAGTGTCGGCGCACTCGGTTGCGTCCGACTATTTTTCCACGTTGAAGATGCCGCTGGTGCGTGGACGCGCGTGGTCGGCGGCCGACGACGGGCGCGCCGAGCCGGTGGTGGTAATCAACGAAACGATGGCGCGGCAGTTGTGGCCAAACGAAGACGCGATCGGCAAACACGTGCGCGACCGATCGTTTCGCGAGCCGCGGCCCCAATGGATCCTGAGCGCTCCAGGCCGGGACGGTTCCTTCGAGGTGATTGGCGTCGTGCGCGATGCCCCGAATCGCGGACTGCGCGAGCCGATTGCGCCGGCGATGTACTACCCGTACACAATGGCTCTTAGCGATGTCGCGGTGCTGTTGGTGCGCACGAAAGGAAGTCCGCTCGCTGCCGAAGCTCGCCTGCGGACGGCGGTCAGCAGGGCAGATGGAAACCTTCCGATCATCCGGTTCATCAGACCCGAAGCGTTCATGCGTCTACAGGAGGGCGAGTTCGTGAGCGGCCTGCTCCTGGGTTTTGCGAGCGTCGCACTTGTGCTGGCGTCGTTCGGTCTGTTCAGCGTCGCGTCCTACACGATCGCGCATCGCACGCGCGAGTTCGGAATCCGGATTGCACTCGGTGCGACCCCGCGCGCCGTGCTCCGATCGGCGCTCCAATCGACCATGCTCGCCGTGTTCGCCGGCCTTGGCGTCGGATTGGTCCTGAGTATCGGCCTCAGCTCCGTGCTCGCACGGTGGTCGATCCGCAATGTCGACGAGCCGGTGGTCCTGGTTGCTGCGGTGGGCACGCTGCTTTTGTCAACGGGAATTGCGACGCTCATTCCAGCTCGAAGAGCGACCGCGATCGACCCGGCGATTGCCTTGAGGATCGAATAGCGCATCGGTTGGCCTTGTCGGCGCACCGTCCGTTCAAAAGCCGCTGGAGTCGGCTGAGGAATCTGCGTAACAATACCAAGGAAAGTCTTCAAAAAGGATAGGCCCGTCACACGCAAGCCGCATTACGCGGGCCTTCACCTCGGCGAAGCTCCCGCTCCTGGCGCATCGCTTAGCTTAAGATTTTAAAGAAAGGGAGATTACGATGAAGCTCGGATCCAGGCCACTCGCACTCGGGGCCATCGCGACGATTGCTCTCTGGCTGCTAAATACTGCTCCGGCTGCTGGTCAACCTGCGCCGGGAAAGCAGACTCCAGGAAACCCAGCGCAAACCGGGCGCGCCGGCAGGGTTTCTGAAACGTCCGCGGGTGCCGCCGCGCCCTTTGCGCTGACGTCGGAACAGGCTTTCAAAAACGTCACCGTGCTCAAGGGAATCCCGGTGGATGAATTCATGGCGACGATGGGATTTATTTCCGCATCCACTAACTACAACTGTACGGATTGCCATGTCGAATCGAGAGTGGAGGGCGATTGGAGCGCGTATGCCGAAGATACCCCCCGCAAGGCGACAGCACGCCGAATGATTCTGATGGTAGAGGCCATCAATAAGGCCAATTTCGGCGGGGCGAGCAGAGTGACCTGCTATACCTGCCATCGCAATATCCAAGGCGCCCCCAAGATCACGCCGAGCTTGGCGGAGCAGTACGGCGAGCCGCCGCCGGCCGATCCCAATGAAGTCGAGATTCGTCGGCAAGCGGCCGACGCACCTTCCGCCGATCAGCTCTTTGACAAGTATCTCCAGGCGGTCGGAGGAGCGCAGAAGGCAGCCGCCATCACCAGCATCGTCTTCAAGGGCACATATCAAGGGTATGCGGAACCGAAGGCGAATGTGGACATTTATGTTAAGGCTCCAAACCAGCGCAGCATGATCGTGCATACGGACGCTGGAGACCGGACCACCACTTTTGATGGCAGCAACGGCCCTGGCGGAACTGGATGGATGGCGGCGCCGGCCATGGACAAACCATTTCCTCTGATCCGGTATACCGGCGGGGAACTGGATGCCCTTCGGATGGACGCGGTGCTCTCCTTTCCGGCGGGAATCAAGCAGGCCATAACGAAACCGCTGGTGGGTTCGAGCAGCATTGACGATAAGGATGTGGTCGTCGTGCAGGGGACCGCCAACAGCGGACGCTCTTCCATAAAGCTGTACTTCGATAAGCAGTCTGGCCTTCTCGTCCGGCAGGTGCGCTACGCCGACACCATCATCGGGCGGGTACCGATACAAGTGGACTACAGCGATTACCGGGATGTCGCGGGAGCTGGAGTCAAGGTGCCATTTCACGTCATTACGACATGGACGGATGGCCGGTCAGACGTATCGCTGACTTCGGCGGAAATGAACGTGGCGATTGATGCGGCGAAGTTCAACCAGCCGCCCCCGTCGGTGCCACCTAAACAATAAACAATAGGCAGCCTGACCGCGATTTGGGTGGTGGGGACGAACACTACCAGGCTATTGTCGTTAAACTACCAACTTTCTGCTATCCAAGTGGACCGCCGCCGGGGCTAGTCTTGAGTCAGAACCGGCCGGAAAGCCGATTCCCGCCGGAGTATCGAAGGAGAAGATCCATGTTTGCTCAAGAATTTCCCCGTTTTGTTCCCTTCGTTGTCGTAGTAATTGCCGGAATGGCGGCCCCGTCGTGGGCCGAATCCCAAATCAGAATTGCCAGTGTCGCGCCGGAGTACCGCCCGACGGCCGGACCGGAGATGCCGGAGCCAGTTTCCATGCAGAGTTATTCCTTTCAGGTCGAACCGCTGACCCGACGCGCCCGAGTGGTGATCGATTACACTTATCCCGACCAAGCCGCGTTCGGAATGGACGGGGGAGCCGCGCCCCAGCCGACAATGGCGCAGCTCCCCGGGCTCAAATATGACGCTACGTCGAAAACCGTAGTCTACGAGGCGGGCGGGAAAAGAACCGTTTGCGCCACGGTCCGGGACCACAAGTCCTTTTTTCGGAAAAGTCTGGCAGTGAGGCCTACGGGCGCGTGCGCCGTTACCTCGCGTTTGGTGGAACACATGGCTGACAACGGGTGGAGTATCAGCCAGTTTCCAACGGTCGACACGTTCTTTGAGGTACGCTAGGCGCTGTTTCCCCTGACGGCGGAGCCATCGCCCGTTTTATTGCCTTCGACGAAGAATGCCCGGGAGCGTTTCTTCAATCGCGGAGCGGACCGCGAGGGTGTATCCCGAATTTTCCTTGAGCGTGTCATACGTGCCAAAATCGCAACTGAACACGCTCCAGGCCTTGCTGATGTCGGCGGCATCGCTGGTGGAGGTCCAGTAATACTGAAACGTCACAAAGTTATTGAAAATCGCTGCCTGGAACACGGTGCTGTCGCGATTGAAGTAGGTGTGACTGAAGAAGTCCGCATGATTGTTTTCCATCCTGTCGGACAGGCTCTGCATCTCGCTTCGGCTGGGCATCCGCCAACTGCCAGTTCTCGAGTCGTCGGTCAATCCGCATTGGCCACTGGATAGAGCATGGACGGCGGCCATCGCTTCACTCCAGGTTTGTTTGATGCAATCGGCTTGTTTGAGCCATACCAGGCCGGTGACGGTGTCGGCCAGGGTTCCATCGCCCTTGTCCACCCACCGCGGAAATGTCGGCGGCACGCCGCTCTGGATGCTGCCATCATCCCCGGCGGCAAACGTGACATACTGTCCAGTCGATTGCAGCCGGTTGGCGCTCCCTTGAGTATTCTTCACAGCCCAGACCTGGTTGTACGCGGTTGCCTTGCTGTTGGCAACCGAGTCATTTATGTAGCGTCCGTCGGCGAAACGAATGGCCCACGCATTCGGAGAACCGGATTGCCCGCCGAAGTAACTCGTGGACGACCAATAAATCCCGGTTGATACGTTGGTGAACGGGGAGCCAGGGGTGACGGCCGGAGTACTCGCGGAAACATCCACCAGGCTTTCAAGTTCATTGAGGTTGGGCAGCCGCCACTTCCCCGCCGCAGATCCGTCCGACAGGCCGCACGCACCGCTGGCCAGGCCGTTCACCTGTGCCAGGGCACTAGCCCAGTTCGCGGGATTGAAGCATCCGGCGTTCTTAAGCCAGACCAAACCCGTAACACTGTCGGTGACCGTGCCATCCTGATTGTCGGTGAAACGGCTGGCAAGAGTGAGTAGATTTCTCCGCAAACGTGCGGAACCTCCAACCGACTCTGTGGCGGCGATACTGACCAGAGGGTTGCTGCCGTCGTATGCGGCGAAGTTTGCTCCGGTCAACGGTACGCCTGCCGCGCCTCGATCGTGGAGATCCGGCAAAGCGACATAGTGAATAACCGTAAGGTAGATTGCAATATCGGAGAATCCATTGCCCATGAAGTCGCCCGTGTGATCGGCTCTTGTAACCGTCGCACCCGAAGCGACTGAAGGATAGAATGCATATCCCGGCTTGAGCGCCCACAAATGATAGTCCGCGCTCGCGGTTCCAGCTGTATTGATCCAGGCCGGCAGTGCCAACTGGTAGTTGCCGTTTTCATCGGTAGTCGCGACTTGAGTGATCGAATTCGTATTGGTGTTGAAAGCCGTTACGCTAACACCGGCCAAAGGGGCCCCGTGGAACGTGACGGTTCCCGAAACCAGGTTATTGGGAAACTGGTTTGTGGTCGCGCCGCCTGACACCGTGAACACTGACAGGGCAAGTGGAAGGATGAATCGGCAGTTTCGATAATTGGTCAAGTCGCTCTCCTGGCTAAATAGGTAGATAAACGAGCCGTAGCTCGGTTTTTTACAGCACATCGGTAATTGTCTATCGGCCGGCGGGAGACAAACCGCTCACTTCAAACTGACCATAATCACCCTAGTCGACAGTTAGCGCGTAGTGACCCATCATCTTTCGAATCCGGACAGAACTAAAACTCCCTACCGCCCAGTACCGGCCAGAGGGAGGGTACTAGCGATCAGAATCAGGCAGGTCGGGATCCTGGTCGAACGGACCGGCCTCGCCAGGATTAAAATCCACGCTGGCGGCGACTTGGCGGAGTTCGTCAACCTCTCGTCTTAGTTTTGTCAGCACTTCCACAAGACTTCGTGGGCCTGATGGCCGCACCATCGGAGCATGCAGTGTTCGCTTCGCGCTCCTAAGTCTGTATCGAAAACAAAAAGGACAAATTCAATGACCCTCAAAACACCTATCGCCTTTTTCCTGGCCTTTCTCTTGACGGGACAGCCAGGCACGTTCGCCGCCTCGACACCCATCGAACTAAGGTGGGAGGAATTGAACGCCGCGATTAACGGGCACAGCATAGAGTTGACGCTTCCCGGCGCGATCGCGATCAAGGGCGAGGTGGTCGCCGTCCGAGACGACGGCCTGGTCCTTGATATCAAGAAAACCTCCGATGCAAAGACCTTTCCTAAGGGCAACGCCTTGATCCCACGGGGCTCCGTCACAGTGCTGAAGTTGGTAAAGCACGGGTCGAATTGGCGCACTACGGGGACAATCCTTGGAGTTCTCGGCGGAGTCGTCATTGGCGGCTATGTGGCGGGGAGGACCGCGACGTCGGCTGGCCCGGGAATCGCCATCTTTATTGCGACTGCATCGGCCGTGACGGTCGCCGGACGCGCGGCCGGTGGAGCGGCGGACCGAAGCACCCGAACGATTCGAATTGTGCATTAGTGCGAGCCAGCCCTTCAGCGAAACTCCATGTCGGTGAATCCGACGCTCAGAACTACGGTTCCCCAAAACCGGACGTCAATGCTCACTTCCTCGTGGATGGGAACAACCGTCCCGTCCCGGATCTGGTAATCGCGCGTAAAAGTCAGACCTTTCAGAAGGTGGTTCGGGGTTTTCACCAGCTTGCCGGACTCGCGGACGGGCATCCCCGTTGCTTCGTCCACCCATAGTTCTCCTCTAAACAGCCCGTTCTTCTTTTGCCGGGGCGTCAGCTGCAATACTTGAATCCGCCGGCCAAGCTGGTAAACGATCGCCTTGAGTCGGAACTTGTAGTTGACGGGAGTCAAAGCAGTGGCGTCCGCGTGATGCCACTGGGACTCTACGGTCAGGTAGCGTCCTATCACTTGGCGACGAATACCCTCATCACCCGATTTCTCGAGGATGTCGTAGGTGACCTCACCATCATCGGAGACGCGCCGGATGGCGCGTATTTGACTCTGCCGCCGCGACTTAAGCAATGTTGCGGTGACGTCCACCCGCACCATGCCGTCTCGAACGGCGGTTCCCTGAATCCGGACCGCTTGGACATATTTGTCGACGATATCCGGCACGTTCCTGGATGAATCATCCAATGGTCGTTCGGCGGCAAGAACGCTTAGGCCGCTGATGACCCAAATGAGATACCGCCCATGGCACGCAAAGCGTCTTATTAATGATGTAGTCAAACATTGATGTTGGGCTACAGACCCGAATTAGTCCTGCGCAAATCCTGAAGCATCCCTGATTGAATTCTGATAACTCCTGACTTATCATCGGCTTCAAGGATTCAGATCTGATATGCTCGTATGACCCACAATGGCCGAGCCGGAAATCCAGGGATATCAATTTGGCCCGTTCCGTATCGATGCAGGAGAGCGGCTCTTGCATCGCGGCCCGGAATTGATCTCCTTGCCGCCCAAAGCTCTCGACACCCTCCTTGTATTGCTTGAAAGCGCCGGCCGGATGGTGGATAAGGGCGACCTGATGAAGGCTGTATGGCCCGACACCTTTGTGGAGGAAGGCGCCTTGGCCAGGAACGTCTCTTTACTGCGCAAGGCTTTCGAGGAGACGGGGAACGAGCCGCCCTACATCGAAACCATTCCGAAACGGGGTTACCGGTTCATCGCGCCCGTGGAAGCGGCGCCCCTTCCATCGAAGGGCTCTGCTCGGACCGCGCCTTTGCCGGCCGCGACGCCACCTTCCGAAACAAGGCCGGGATCAAGCTCAAAAACAACATGGTCCACTTGGGCTGCTCCGATCGGTCTGCTCGCGTTTTGCTCCGTCGTGGCGCTGGCGACGTATTTCACTCGGGCTCACGAGGCGACGCCCGCGACTCCCGTCAAAACGGCCACGCATACCGTGGCAGTGCTGCGATTTCGCAACGTCGAAGCGGATCCAGCTCAGGAGTACTTCGCCGATGGCATCACGCAGGCGCTGATTGCGCCGCTAAAACGGCTGGGGAACCTTCGCGTCATCGACTTAACCACTCAGGACAGCGGAGGCGCGGAATCCGAGGCGGTGAACAAACTGGTTCGCGACCAGGGAATCACGTACTTTCTTAGCGGAACGGTTCAGCAATCGATGGGAAGAGTGCGAATCCATGCAGAGTTGGTGGATCCTAAGACCCACTTCGTTTCCTGGGCGGATTCCTACGAGCGCGAGATGAAAGACGTCCTGGCGCTGGAAGCGGCCGCCGCGGAGGCGATCGCGAACAAGATCCAAGTGGCCGTTACTGCCGAGGAACGGCAGGAGCTTCAACAGAATCATCAGATTAATCCAGACGCGTGGCTGGCGTACCAGCGCGGGCGTTTTTTCTGGAATCGTCGCACCGAAGACGGACTGAATCGAGCTCTGCAGTTCTTTCAGCAAGCTATCAATATGGATCCCACGTTTGCTCTTCCCTACACAGGCCTTGCCGATTCATATTCTCTGCTGGGCTCGATCGGCATCGACGGAATGCGGCCGGAGAAAGCGATGCCCCTGGCTAAAGCGGCCGCCGAAAAAGCTTTGCAGATGGACCCGAACCTGGCCGAGGCTCACGTTTCCCTTGCCTATGTGAAGTTGTCCTACGACTGGGATCTGGATGGAGCGCAAAAAGAATTCGCCCAGGCGATCATGCTCGATCCCGCCTCGGCCAAAGCCCATCATTGGTATAGCCACTACTACATGGCGGCTAACGATCTTAAGAAAGCAACAGAACAGATGCAACTGGCGACACGGCTGGAGCCGCTGTCCCCGATCATCAACATCGGCGTCGGCTGGTGTTATTACTACTCGCGCCAATATGACCAAGCCATCGACCAGTACCGCTCGGTCGTCGAAATGGACACCAGCTATCCAATGGCGCATCAGACCTTGGGAATGGCGTACCAGCAGAAGGGTCTATATCCACAAGCCATCGCTGAATTCCAGCGTGCGAAGGCCCTTTCCGGAAACAGTCCGACCACCGTCGCGGCCTTGGCGAGCGCCTACGGAGCCGCGGGTCAGGTTACGGAAGCACGCCGCGAGCTGGCCAGCCTGGAGGAAATGTCCCGTACACGGTACGTCCCGGCGCTGTATTTTGCCGGGGTTCACCATTCTCTCGGAGAGACGGCGACGGCTTTGAAATTCGCCTGGTCGGCGACGACGGAACGCTCCGATTACCTGGTCTATCTTCGTCTGGAACCCCAAGTCGGAAAGCTCGCGGGAGACACCAGATTTCTCAGCCTGATCGGCAGTTTACACAGATGAATTCGATCAAGCTTCTGGGCGGGTTAGTGCCGCTAACCCTACTCTCCGCCGGCGCATCGTGGGCCGCCCGATGTACCACGTCGCCTGACCCGCGCCTGGTGCCCGAGTATGAAAATTACGTCAAACGACTGGAAAGCGGCATGGCTTCGCGCCTCACGGCCGGAGAATTGTCATGGGTGCCCGAGCGCGACCGCAAAAACGCGGCCGCACAGCTCCAAAGCGGACAGCAGGTTCGCTGGAACATCACCGATCAAGCCACGAATCAGCGCGTCGCCGGTTGGAACGGAACGATTGTTAATTGGATTGGCGCAATTCGTATCCGTGGATCGCGCTTGCAGGACCTGCGGGAAGTGCTGCAGGACTATAGCCGCTGTGGCTCCATCTATAATCCACTGATTTACGATTGCCGAGCCAAGCCGCTGGACGCTTCCGGAACCTCATTCGAAGTGACCTACGGATTCCAGAATACATTCCACGCTGCGTCCCTTTTTCCACAGCATTTTGCCTTTGCGGTTACGTCTCGAACCGACTACGCGGATTCCGGGAGTGATGGGAATCGGGTGCTGATGGTCCATTCCCGTTCGAGCCAGATTCAGGAATCCGACAGCGGTGTGCCTGGACGCAATGATTTGCTCGCGCCGAATCAGGACCATGGAATCATGTGGGCTCTCGATACGTACTGGAGAGCAAGGCAGGTCGGTCCCGATATCTACGCGGAATTTGAGTTTGTGGAGCTGGCGCGGTCGGTTCAAGAATTCGTCTGCAAGATCGGCATCATCCCGGTCCCGAAAGCCGTGATTTCCCGAGTCATTGATACCCTGCCCAATGAATCTATGGAAATCATGCTGGCCGCTACGAAAGCCGAATGTGAACGGCGGACTTCAGGGCGCTCTTCGCGAGGGGCACGCTAGGCCGAGCCGCCACCTAGGGTCCCCACCAGTGAGGGAGTGCGGTGGTCAAAGCCGGCACGTAGGTAATCAGCAGGACCCCTCCCGCCAGTACCAGCGTTAGCGGCAGCACCGCACGCAGCACCTCAGGTACAGACTTATGAAAACGGTAGGAGGATAAAAGCAGGTTTAAGCCGACGGGTGGCGTGAGATAGCCCAACTCCAGGTTGGCCAGAAAAATAATGCCGAGGTGCACGGGATCGATGCCGAAGGCACTGCCGATCGAGACCAGCAGAGGCGCCTGAATCACGATCGCCGCGTAAATCTCCATTAAGCAGCCCACCACCAGCAGGAACAGATTCAACGCCAGAAGGAACACCCAACGAGAATGAATCGTGCTGGTGGCCCATTCGGTCGCGTGCGACATCACTTCGGCGTCCACCAGGTAGTTTGTGAAACCCAACGCCACTCCTTGAATCAGGAGTACGCCGCCCACCAAAAGCCCGCACTCCCGCATAACCCGGGGCACATCTGTGGTGAAGTTCAAATCGTGGTGGACCAGCGTTTCAATGCACACCGCATATAAAGCCGTAAGAGCCGCAGCCTCAACTGGCGTCGCGAACCCTCCAAAGAGAGCCCCCAGCGCAACGGCCGGCGTCAGCAGCTCCCACTTCGCAGTCCAGAGAGCCCGTTTGGCCAGGTCCCAATCGAAAGGCGGCTCGACTCCTGCCTTGTCGCGGCCTTGGCTAAAAATGCCCCAGCCCGCGGTGGCCACGAGCATCACCACACCAGGAAGGATTCCCCCCAGGAACATACTCTGGATGGGCACCTTGGCGACGATGGCGTATAGGATCAAAGGCAGGCACGGAGGGAATAGCAAGCCCAGCGAGCCCGCTCCGGTCACCAGCCCCAGTGCGTTCCGTTCACTATAACGCCGGGCTAGCAACACCGGCATCAACAGGCCGCCCAATGCGATGATGGTCACACCCGAGCCTCCGGTAAACGACGTAAAAAAGGCGCAAGCGATCGCCGTCACGATGGCCGTTCCACCCCTGAGTCTTCCGAACAGAGCCTGGAATACATCTACGAGCCGTTTAGGCGCGCCTCCCTCCGCGAGCACGTACCCGGCGAGAGTAAACAGGGGAATTGTCGGCAGAACGGGATTGGTTACGAGTGAATAGTGGGCGATAGGAATAGAAGCGATCGGCTCGGCGGCGCGCGCAAACAAAATGAGAGCTACGCCACCCAGAGTGACGAAGGCTGGTACGCCCGCCAGCGTGGCCGCGGCGAGCGCCACCAGCGCCCCCATCGGAGAAAAGCTCCATAACAAGATCCAGCTGCCGGCCAGCATCGCCGCGATGCCTCGTCCTGCCCACGACTTCACGCTGTGTCCCAGCAAGCGGAGCGTGATCAGCCCAAATCCCGCGGGGATGACTGCTTGCACCACCCAAACAGGGATTCCATATGCCAGCACCTGTCCGGAGCCTCGTTCGGCCCGCACGAAGTCCACGCCAGCGGCAACCAGCACGGCACTCACTCCCGCGGCGATTCCTCCGCTAACGATGCCGAGCATGGTGCGGGACCGCCCTTTCAATAGTCCACCTAGCGTGGAGAGGGGGAGCAAACGGTTCTCTCCGGCAGCGATCGCTCCGCCCACCATGCCGATGATCAGCGTCAGGTGCTGTACCAGCGCGGCAGACCCGGAAATGCCGATGTGCAGAGTCTTCCGCAGCACCGCCTCCAACAGAGGCAGCACCATCACGGCGGCCAGGGCCAGGGAGATGACGGCGTTCTCCAGTTTCACTTACGGTACTCTCGCAGCAACCTCTGAACTTCGTCGAACACATCGGCGGGAACCAGGTTGCCACGGAGCTTGGGATAGACGGCGTCAAAGACCGACTGCCATTCCGCTCTCGCGTCCGGTGTCAGCCGGTTCACCTTCAGTCCGCGCTTCTCCATTGCCGCTACGGATTCGTCCATCTCCTTGCGGCTCTGCTCTTCGATTTGCTTTCCCGCTTCTTCGGCGGATTGCCGCATAGCCTGCTGGGCGGCCGCCGGAAAGGTATCCCAAGCCTTGCGCGTCATGACCAGCGCACCCGTTAGCGGAACGTAGTTGATATCCAGCATGTAGGGAGCGGGCAGATAGAACTGACCAGCCAGTGCGTAGAACGGAATCGTCGGCACAGATTCGATCAGTCCCGTTTGCAATCCGGTGAGTGTATCGGTGTACTCCAGCGATACCGGCTGAAAACCCGCCGCCTTCATGAGATCGATCTGTCCGATATCGCTGGATAGGGCGAACATCTTTAACCTCTTTAGGTCCTCCGGATGAATCACCGGCTTCTTGGAAAAGAAGCGCACCCAGCCCGCGTCGCCCCAGAAGAGGGCGACGAACCCCTTTTCCGCGAGACGTTTGTCGAGTAAAGGCCGCAACCTTTCGCGGACGTAGTCTACTTCGTCCAGCGAACGAAAGGCCATCGGCATTACCTGGAGGGCGGCGGCCGAACGATCGATTTCTAGCAGTCCTCCCACCGAAAGCAAGGAGGCTTGGACCTGATCGATGCGCATGCGCCGGACTGTTTCCGCTTCGCCGCCCATGGTTCCGTCGGTGTAAATCGTGAGCCCCACGGCGCCGGGCGTCTGGCTCCATTTTTCTCCCATGGTCAAAAGGGTCCGATGAGCCGACGAGCCCTTGGGAAGAAGAGTCGCTAGCTTTACCCGCTTCGGCTGCGCGTGGGCGACAGCCGTGCAGGATATAGCCAGGCCAATCGCGAACGTCAGTTTCGTGATACTCATTGCTTTGCCTCCAGAAAAAGTTCATCTGCTCTCGTCAGCAACCAGCGCGCCCGGCGCTGCATCACTAAATTCGCCAATCGCAACTCGGGCTTCGCGTTCACGTCAATGGCCAGCGCCCGATCGAGGAGCGTCCGAAATTCCTTCTGATTCTGCTTCTGAATGGATACGGCTTCCGCCAGGCTAACCAGCGGAGCAGCCTGAAAACCGCCGGACAGCTCCATCGCCCGATCGAAATGTTTCCTTGATCGCACGGAGAAATCGCCTTGCGCCCCGTTCCGGCTCGGCTCGTAGCTGATCAGGAATGTGTGGATAGCGCCGTCGCCGAATTTTTCATCCAGCTCAAGAGCGCGATCCATCAAAGCTTCCACGATCGGCTGATCCGCAACCAGATCCGGATTGTCCTTGGAAAGCGAGATCGCGGCGCCCCAGGAAGCCGCTGTCCAGTACAGCAGCGGGACATCCGCTTTAGTGGTGGAGCGCACCGCCACTTTAGGATCCTTAACGAGTGCCGCGCCTAAGCTCTTATGCTTTACCTCAAGTCCGCGAATCCCATAGTCGCGAGCACGCAGGTAGAGGCGCCGGGCGCGTGTTCGCAGGACGGTGGCTTTCGCCAGATCGCGGTCTTCCACCTCATCCGCCTCTTCTTGCACGAACGCATACGCGTAAGGGGTGAAGCCGCTGGAGGCGGCGAAGAGCAACCCGCGATGACGAGGACTTTCCGCCAGCAGACTCTCGACGAGCTTGAGGCTGAAGGGGAGGGCGTCCCGCACCAGGTCAGGATCGTCGTCCGACGTGAAGGTGGTTCCACTGCTCGCTAGGGCGTTGCCCAGCTGGTTGACCGCGATTCGCTTGATCGAACACCCGGCTGTGAACGTCAGAACCGTCAGTGCCAGGGAAAGGACAATTCGAGGCTCAATAACCGGCCAGCGTTCAAAGACTTCCAGTCGGGCTCGCAAGGTATGTCTCCTCAGGCAAGTATGGGGAGACCGTGTCAGGAAGTCTTTTGGCTACGGTGACAAAGTTCTGATGAAATCCTCCATGGTGCCTCAATGACGGGAAATTCGGGCCGTTCTTCAAAATTGAGACTTAAGGATGAGGTTCTGGTAGGACTTCAGCGACTCTGACGGCTGGAGCTTAGAAACCGGACGCACTACGTCAGGTGCGGAACACCGTGGCGAAGAAATCGCAGGCGACTACGGCTCGCCCAACTTTGAAACGGCTTCGAGTGGAGGGTCCTTCTAGCGAATTCCTAGAAATCGATCCTTGCGTTAAACGTAACCGTACGGTTTCCGGACGCCGCGCTAATGCGGCCGAAGGACGCCGAGTTGATGTCGGTGACTGGATTGCCCCACTGCGGCTTATTCAGAAGGTTGATCACGTCGGCACGCACCGTCACCTTGGTTCTTTCCGTGATCGTAAACGTCTTGCCGGCTGCGCCGTTGAAGCTAAGCTGGCCTGGCCCTCTCAGCAGCGGCGTGTTGACCGCCAAGTTACCCGTGGTGCCCGGCTGCGAGTTGGCCAGAACCACATTGCCGCTTTGATCGACCACCACTTGGTTGGTGTAGCGGCCGGCCAGGGTGGTGGCGTCCGCCCCGGTTCCAAAACTAGGCACGACGCGGCTGGTGGTCAGCGTCGGAAAGTAGTTCACGACATTTGCACCTTTCGTCACTTGCTGATAGTTGCTCGGCAGATTCCCGACCAGGTCCGCGGTGGCCGTGCCGAATTGATTCAAAGTGTTCACGCTTGTGAAGCTGAGCGGGACGCCAGATGCCCAGGTCGCACCGGATGAAATCTGCCAGCCGCCGATGACATGATCGGCCCACTTCGGCGCGTTTGAAAAGTAGCTTCCGCCCTTGCCGAACGGTACCAGGTAGCTGACTGCTTCTTGAATTACGTGCGTGCGGTCGATGTTCAGCAAGCCCTTGCTGAGGCGGAGATTATTCTGGTCGCGGATGTTGTTGTCGCCAAGTGTCTTCGAGAAGGTGTAGGATCCCTGAGCCGACAAACCATGCGTGAGGCGTTGCGAGAAATGCACTTGTCCCGCGTTGTAGGTCGAATTGCCGTTGTTGCTTTGGTAGGCCATGCTGCCGAACTGAGGGTTGACCACGAAGAAATTCTCAGGCAGGCCAGCCTTGCGAAGAATCGTACCCGGAATTCCGCCGCCCAAAGCGTTACTCGTGTTGAGGAAGTTGGCGAGGTTTCCGACCTGACCGTTGGCAAGGAACGCATTGGTTGAGGTGTACCGCCGAAGGGCCGACGACCCGGTTAGGCCGTTCTGCCCGACCACTCCTACGAGGGGGATGCTCACACCATTGAGCAGAGTATCGAATAGCGGGGCATTCCCGCCCGACCGCGTGATGTTAAAGGCATTCAGGAAGCCGTTGTCGACAATATCCACATCGTTGATCTGCCGGCCGGTCACCAGCTTAGTGGCCTTGTTTCCGATGTAGCTGACATCCATGCTCAACGAGCGCGTGATCTCGCGCTGGAGAGTTACGTTGAAGCTCTGAATGTAAGGGGTTCTTAAATTCACATCGTAGGGGTTCAATCCGGCCGAACGGTTCGTCACCGGCACCGGCGCAAATGGCTGAACGCCCTGGGTGCTGACCGGGAGCAGCCCGGAGCTGGCCAGAGTCTGAACGTTCACGTAGCTGGCAACCGGGTTGGTGGTGTTCAGAACCGTTCCAGGAATGTTGCCGATATTCGTGTTGAGCCCCAGGAAATCCACCGCGAACGTATAATTGATGCCGTAGCCGGCCCGCAGGACGGTGCTGCGCTTGAACCATGGCACCTGGTAGGCGATGCCGATCGAGGGGGCGAAGTTATTCCAGTCGTTGTTGTAGATGGTGTCACCCGGATTGGGGGAGTTGGCGTTTACAAAGTTGATAGTCGTGATTTGTCCAGGACTGGTGGCCCGGTTGCCAAACGCGTCCGCGTAATTGGTGCCGGAGAGCCCAAACGGATTCACTACTTTTCCGGCCAACCCATGACTCTCATACGGAGTACCGTAGTAGTCGTAGCGAATACCCAGATTCACCGTCAGGTTGCGTGTTACCTTCCAGTTGTCCTTGAAGAAGGCGGCCCACTGGTTGGCGTGATGTTCGCGATAAAAGAAGACGTTCTTGGTGTAATCCGACCAGTTCGTGTCGGTGGGAGTGTTGATCCAGTACTGCTGCGAAATGCTGGCCACGGTTCCGGCCAGGTTGGCCAGCAAATCCTGAGCAGTAGTCACATCGCTGGCGTTTAATCCCGCAAAATTCGTGCTATTGATATTCGGCACCTGCGTGGGGCCGACCCCCAGGCTGACACTAGGCCGCGTGGTCTGCGTGCCTCCGCTGTTCGAGGACTGCGAATACTCGCGAGTGATGTCGAACCCTCCCTGGAAGGAGTGTGCGGCGTGGTTCCAACTCATGGTGTCCGCGATCTTGTACATCGGGCTGTAAGTAAGCCGCGGCGACGAGACATTCATCTGTGCGTACTGCCCCAAGTTCAGAAGGCCGGTTGCGGACGTCTGGCCGGGCTGAATATATTGAAACTGCCCGTTTATGGTGGGAAAACTGGCACGAGCGTCCTTCGAGAATTGCGTTAGATTATCGCTAGTGACGCCGCTAAAGCCACCACCCACATCGAACGCGGACGAACCTTCCCAGGTATCGAGTTTGTAGCCGAAGCGGAATTCGTTCAGCAGGCTCGGCGTGATAACGCTAGTCCACGCCGCACTATAAAAGCGCGGGTTCCGCTGTACTTCACCGATATATCCGGCGGGATATTGGAGCTGCCCGGTCTGTGAGGAGACGCCCCAATCGTGCTCCCGGCTCATGACGAAATTCACCCTGTTCTTGTCGCTGACCTGATAATCGAACCGCAGCGTCAAGTGATCGCGGTCGGCGCTGGGGCTCTGGCCAGTGGCGCCGTCGATACCTTCCTCGCGCCGCTGGAATTGGTATCCCGCCGTGTTCAGACCGTCACCGACCGTCCAGTTGTTGGGGAGGGGCAGGCGTTTGAGGTACTGAGGCCCAAACCACACCGGATCGATCCCGGTGCGGTTGGGGTCCTTCACATCCGTGAATAGGTTGAACTGGTTCAGGGACAGCGGTACACCGCCGGAGGAAGTCAAAATGTTGCCGTTGATGTCGACGGATGGAGTGCCGGAAAATGCGTTGCCGTTCCGGCGAGTACACGGTGGCGCAGCGCACCCGGATGCCGCGGTGAGATAGCGGAAGATGCCTTGGCGCGCCTGTTCGGTGAGCACCGTGGATACGACGTTGACCTTTTGCAGATACCGCTGGTTGTCAATCAACGCAAAGAAAAAGGCCTTGTTCTTCTTGATCGGCCCGCCCAACCGCCCGCCGTACTGGTTGCGGTTGAAGTAATCCTTGGGCTGCCCCTGGAGATTCTGAAAATAGGTCTTCGAGGTCAATACCGAGTTGGCGTTGGTGTAAAACAACGCGCCGTGGTACTCGTTGCCGCCCGAGCGCGTAAGCATTTGTACCTGCGCCGATCCGCGGCCTAACGCCGGATCTATCGAGTTGGTGCTCACTCGGACTTCCTCCACCATGTCCGGGCTGGTAAAGATCCCGGAATAGGCGCCGTTGGAGTTGTTGTAGCGCCCGTCGTTGGTGGTCATGCCGTCGCGCGTCGTATTGACGTTGCCGGTGGCGGTTCCCGCGAAGACGGGCACCGTTTGCCCGCCCGGGGCCGCTGATCCAACGTTGGTGAAAGTTCCCTGTACGCCAATCACGCCGGGCGTCAACGTTACCAGATCGAGTACATTTCGGCTGGCCACCGGCAGGCTGGAGACGTCTCGCATATTGAGTGTTCCGCCGACGGAAGAGGAAGTAGTAGCCAATACTGTGTCCGCCTCCGCGACTACACTCACGGTTTCGCCGGCCGCGGCCACCTGCAGGTCGAAATTGAGCCGTACCTGCTGGCCTTGGCCCAGCGCGACATTGTTAAATGTGGCCGTCTTAAATCCGGAAATCATGGCCGTGAGGGTGTACGTACCTGGCTGAAGACTGGAGAATTCGTAGGCCCCGGTTGGGTTCGTGGTCGCGTTGGTGACGATACCAGTGGTGTTATTCCTCGCGGAGACCGCAACCATCGCGATCACAGCGCCGGACGGATCAGAAACGGTTCCTCCGACAGTCGCGTTCACTTGGGCGAACGCGCCGGGCACAAGGAAAAGACCGAGAACCAGCGTAAAGGCAAATGCGCGGATGAAGAAGTGCATCATGGACTCCTGAATCTAGCCTTCAACTACTATTTGGTGCAGTGTATGCCAAACGGAGTAGAATGTCCACGGTTCCTTTATTGATACGGGTATCAATATCATTGATATACTGAGCAGCCAAGATCTCGAAGTATCGAAGCCGCTCGCGCTTGAGGTTTGCCTCCGGCTTCTACACGTGCTATAGGTAGAAGCCAGAGGTGTAGGCGATGACGGCTAAGTCAGATCTTCCGCAAGGAACTCTCGATCTCCTGATCATGAAAATTGTTGCCATGGGACCCGTCCATGGATATGCCATCGCGCAGCGCCTCCAGCACGTTTCACGGGACGTCGTCCAGGCTCCGCAAGGATCGCTCTACCCCGCGCTTCACCGGCTGGAGAACCGAGGGCTTCTTGATGCCGTGTGGAAAGAGACCGAATCGGGGCGGGAAGCCAAGTTCTATCGGCTAACCAAAAAAGGCCGCACACAATTGGATGCAGAAACCGCCAGTTGGCAGCGCCTGACAGAGGCAGTGAGCCTGATTCTGAACCTATCTGAAGGAGGCGTGAAATGACGTGGTGGCAGCGCCTCTGGCAGAAACAGAAACTGGATGAGCAGTTAGATAAGGAACTCCGGTTTCATATCGAAGAGCACACCGCGTGCCTCGTGGCGGACGGCCTGGAGCCCAGCCAAGCCCGCCGGCAAGCCCGGATCGCCGTGGGAGGTCC